>JACCDV011102608.1_pt1 | contig 14122 bp, 10 predicted proteins | sample 7446131 | NCBI WGS metagenome assembly JACCDV01 (sample SAMN15323448, study PRJNA562643) | freshwater metagenome | isolation source: river surface water | place: USA:Blue River Watershed | collected 2017-08-17 | reverse complement strand
TCCACACCTGGAGCGGCAGCAAGTGGGAGTTCAGCAGCGACTGGTACCAGGCCGATGAAATGATCATCAAGCCGATGGTCAAGACCGCAGCCGACAAGTACGCCGCCGAGAAGAAACTGCAGCGCCGCACACCGCAGGATTGCCAGTCCTGATCGCCCCAACCCCTCCCCCTGGCGGGAGGGGCGGCGGCTGCAACTGCAGCCGCCAGATGAAAAGGTCTTGCGGGGTCTTTTCATCTGGTCAGCAAAACAGGTTTCACCATGGACAGCAAAAACATCGTTCTGAACGTCAACGGCATCGAGGTCATCTACAACCACGTCATCCTCGTGCTCAAGGGCGTGTCGCTGCAGGTGCCCGAGCAGGGCATCGTGGCGATCCTGGGCGGCAACGGCGCCGGCAAGACCACCACCCTTCGGGCCATCTCCAACCTGCTCAAGGGTGAACGCGGCGAGGTCACCAAGGGGTCGATCGAGCTGCGCGGCGAGCGGATCGAAAACCTCTCGCCTGCCGACCTGGTCAACAAGGGTGTGGTGCAGGTGATGGAAGGTCGCCACTGCTTTGCCCACCTGACCATCGAGGAGAACCTGCTGACAGGAGGCTATACCCGGAAGGACAAGGGGGAAATAGCGGCCAACCTGGAGAAGGTGTACACCTACTTCCCGCGCCTGAAGACCCGCCGCACCTCGCAAGCCGCCTACACCTCCGGGGGCGAGCAGCAGATGTGTGCGATTGGCCGGGCGCTGATGACCAACCCCAACATGGTGCTGCTCGACGAACCCTCGATGGGTCTGGCGCCGCAGATCGTTGAAGAGGTCTTCAACATCGTCAAGGACCTCAACGAGAAAGAAAAGGTCACGTTCCTGATCGCTGAACAGAACACGAACATGGCCCTGCAATATGCTGACTACGGCTACATCATGGAGTCGGGACGCATCGTCATGGATGGCGAGGCCCAGTACCTGCGCACCAACGAAGACGTCAAGGAGTTCTACCTGGGCGTGGGCGGCGGCGAGCGCAAGAGCTTCAAGGACGTCAAGAGCTACAAGCGCCGCAAACGCTGGCTGGCCTGACCACACCCGGCGCGGCTGCGCCGCTTCCCCCGTCCGGGGACCGATCCACAGGCCCGGCCATGCCGGGCCTGTGCACGCTGACATTCAACCGTAAACCTCTGCCCGCACACCATGAGCCAGCACCACGACGCCTTCGAAACCCGCAGCCCTCAGGACCGTGAAGCCGCCCTGATGGCGGCCCTGCCGGCACGGATTGCCCATGCGCAAAAGCACAGTGCAGCATTTGCCGAGATCCTCCAGGGTGTGGACGCCGCTTCGGTGACCAGCCGCGCCGCACTGGCGCGTCTGCCGGTCACACGCAAATACGAACTGCTGGAGCGCCAGCAAGCCCAGCGCGCCACCGATCCCTTCGGCGGTTTTTCGACCATCGGCTGGAGGGGCCTGCTGCGCCCCAGCGGCGCGCGGCGCGTCTACCAGTCGCCTGGCCCAATCTACGAGCCCGAAGGTCAGGCCAGCGACTACTGGCGTGCAGCACGCGCCATGGCGGCGGCAGGCTTTGCGGCCGGGGACCTGGTCCACAACTGCTTTTCCTACCACCTCACCCCGGGCGCCTGGATCATGGAAAGCGGTGCGCATGCACTGGGTTGCACCGTCATCCCCGGGGGTGTGGGCAACACCGAGCAGCAGCTTGCAGCGATCGCCGATCTGCGTCCGGTGGCCTACGCCGGCACGCCCAGCTTTCTCAAGATCCTGATCGAGAAGGCGACCGAGGCCGGACAGAAACTGCCGATCACCAAAGCCTTGGTCTCGGGCGAAGCCTGTCCGCCCTCGCTGCGCGACTGGTTCAGCCAACAGGGTGTGGCCGCCTACCAGTGCTACGCCACTGCCGACGTGGGCCTGATTGCCTACGAAACATCGGCCCGTGAAGGCCTGGTGCTCGACGAAGGCGTGATTGTGGAGATCGTCCGACCTGGCACCGGTGATCCCGTCGCTGAAGGCGAGGTGGGGGAAGTGGTGGTCACGGTCCTCAACCCCGACTACCCACTGGTGCGCTTCGGTACAGGCGACCTGTCCGCTGTGCTTGCAGGCCACTGCCCCAGCGGGCGCACCAACACCCGCATCAAGGGCTGGATGGGGCGTGCCGACCAGACCACCAAGGTGCGCGGCATGTTCGTGCACCCCGGCCAGATCGCCGAGATCGTCAAGCGCTTCCCCGAAGTCGGCAAGGCACGGCTGGTGGTCACTGGCGAGATGGCCAACGACCAGATGACCCTGCAGGTGGAAACCACCAGCAGCGCCGAAAGCCTGCAGCAGAGGATCGCCGAGGCCGTGCGCGACGTGACCAAGCTGCGCGGCGATGTGCAGTGCGTGCCGCCGGGCAGCCTGCCCAATGACGGCAAGGTCATCGAAGACGCACGCAGCTACAAGTGAACAGCCGCGCACCTGCGCAGCCCGCCAAAGACCGTGGCAAATCAAGGACTTATTAGGGCTTACAGCTAAGTAATTCCCGCGATAACAAAATCGCGGCCGCGCACTAAACTTGACGTTTTCCTTACTTTCTCAGGAGTTGACAATGAAGAACTGGATCGCCCTCGCAGCCCTCACCGCAGTAGCCGCCACGGGCGTGCAAGCCCAGAGTTTCCCGGGCTCCAAGCCGGTGACCCTGGTCGTGCCTTTCGCCGCTGGCGGCCCGACCGACCGCGTGGCACGTGACCTCGCAGAGGCCATGCGCAAGTACATTCCTGGCAGCAACTTCGTGGTGGAAAACACCGCCGGTGCCGGCGGCACGATCGCAGCCACCAAGGTGGCCAAATCGGCACCGGACGGTCACACCCTGATGGTCTGGCACATCGGCATGGCAGCCACTCCCGCCCTGTACCGCAAGCTGAGCTACAAGCCGCTCGACGACTTCGAATACCTGGGCATGATCAACGAAGTGCCCATGACCCTGGTGGGCAAGCCCCAGCTGCCAGCCAACACTTACCGCGATTTCGAGAACTACATCCGCGCCAACGCCGGCAAGCTCAACATCGCCCATGCAGGTCTGGGCTCTGCCTCGCACATCTGCGGCCTGCTGTGGCAGTCGGCCGTCAAGAGCAAGGAAGCCATGACGACCATCCCGTTTGGCGGCACCGCGCCGGCCATGAACGCCCTGATGGGCGGTCAGGTCGATGTGATGTGTGACCAGACCACCAACACCACCGCGCAGATCGAAAGCGGCCGCATCAAGGCCTTCGCCGTGACCACCGCCAAGCCGCTGGCCAACCACCCGGTGCTCAAGCACTACCCCAGCCTCGATGAAATGGGCCTCAGGGGCTTCAACCTGACCATCTGGCACGGCCTGTACGCGCCCAAGGGCACGCCTGAAGCCGTCCTGAAGACCCTCAACGAAGGTCTCAAGAAAGCCCTGAAAGACCCCGAGTTCGTCAAGCGCCAGGAAGGCCTGGGCGCCATTGTGGTCAGCGACAAGCGTGTCGAGCCTGCAGAGCACAAGAAGTTCGTGGCCGCCGAAATGGTCAAGATCAAGTCAGCCGTTGATGCGGCCGGCATCTACGCCGACTGATCCACAAGCTCTGCGTCCAAGGGCCGCCCACCGGGCGGCCCTTTTTTATTGACTCAAGGGGTGTCGCCCATGCCATCGCCAGAGCGCCCTGGCATGCGTAAACTCGGGCGGTGCCGATGACGGAAAAGGACCACATGATGCAGCAACACGACCTGCCGATGGACAACCAGTGGTTGCCCTTCACGCCCAACCGCCACTTCAAAAAAGACCCGCGGGTGTTCGTGGCCGCCGAAGGCATGTACTTCACTACGCACGACGGCCGCCAGGTGCTCGATGGCATCTCCAGCCTCTGGTGCGTAGGTGCCGGACATAACCGCAAGCCGATCAACGAGGCCATCAAGAAGCAGCTCGACACGCTGGACTATGCCACCGCTTTCCAGGCGAGCAACGACCAGGCCTTCCGGGCCGCACAGATGATTGCGGCCATGGCGCCAGGCGACCTCAACAAGGTGCTGTTCTGCAACTCCGGCTCGGAAGCCGCAGACACCGCGCTCAAGGTCGCCCTGGCCTACCACCGCGCCCGTGGTGAAGGCCACCGCAACGTCTTCATCGGTCGCGAGAAGGGCTACCACGGCGTGAACTTCGGCGGCATGAGCGTGGGCGGCCTGCCGGCCAACCGCAAGGTCTACGGCGCACAGCTGCTGCCGCGGGTGGACCACATGCGCTTCATCCACGACCCGGTGAACCATGCGTACATCCACCACGAAGAACCGTTGTGGACCGAAGACCCGCTGATCGAGCTGGAAACACGCATCCTCGCGCTGCACGACCCGAGCAATGTGGCGGCCATCATCGTCGAACCGGTGGCCGGCAGCGCGGGCTGGTACATCCCGCCCAAAGGCTACCTGCAGCGCCTGCGCCAGATCTGCGACAAGCACGGCATCCTGTTGATCTTCGACGAAGTGATCACCGGCTTTGGCCGACTGGGCGTGAACTTCGGTGCCGATTTCTATGGCGTGGTGCCCGACATGCTGAACTTCGCCAAGGCGGTCACCAACGGCGTGATCCCACTGGGCGGGGTCATCTGCCGCGACTTCATCTACGACACCATGATGAACGCTGCTGCGCCAGAGCATGTGATCGAGTTCTTCCATGGCTATACCTACTCGGGCCATCCGGTGGCGTGTGCAGCCGCGGTGGCCACGCTCAAGCTCATGCAGGACGAAGACCTGTTTGCCCGTGCCGGCGTGCAGGGCCGTGTGCTGGGCGATGCGATGCACAGCGCCCTCAGGGGCTTGCCCAATGTGGTGAGCATACGCACCCTGGGGCTGGCGGGCGCGGTCGAGCTGGCACCGGCAGCCGCAGGCCCTGGCAAGCGCGCCTACGACATCATGCTCGACTGCTTCCACCGAGGCGTCTGGCTGCGCGCAGCGGGTGACAACCTCGTGATCTGCCCGCCGTACATCGTCGACCATGCACAGATCGATCAGATGGTGCAGACGCTGGCCGATAGCATCCGGCGGCACGCCTGAACGCCCTCGCCACCGATCGTCCGCACCTCCTTCCGGACGACGCTTGGCTTTCCATGACGATTCCCGTTTTCCTTCGGACCGGCGTGACCCTGCTGGGCGCCCTGCTGGCCGCACAGCTGTGCGTCTGGCTGCACACACCCATTCCATGGATGCTGGGCCCGCTGGTCTTCACCGCACTGGCCTCCATGGCGGGCCTGCCTACCCGCAGCTCGGGGCGTCTGCGCAATGTCGGCCAATGGATCATCGGTGCGGCGCTGGGGCTGTACTTCACGCCGCAGGTGGGGGCGCTGGTGCTCAAGCTGTGGTGGGCGATTGGCCTGGGTGTGGTCTGGGCCCTGGCCATGGGCTGGGCATTCGGGCTGTGGCTGCAGCACCGTCATGCCAATGACCTCGGTCATCTGGGCAGCTACCGGCTGCGGGCCACCAGCCATTTTGCCGGTGCGATTGGCGGCGCCTACGAAATGACATTGCTGGCCGAGCGCGTCGGCGCCCGCACCGACCTGGTGGCCGCCGCCCACAGTGTCCGCCTTCTGCTGGTGGTGATCTTGGTGCCCTTTGCCATGCAGTGGGCACAAAGCCACTGGGGCCTGCAGGTGGACCCGAGCCTGCGCAGTGTGGGGCGCATGGCCGAGTGGCCGGGCCTGCTGTGGCTCGGTGCGATCACCCTGGCAGGAGCATGGCTGATGATTCGCCTCAAGCGCAGCAACCCCTGGTTCATGGGGGCCTTGCTGGCCACCATGCTGCTGAGCCTGACGGGTCATTGGTGGTCGGCCGTGCCAACGGGAATGAGCAATGCCGCCCAACTGTTCATCGGCGTGAGCCTGGGCGTGCGCTTCCAGCGCGAGTTCCTGCAGACGGCCCCCCGCTGGCTGGCCTCCGTGACCATGGGCACCGCAGGGATGCTGCTGATCTCGGCCCTGTTTGGCTGGTTCATGGCGCAATGGGTCGGACTGCACCCGGCCACCATGATCCTCGGCACTTCACCAGGGGGTATCACCGAAATGGCCATCACCGCCAAGGTGCTGCAGCTGGGTGTACCGGTGGTCACGGCCTTCCAGGTCTGCCGCTTGGTGGCGGTGCTCCTGCTGGCCGCCCCGCTGTGGCGGTGGCTCGAGAAAAGAAACCACCCCTGAGCGGGTGCGGGCTGGCGCTCAGATTTCGATCTTGGAGCCGAGCTCCACCACCGAGTTGGCTGGCAGGTTGAGGAATTCGGCCGCCGCGCTGGCGTTGTGGTGCATTTGCGCAAACAGCTTTTCCCGCCAGGGCGACATCCCCCCGCCGATGGTGGGGATGACGATGTCACGCGAGAGAAAGTAGCTGGTGGTCATCGGATCGAGCCTGCAACTCTGGTCCTGCAGCAGTGCCAGGGCGCTCGGGAGGTCGGGGTTGTCCTTGAAGCCGTAGTTGACGATCACCTGCCAGCACTCGTGCCCCAGCGGCTGGACCTCCAGTCGCCTGTCCAGGTCCATGCGCGGAATTTCGTGGCTGCGCACCGTGACGAACAGGTTCTGCTGGTGCAGGATCTTGTTGTGCTTGAGGTTGTGCAGCAGGGCATTGGGCACAGTATCGGGTTCTGCGGTCATGAAAACGGCCGTGCCCTCGACCCGCGCTGGCGGCGCAATGAAGACCGCCTCCAGGAATTCGCCAAGGCGGATCGCATCGGAGCGCAGGGATTCGTTGAGCAGGCGCCGACCATCGTGCCAGGTCAGCATGAGTGTGAAGATGGCCGCGCCGATCACCAGCGGGAACCAGCCACCTTCAAAGAGCTTGAGCATGTTCGAGGCCCAGAAAGCCAGGTCCACCAGGAAAAAGAATCCGGTGGAGGCGATGCACAGCAGCAGCGGCAGTTTCCAGGCATAGCGGATCACGAAAAAGGTGAGCACGGTGGTGATCAGCATGTCGGTGCAGACGGCGATGCCGTAGGCCGCAGCCAGGTTGCTCGACGACTTGAACAGGCCCACCGCGATCACGATGGCCGCAAACAGCCCCCAGTTCACAAAAGGCATGTAGATCTGCCCGGTGTCGGTCTCGCTGGTGTGCAGGACCTGCAGGCGGGGCAGAAAGCCCAGCTGGATGACCTGCTTGGTGACGCTGAAAGCCCCGGAAATGAGGGCCTGCGAAGCGATCACCGTGGCCATGGTCGCCAGGCCGACCAGCGGCAGCAGCGCCCAGTCGGGCGCCATCATGTAGAAGGGGTTCTTGACCGCCTCGGGCTGGGACAGGAGCAGGGCACCTTGCCCGAAATAATTGAGCGTGAGCGCGGGCATGACCACCGAGAACCAGGCCAGGCGGATCGGCTTCTTGCCGAAGTGACCCATGTCGGCATACAGGGCCTCGCCGCCGGTCACGCACAGCACCACCGCGCCGAGGATGATGAAGGTCGTCCCCGGATGGTTCCAGATGAAGTCGAGCGCGTAATGGGGGCTGATGGCCCAGAGGATCTGCGGATGGTGGGCGATGTGCGACAGGCCCAGCAGGGCGATGGCGGCAAACCAGACCAGGGTGATGGGGCCAAAGAATTTGCCAATGCCGGCCGTGCCGCGCTTCTGCACCCAGAACAGGGCCAGCAGGATGAGCAGCGTCAGCGGGATGACCGCCTTCTTGAAAGCGGGGGAAACCACCTCCAGGCCTTCCACGGCAGAAAGCACCGAAATCGCCGGGGTGATGACACCGTCACCGTAAAACAGGCAGGTGCCGAAAATGCCCACCATCAGCAGCACCTTGCGCAGCTGCGGCCGGTCCTTGACCGACTGCGAAGCCAGCGCCAGCATCGCCACCAGCCCCCCTTCGCCGTGGTTGTCGGCGCGCAGCACCAGCAGCACGTACTTGAGGGAAACGATGGTGGTCAGCGTCCAGAAGAAGATGGACAGGATGCCGTAGACGTTGTCGGGCGTGAACGGCACATGGCCGGAGCCGAACACTTCCTTGAGGGCGTACAGCACACTGGTGCCGATGTCGCCATACACCACGCCAATGGCGCCCAGGGTCAGGGCCGCCAGTGAGGATTTTGTCGATGACACAAAAAACAGCCTGACCGGGGTCAGGCTCCAGAACACACGAAGCAGCTATTGTGCTCCCGCCGGCCCCCGGGTGTCACGCCACGGCTGCAAAGATGTTGCAGCGCAGCAACCGACGCTTGCGGGTCAGTCGTAGACCTCGGCCTCGGGATCGGTCGCCTCGAGCTCGTAGCTGGCGGCCAGCATGGCCAGGCGACCGATCACACCGTACATGTAGAAACGGTTGGGCACGCTGGCGCCAGGCTTGGCACCGGGCTGGGGCAGGTGGGCACTCTCATCAAAGGCCAGAGGGACAAAGCTGGCCCCCGGTGCATTGAGGTTTTCGTCCACGCCGCGCTCGGCATGCACACGGTAGAAGCCGCCCACCACATAACGGTCCATCATGTAGACGACCGGCTCGGCCACCGCCTCCTGGATGCGCTCATGCGTGATCACGCCTTCCTGAATGATCACATCACTGACCTCCTGACCGTCCTTGATGACGCTCATCTTGTTGCGGGTCTTGCGGTTGAGCGCGTCGAGGTCGGCCACATCACGCACCGTCATGATGCCCATGCCGTAGGTACCGTTGTCGGCCTTGACCACCACGAAAGGCTTTTCGCCGATGCCGTACTCCTTGTATTTGCGGCGGATCTTGCTGAGCAGCGCATCGACATTGCTGCGCAGGCACTCCATGCCGGTGCCCTCGGTGAAGTTGACCTCGCCACACTGGTTGAACATCGGGTTGATGAGCCAGGGGTCGATGCCCAGCATCTTGCCAAAGCGCTTGGCCACTTCCTCGTAACTCTGGAAATGGGTGCTCTTGCGGCGCACGCTCCAGCCTGCATGCAGGGGAGGCAACAGGAACTGCTCGTGCAGTTCTTCCAGGATGCCCGGGGCACCGGCCGAAAGGTCGTTGTTGAGCAGGATGGTGCAGGGGTCAAAGTCCTTGAGGCCGAGCCGCCGCTTGCTGCGCACCACCGGCTCGAGCGTGATGGTTTCCCCGTTGGGCAGGTCAATGACCGTGCTGTCCTTGATCTCCGGGCTGACCGAGCCGATGCGCACATTGAGGCCCGCCATGGTGAAGATGCGCTGGAGTTGCAGCACATTGCTCAGGTAGAACGTGTTGCGGGTGTGGTTCTCGGGGATGATGAGCAGGTTCTTGGCTTCGGGGCAAATCTTCTCGATCGCCGCCTGCGCCGCCTGCACCGCCAGGGGCAACATGGCCGTGGTCAGGTTGTTCCAGCCCCCGGGAAACAGGTTGGTGTCCACCGGTGCGAGCTTGAAGCCGGCATTGCGGATGTCCACCGAGGTGTAGATCGGCGGGGTGTGCTCCATCCACTCCAGGCGGAACCAGCGCTCGATCGCCGGCATGGAGTCCAGGATGCGCTGCTCGAGCTCGTTGATGGGGCCGGTGAGCGCAGTGACAAGGTGGGGAACCATGGGGAAACCTTTTTTCTGGGGAAATGTTCAGACCAACTTCTGTCCAACTATAGGGGGCTGTACCACCGATACACAAGCCGGGTCAGGCGGGTCTGGCGCGCCGGGGATGTGCGTTCGGTCACTGGCGTACTTCGCCTTCGCCCAGCACCACGTACTTCAGAGAGGTCAGGCCCTCGATGCCCACCGGACCGCGGGCGTGGAACTTGTCGGTTGAAATGCCGATCTCGGCACCCAGCCCGTATTCGAAGCCATCTGCAAAGCGGGTGCTGGCATTGACCATCACGCTGGCCGAATCGACCTCGCGCAAAAAACGCTGGGCGTGCATGTGGTCACGCGTGAGGATGGCATCGGTGTGGTGGCTGCCGTAGTGGTTGATGTGGGCGATCGCCTCGTCGAGCCCGGCCACCACCTTGATGCTGATGATGGGAGCGAGGTATTCCTCGAACCAGTCCTGCTCGGTCGCGTCCTGGAGGATCGGGGCTTTTTGCCCTTCGACAAGCTCAGGGCGAACGGTGCTGGCCAGGATCGCCCTGGCCTCGGGGCAGCAGCGCATCTCCACGCCCTTGGCGGCATAGACTGCACCAATTCGGGGCAGGAACCCGGCCGCAACGCCACGGGCCACCAGCAGGCCTTCGCTGGCGTTGCAGGGGCTGTACTTCTGCGTCTTGGCGTTGTCAGCGACCTTCACGGCCATGTCGATGTCGCAGGGGTCGTCCACATAGGTGTGGCAGTTGCCATCCAGATGCTTGATCACCGGCACCTTGGCCTCCGCGCTGATGCGCTCGATCAGGCCCTTGCCGCCTCGCGGAATGATCACGTCCACAAACTGCGGCATGGCGATCAGCTGGCCCACCGCTGCGCGGTCGGTGGTCTGTACCAGCTGCACCGCCTCGACCGGCAGACCTGCCTCCAGCAGGGCCTGCTGCACCAGACGGGCGAGCGCCTTGCTGGAGTCGATGGCCTCGGAGCCGCCACGCAGGATGCAGGCGTTGCCGCTCTTGATCGACAGGCTGGCCGCCTCGATGGTCACATTCGGACGGCTCTCGAAAATCATGCCGAACACGCCAATCGGCACCCGCATCTGGCCCACGCGGATACCGCTGGGCTGCTGTTTCATGCCGATGACCTCGCCAATCACGTCGGGCATGGCGGCCAGCTGCTCGCAGCCCTGCGCGCAGGTCTCCAGCACCTTGGGGCTGAGCTTGAGGCGGTCGACCATCGGCTCGGCCAGGCCTGCAGCGCGGGCACGCTCGAGGTCCTTGGCGTTGTCGGTCTGCAGGGCGTCCACGTTCTCGCGCAGCAGGGCCGCCAGACGGCGCAGGGCCTGGTTCTTGACGGCTGCCGGGGCCTTGGCCATCAGGGCCGAGGCCTTTTTGGCCTGCAGCCCAAGCGCCTGCATGTGTTCAGCGGTGTTCAGGGCGTTCATGCCCCGATTTTCGCAGATCAGCGGTCCATGCACATGCGGGCCAAGCGCAGCGCCAGCCGGTGCAGTGCCTGCCAGCCATCCTGCGGCCAGTCGGGCACCTTCAGCCCCTTGACGATGCCGTCCACCTGGTGGGCCGACTGAAGCAGGTTGTTGATCCGGGCGGGGGAAAGCCGTGGCAGCACACGCTCGAACAGTCGCTCGCGCGGGCCCCAGATCCGTTGGGCCTTGAGCGCCATGGGCAGCGGCTGACCCGCGGCCATGGCATCCTTGACGCGCTTCAAGGCACGGATGTCTTCAGCCAGCGTGTAGTGCACCAGCACTTCGGCTTCACCTTCGGCCTGCAGGCCGTCGAGCATGCGCTGCACCCGCGCCACCTGACCGGAGAGCACCGCCTCGGAGAGCTTGAACACGTCGTAACGGGCCACATTGAGCACGGCCGACTCGACCTGTGCCCAGGACAGCTCGCCCTGTGGGTAGAGCAGCCCCAGCTTCTGGATCTCCTGGTACGCGGCCAGCAGATTGCCCTCGACGCGATCGGCAAAGAACTGCAAGGTGCGCTGGCCTTCCTCGCCCACCGCCACATGCTGCCCCTGTTGCTGCAGCCGCTGCGCGATCCACTGTGGCAAGGCGGAGCGTTCGATGGTGTCGAGCTGGATGCTCACGCCGCCACCTTCGAGTGCGCCGAACCAGGCCCCCTTGCGGGTGGCAAAGTCCACCCGTGGCAGCAGGAAGAGCGTGAGCGTCGAATCGTTGCCCTGCGCCTGTTCCACCAGCTGCTGGATGGCGGCGCTGCCGTCCTTGCCGGGCTTGCCCGAAGGGATGCGCACCTCGACGATCTGCTTGTCGGCGAACAGGCTCAGGGACCCGCCAGCGGCCAGCACCTCGCTCCAGTCGAAGTGGGCGCCCTGCACCGTGTGCACCGTGCGCTCGGTGTAGCCCTGGGCACGGGCCGCCGTGCGGATGGCATCGGCCGCCTCCTGCAGCAGCAAGGGCTCGTCACCGTGCAGGGTGTAGAGGCTGCGCAGGCCTTTTTGCAGGTGCGCACCCAGTTGGGCCAGGGCCAGCTGCATGGCTCAGCGAACCCCGGGAGGCTTGAGGCGGGAGAGGCGGCGTACGATCTGTTGAACGATATCGCCTGTCATGTCGCGGTAGAGCATGGCTTCCTCGATTTCCTTGGACAGCGCGGCGGTTTCATTGAAGCTCAGGTCACGCTGCTGGTAGAGCTCCACCGGCTCGATCCATTCGACGCCTGCAGGCGTGCGCAGACGGAACGTCACCGTCATGCGCAGCTGCAGTTCACGCACCTGCCCAGAAGCGTTGGTGCCCACCACCACGCGTTGGCGTTGCTCCTGCAGGATGTCCAGGATCACATCGGCCTGCTGGGCCTGCCTGGCCTCGGTCAGGAGTTCGATGCGGCCGGTACCACGCAGCTGACGGCCGAGTTCCGCCCCCAGCGGGCTGCTGAGAGGAAACCCTGCAAACAGGGTCCTGAAGGGATAGTCGCCCGTCTGGCGCAGCTGAAAGCCACAACCCGTCAGGGTTGCGGCCACCCCACCCAGCAAGAGCAGGCGACGGCGTTGCACTTCAGACCACCACGTTCACCAGGCGCCCGGGCACCACGATGACTTTCTTGGCGGACGCGCCATTGGCCGCCTTGGCAAAGGCCTCGCTGGCGAGCGCCACCTGCTCGATCTGCGCCTTGTCAGCCGATGCAGGCACCAGAATGGCCCCGCGCAGCTTGCCGTTGACCTGCAGCATGAGTTCGATCTCGTCGCGTTGCAGGGCCGACTCGTCCACGGCCGCCCAGGCCACATCGAGCAGGTCACCGCAGCAGGCGGCGTAACCCAGCTCGTTCCAGAGCTGGTCGGTGATGTGCGGACAAGCCGGGTAGAGCACGCGCAGCAGGATGGAGAAGCACTCGGCAAGCGCCGCAGCGTCTTCTGCGTTGTCAGACAGCTGCACGTCTTCGAGCGTGTTGAGCATCTTCATCACCGCCGAGACGACGGTGTTGTACTGCATGCGCTCGTAGTCGTAGTGGGCCTGCTTGAGCACGGTGTGGACATCCAGGCGCAGCGCCTTGGCGGCTTTGCCGAAAGTCAGGCTCTGGCTGCGGTCGACCGCAATGCCCTTCTTGAGCAGGGCCTCGTTCTTGACCGCGAAGTTCCACACGCGGCGCAGGAAGCGGTAGCTGCCCTCCACGGCGGCGTCGTTCCACTCCAGCGTGGCTTCGGGCGGTGCGGTGAACATGGTGTACAGGCGTGCGGTGTCGGCGCCGTAGCGCTCGATCAGGTCCTGCGGGTCCACGCCGTTGTTCTTGGACTTGGACATGGTGCCCACGCCTTCGTAGTCGATGGGCGTGCCCACGGGCAGTTGGCCGTCACTGCTTTCGGCTTCGTTCTTGAGGCGGGCGCCGACGATCTTGCCGTCATCACCCAGCACATGCTCGACGTCGTGCGGCCAGAAGTAGTCCTTGCCGCCCTTGGCGGTCCGGCGCGAGTAAATGTGGTTGAGCACCATGCCCTGGGTGAGTAGCTTGCTGAAGGGCTCGTCGACCTTGACCAGGCCCAGATCGCGCATGACCTTGGTCCAGAAGCGGGCGTACAGCAGGTGCAGGATGGCGTGCTCGATGCCACCGATGTATTGATCCATCGGCATCCAGTAGTCAGCGCCCTCCGCCACCATCCTGTCGGCGTTGGTCGGATCGCAATAGCGCATGAAGTACCAGGACGAATCCACAAAGGTGTCCATGGTGTCGGTCTCGCGGCGTGCAGGCTTGCCGCAGACCGGACAGGTCACGCCCGCATGAAAACCTTCGTGCTTGTGCAGCGGGTTGCCCGAGCCGTCCGGAATGCAGTCCTGCGGCAGCACCACGGGCAAGTCTTTTTCAGGCACGGGCACGGCGCCGTGCTCGTCGCAATGGATGATCGGGATCGGCGTGCCCCAGTAGCGCTGGCGGCTGATGCCCCAGTCGCGCAGACGCCAGGTGGTTTTTTTCTCGCCCAGGCCTTTGGCGGCCAGCAGTTCGGCCACCTTGTTGACCGCCGCTTTCTGGTTCAGGCCATCAAGTTCGCCGGAGTTGACGCAAACGCAGTTTTGCTTGTCGCCGTACCACTCTTGCCAGGCGCTGGCGTCGAACGACTGGCCCTTGACCGACACCACCTGCTTGATCGGCAGTTGGTATTTCAAAGCAAAAGCGAAGTCACGCTCGTCGT
>JACCDV011013863.1_pt1 | contig 14131 bp, 14 predicted proteins | sample 7446131 | NCBI WGS metagenome assembly JACCDV01 (sample SAMN15323448, study PRJNA562643) | freshwater metagenome | isolation source: river surface water | place: USA:Blue River Watershed | collected 2017-08-17 | reverse complement strand
CGGCCCTGCATGAGCACCAGCACGCGGTCGGCCACGCCAAACACGGCGTCCATATTGTGTTCGGTGTAGAGCACCGTCACGCCCGTGCGGGCCACCTGCTGCACCAGCGCCATCATGGCGCTGCGCTCGGCCGGGGCGAGGCCTGCGGCGGGCTCATCGAGCAAGAGCAGGCGTTCGGTGTGATGAGCAGAATCGGGCAGACCCGCCAGCGCCATGGCCAGCTCCAGCCGTTTCTTGGCGCCATAGGGCAAGTCGGCCACCACGGCGTCGGCCTGCTCGGCCAGGCCCACGCGCTGCAAATCCGTGAGAGCCAGCGCGCGCTCGCGCCCGGCCAGACGGTCCCACCAGGACAGGCGCTGGCGCGCACGCACCAGCTGCAGGTTCTGCGCCACGGTGAGCGCTTCAAAGGTCTGCGCCACCTGGAAGGTGCGGGCCATGCCCAGCGCCTGGCGCTCGGCCGGGGCCAGATCGGTCACATCCTGCCCGTGCCAGAAGACACGTCCAGCCCCCGGCGTCTGCTGCCCGGCCAGACAGGCAAAGCAGGTCGATTTGCCCGCGCCGTTGGGGCCGATCAGCGCCACACACTGACCTGCGGGTATGTCAAAACTCACGCCATCGAGCGCCTTGACGCCGCCATAGTGGCGCAGCAGATCGGTCACACGCAGGCTCATGTGCGCCTCCGCACGAGCAGCGCCTGCAAGCCGCCCAGCACCCCACTGGGTGAGAGCACCATGACAAGCATGATCACCACGCCCAGAACACCACGCCAGTACTCCAGGCCGCGTCCCAGCTCTGCCCCGCCCCAGACCAGCAGCGCACTGCCCACCAGCGCACCCCAGAGCTGGTGCACACCGCCGAGCAAAATGACCAGCAGCGCATCAACCGAAGTGCCCACGCTGGCCACCGAGGGAAACACCGCGCCCTTGATCGCCGCCCACAGGCCACCTGCCAACCCCGCCAGCATGGCGCTGAGCAAAAACACCTGGTAGCGCAGCCGGTTGACGGGCAGGCCGCTGGCCGCTGCGCGCAGCGGCGCATCGCGCAGGGCCTGCAGGGCAGCGCCCCGGCTGGACGCGCTCCAGCGCCCCAGCGCGGCCACGCCCGCCAGCACCAGCGCCAGCAGGCCCCAGCCAAATACGGGGCGCACCTCGGGGGCAATGAGCTGCAGGCCGATCAGACCATTGTCGCCCCCCGTCAGCCCCACCCACTGACTGGCTCCGGCCCAGATGAGTTGCGCCAGTGCCAGCGACAGCATGGCCAGGTAGACCCCGCTCATGCGCGTGAGCACCAGGCCAAACACCGCAGCCACCACCAGCGCCAGCGCCATGCCCGCGGCCAATGCAGGCAACAGGCTCCAGCTGCCGTGCAGATGCGCCAGCGCCGCGCCGTAGGCCCCCAGCGCAAAAAACGCCGCATGGCCAAAACTGACCAGTCCGCCCAGCGCCATCATCACTTGCAGGCTCAGGCCGAGCAGCAGCATGACCAGCAGGTCTTCGGTGAGGCTTCGGCTGTAATCGCCCTGCCCCATCGCCCACAGCAGACCCAGCGCCACCAGCGCAGACAGCACAACACCCTTGAGCCCCGAAGGCGCCGCCACAAACACCGGCACCGCCTCGCGCTGCGGCAAGGCCAGTGCCGCGCCGCCCAGGCCTTGCGGGCGCAACACCAGCACCACCGCCATGGTCAGGAAGACCAGCACCAGCGTGGCCTCGGGCACCAGGGCCACGCCCAGCGCATGGATCACGCCGATCAGCACCGCCGCGGCAAACGCGCCGCCCACGCTGCCCAGCCCGCCGGTGACCACGACCACAAAGGTCTCGACCACCATGCTCACATCCATCTGCAGGTTGGCCGGTTCGCGGGGCAGCTGCAGTGCTCCGGCCAAGCCGGCCAGTGCGCAGCCCAGCATGACCACGCCCAGCATCAAGGGCGCAGGGTTGACGCCCAGGGCATCCAGCATCTCGCGGTCCTGGGTGGCGGCCTTGACCTGGCGCCCCCACAGCGTGCGGGTGAGCAGCAGGTGCAGCCCCCACCAGACCAGAGGCCCCAGGACCATGGTGAAGAGCTGCCAGGTCGGGAAATACGCTTCACCCAGCGCCACCGCGCCTTTGAGGCCGGGAAAACGCGGCGCAAACACCTCCTCCGGCCCAAAGACCCAGAGCATCGCGTCGTGCATGGCCAGCGTCAGGCCGAAGGTGGCGACCAGCTGGTACAGCTCGGGCGCCCTGCGCATGCGGCGCAGCAGAGCCCAGTCGGCCAGCGCACCCACTGCGCTGGCTACCACGGCGCCCAGCAACATGGCGCCAGCGTAGCCTGCGGCAGTCTCCGCCAGACTCGGCCACCAGCGGGTCACAGCATGCGCCGAGACCAGCGCACCAAGCATGAAGAAGCTGCCGTGCGCGAAATTGACGATGCGGGTCACGCCAAAGATCAGCGTCAGCCCGCTGGCCATCAGGAACAGCGTGGTGGCGTGGCTCAGGCCGCCCAGCAGTTGCAGTGCAAGACTGTCGAGCCCCAAACGTCTGCCTCTTGATGTTTATTCGACGAAGTGGGTGAACTCGGCCGCGCTCACGCGGGTGGTCTGGAAAGTGTTGACCACCGCTGACTCGTCGGCATAGCCCAGCGACATGCCGCAGACCAGCATCTCGTTGTCCCCTGCGCCCACCATGGGCAGGATGATCTTGCTGAAGTTGTTCCAGGCGGCCTGCGGGCAGGTGTGCAGGCCGCGCGAACGGGCAGCGACCATCAGCGTCTGCAGGAACATGCCGTAGTCCAGCAGGCTGCCGCGGCCCATGACCTTGTCGATGGTGAACATCAGACCCACGGGGGCGTCAAACAGCTTGAAGTTGCGCTGGTGCTGCGCGTGCATGCGCTCCTTGTCACCCTTGCCGATCTCCAGCACCTTGTAAAGGCCAAAGCCGCATTCACGGCGGCGGTCAATGAAAGGGCTGACCCATTTTTCGGGGTAGTAGTCGTAGGCTTCAGCGTATTCGGCCGCCAGCGCCGGGTTGGCGGCGATCGCGTCGTGTGCAGCGCAAACCTGGCTCACCAGCTCGTCGCGCTTGGCGCCCTGCAGCACATAAACCTTCCAGGGCTGGGTGTTGGTGCCGCTGGGTGCGCGACCGGCCAGCTCCAGAACTTCCATGAGCACCGCCTTGTCAACGGGCTTGTCCAGAAAGGCGCGGGCCGAAAAGCGACTGCCAATGGCGGCGTCCACGCTGGCCGGATCGGCCACAACAGTGCTGACCTGGTTTTGGGGCGGGAAATGATTCATTGCAGGGTCTCCAGAAATTGTTTGAGCGGTGCAGGCAGCGGCACCGGGCGACGGGTTTCGCGGTCCACATAGACGTGCACAAAATGGCCCTTGGCAGCCGTCAAAGGCTCGCCTTGGGCAAACAGTCCGACTTCGTAGCGCACGCTGGACGTGCCGAGTTTGGCCACGCGGATGCCTGCCTCGATGGTCTGCGGGAAAGCCAGCGGCGCGAAATAGTTGCACTGGGTTTCAATGACCAGGCCAATCGTCTCGCCGCCGTGAATGTCGAGCACACCCTTTTCAATCAGCGTGGCGTTCACGGCCGTGTCGAACCAGCTGTAGTAAACGACGTTGTTGACGTGACCATAGACGTCGTTGTCCATCCAGCGGGTGGTGATGGGGCGAAAAGCCTTGTAGGCGTCCCGGCCCTCGGGCTGGGGTTTGGCGAGCGCATTCATGGCGGCAGATTGTGCCAGCCCGACATGACGATCCCTGTCAGGCACGCAACCCGGCTCTGGCCTGCCAGCGCCGCTGGTACTCCAGGGCCATCGCCCAGGTCTGCACTTGCACCTGGACGGTCGTTTCGATGTCATGACCATAGCCGCCGCCCATGCACAAGACCACCGGCAGGCGCCGCTGCCAGGCCCAGTCGAAAACGATGCGGTCACGGGCAGCCATGCCGTCCATGCTGAGTTTCAGGCGCCCCAGGCGATCACCCTCATGCGCGTCGGCCCCGGCCAGGTAAATCACCATGTCCGGTTCAAACCGCCCTTCCAGCTCGGCCAGCGCCTGGTGCAGGGCCTGCAGGTAGGCGTCATCGGTACAGCCGTCGGGCAGGCCAACGTCCAGGTCGCTGGGTTCCTTGCGAAAGGGAAAGTTCTTTTCGCCATGCAGCGACAGGGTGAACACGCTCGGGTCCGTGGCAAAGATGCGGGCGGTGCCATTGCCCTGGTGCACATCGAGATCGATCACCGCCACCCGAAACGGCGTCTTGCGCTGGCGCCCGACCTCGGCCTGCATCAGCCGGGCCGTGACGGCAATGTCGTTGAAGACGCAAAAACCGCCTCCCTTGTCGGCATACGCATGGTGGGTGCCCCCGGCCAGGTTGCCCGCCAGACCCTCGGCCAGCGCAGCCCGTGCCGCGGCCACCGAGGCCCCGACCGAGCGGCGCGCCCGCTCGGCCATGGCCGGGCTCCAGGGAAAGCCGATCTCTCGGTAGACCGCTGCATCAAGCGTGCCCCGGGCGATGCCCTGGATGTAGGCAGGGGTGTGCACCAGCGCCAGCTCGCCATCGCTGGCGGCTGGCGCCTCAAAAAACCGCACCCCCGGCACCTCAGCAGCCAGCCGGTCACGCAGGCGGCTGTACTTTCGCATCGGAAAGCGGTGGCCTTCCGGCAAAGGCAGGACAAAGTGGTCGGCGTAATAGGCGTGCATGAGGGGCAAACAGCGAATTTGCCGATTCTAGAAAATGCTCTCTAAACAAGCACCGAAGCCCTGTTGACCCCTTGCAAGAGCTCGGGGTAACCCGCATACTTCATCCCATGCTGCACTGCAACATGCTGTATTCGGCCTCCGGGCCAGTTTCAGCGCAGTCCACCCTGAACTTTCAATTTTGGAGATTTCCATGATGACCGCTGAACAAATCGTTGCATCGCACAAAGCCAACGTCGAGACCCTGTTTGGTCTGACCGCCAAAGCCTTCGAAGGCGTGGAAAAACTGGTCGAACTGAACATGGCCGCTGCCAAGGCCGCCCTGAGCGAGTCGGCTGTGAACACCCAGACCGCCCTGAGCGTGAAAGACGCCCAGGAACTGCTGGCCCTGCAGGCCAACCTGTTCCAGCCCCTGGCCGAAAAAGCCACCGCCTACAGCCGCCAGCTGTACGACATCGCCACCGGCACCGGCGGCGACTTCACCAAGGCTTTCGAAGCCCAGGCCGCTCTGGCCCAGAAGCAATTCGCCAGCCTGCTGGACACCGCTACTTCCAATGCCCCGGCCGGTTCCGAATCCGCCGTGGCCATGATGAAGGGCGCCGTGGCTGCTGCCAACAACGCTTTCGAGTCCGTGCAGAAGGCTGTCAAGCAGGCTTCCGACCTGGCCGAATCCAACTTCAACGCCATGGCCCAGTCTGTGCCTGGCGTGGCGGCTGCTGCCAAGTCCAGCAAAAAGCGCTGATCGCTGCAGGCCTTGAAAAAGGTCTGAGCATCCCGATTTTCGAGTTGTCTCCTCGGATCCTTTCGACATCGCAGAGATTCAGGGATCCCTTGCAGGGCTGATCGCAAGATCAGCCCTCTTTTTTGTCTGGCCCTCAGCAACGGCCAAGCGCAGGGACGCTCACTCTGCGCGTTCGAAAGCCGCGATCCGGTTCCTGAGCTGGGGCAGCATGGCCAGCATGGCGCTGCGCCCGGCCTCAATGGAGCGACGGCGGGCGCTGAAATCGGCACTCTTGACGCCCGACAGCGGTGGCCGAACCACGAATTCGGCTTCACGCAGGGCCAGGGTGTTGATGCTTTTGCCCATGATGGCAAAGGTCTGCATCAGGATCTGGAAAGTGTCACCGGCCGGGTTGCCCTCCGGGTCGCTGGAGATGTCGACCGCGATCACGAAGTTGGCCCCCATCTCCCGGGCCTGCTTGACAGGGACCGGTGCCACCAGCCCCCCGTCCACATATTCACGATCGCCAATGCGCACCGGCTGGAACACGGCCGGCACCGCACTGGAGGCCCGCACCGCCGAACCCGTGTTGCCCCGGCGGAAAGCCACAGCCTCACCATTGCGCAGGTCGGTCGCCACGATCGCCAGCGGAATCTTCATCTGCTCGATGCTTTTGCCGCCCACCTGCGCATTGACGTAGCGTGCAAGCGCCTCGCCACGCAAGGCCCCACGGTTGAGGATGGGCATCATCCAGTCGGTGATTTCAGCCTCCTCCATGGTGTCGGCTACACGGCGAAGCTCCTGGCTGCTCTTGCCGCTGGCATACAGCGCCGCCACCAGGCTGCCTGCCGAAGTGCCCGCCACGTAGTGCGGGTGCAGACCCGCCTCTTCCAGCACCTGGATCACGCCCACATGGGCAAAACCACGCGCCGCGCCGCCCCCCAAAGCCAGCCCGATGCGCGCCTGGCGCCGCTCTGGCTGAACAGGCGGGCTCACTGCGGGCACAGACTCGGACGCGCCAGGAGCCTTCCCCACTGGCGGCGCCACCGGAGCCGAACCGCAGGCGGCCAGCAAGGCCGCCACCGCAGCCAAAGCCATGGGTTTCATCAAGTTATTGATAATGATTCGCATTTAGTCTATACTTCCCTCATTCCAACCTGAAATTGAACCGCACCATGTTTCGCAGCCCATTGATCGCCTTGACCGCCGCATTGGCTTTGACCGCCCCGGCGATGGCGCAGGACAAAGTCCTGAACATCTATTCGGCCCGCCACTACCCGACAGACGAAGCGCTGTACGGCGACTTCACCAAGGCCACGGGCATCAGGATCAACCGCGTGGACGCCGACGATGCCGGTATTCTCGCTCGCCTGAAGGCCGAGGGCGCCGCCTCGCCTGCCGACGTGATCCTGCTGGTGGACGCGTCCCGTCTGTGGCGTGCCGAGGTCGATGGGCTGTTCCTGCCGGTCAAATCCAAGGCCCTCGAAGACGCCATCCCGGCCCACCTGCGCGCCAAGACCGCCGACAACGGTGGCACCGCCTGGTTTGGCCTGTCCACCCGTGCCCGCGTGGTCGTATTCGACAAGCTCAAGTACAGCAAGGCCGATTTCGACAGCTACGAGAAACTGGCCGACCCCAAATACAAGGGCCAGCTGTGCGTGCGCTCTGGCTCCCACCCCTACAACCTGAGCCTGTTTGGCGCCATGACCGAACATCTGGGGGCTGAAAAAACCGAAGCCTGGCTCAAGGGCCTGGTGGACAACATGGCCCGTAGCCCCAAGGGCGGTGACACCGACCAGATCAAGGCCGTCGCCGCTGGTGAGTGCGGCGTGGCACTGACCAACACCTACTACCTGGCGCGCCTGATGCGATCGGGTAACCCCGCAGACAAGGCTGTGACCGAGAAGATTGGCGTGGTGTTTCCCAACCAGTCCAGCTGGGGCACCCATGTGAACATTGCCGGTGGCGCGGTGGCCAGGCACGCCAAGAACGTGGACAACGCCATCAAGTTCCTCGAATACCTGGCCAGCCCTTCGGCCCAGAACCACTTTGCCAACGGCAACAACGAGTGGCCCGCCGCCAAGGGCGTGAACTTTGACAACCCGGCTCTGAAGGCCATGACCGGCGGCAGCTTCAAAAGCGAGCTGATCCCGATCAGCGCTGTGGGCATGAACCAGATCAAGGTTCAGCAAATGCTGGACCGCGTCGGTTTCAAGTAATCCCACCGACAACGCGCAGGGTCGCCAGCCCTGCGCGCTGCAAATCCCTCTCTTCAGCCAGCCATTCGCTTCGGGCATGCGTCCTGGGGTGATAGCCAGCCAATGTCATAGATCGCAAGTCGTTGCGAATTTTTGGTTGACTTTCACCATGCCCCATCCCGTGCACAACCCTCCCCAAAAAATGCTGCCCCTGGCAGCCATGATGCTGGCTGGTTCCATCGGCGCCGCCACACCCGCGCTGTCGCAAGACGCCACTGCAGAAAAGACCCTCAAGACCGTGACGGTCAAGGACAAAGCCGAGTCGCCTACCGCCGCCAAGGAACGCCTGCTGGTCAAGAAAACCGGCATTGCCAAAGGCAACCAGGACATCAAGGACATTCCGCAAACCGTGACGGTGCTCACCGAAAAGCTGATGGGCGACCAAAACATGGACGACTTCCGCAAGGTGCTCAAGGCCACGGCGGGCGTGACCTTTCTGGCCGGCGAGACGGGTGAAGAGGATGTGCGCATGCGCGGCTTCTCGCTGCAACAGGCGGGCGACATCTACGTCGATGGGCTGCGCGATGCACCGCTGATCGAACGCGACACCTTCAACCTCGACCGCGTCGAGGTGCTCAAGGGATCGGCATCCATGCTGTTTGGCAAGGGCTCCACGGGCGGCGTGGTCAACCAGGTCAACAAGCAGCCCTTCCTGATGGACCAGAACGAGGCCAACCTCACCGTGGGCAGCGGCAACACGCGCCGCCTCACGGGCGACTTCAACAAACAAACCGGCGAGGATTCGGCACTGCGCATCAACGCCATGGTCCATAAGGCAGACAACTGGGGTGCCGAGGTCGACAAGAAGGGCGTGGCCGGCGCCTACCGCTGGGGCATTGGCGAACGCGACGAATACTCTGTGGGCCTGTACCACCTCGAAACCGACGGTCGTCCGCTCTATGCCCATCCCTGGATGGTGAGCAATGGCGGCAGCACCAACAACGGTCCACGCAACAGCGGCGCCAACTCGACCGGCACCCTGATCCCGGTGCTCGATGCAAAGAACTACTATGGCATGGCCAGCGACTACCTGCGCAGCGAAACCACCCACCTGACCTTCACCCACAAACACCGGTTCGACCAGGACAGCGAACTCAAGACCAGCGTTCGCGCGGGCCAATACAGCCGCGATCTGCTTGGCAGCCAAGTAGGTTTTCGCAACCTGACCCCACTCTCCGGCCTGAATGGCAGCACGGAGCTGTCGCGTTCGCCCAAGGCCCGCTATGGCGAGAGTGAGCTGCTGCAGGTGCAAAGCGACTATTCCGGCACATTCCAGTGGCTTGGCCACAAGCACAGCCTGATCGCCGGACTGGACTTCTACGACGAAAACGCCGACCGCAACAACAACCACACCACCGGCTTGTCCAACCCGGTCATCACTGTGGGTTCACCCAACAATGGCGTGGGCATCACCGATACGCGCGTTAAAGCGCCCAGCCTGTTCTTCAAGTCGCAAACGCTAGGGGCCTATGCGCAAGACACCCTGCAGCTGACCGAGCAGCTCAAGCTGGTGGGCGGCGTGCGGCTCGAGCATTTTTCCGTGGATTACCGCGATGTTCAGAATTACTCGGTGAACAAGAGCGAGACGCTGGCCAGCCCGCGTCTGGGCGCCATCTGGCAACCCGACGCCAGCACCACCTACTACGCCTCGCTGGGCACCTCCTACAACACCTCGGGCGACACCTATTCCTATGGCGTGGGCACATCGCTGGCGCCGGGCAATGCCAACGTGACGACCCTGAACACGCCGCCAGAGAAGAGCCGCAATTTCGAGGTGGGAGGCAAATTTGAACTGTTCGAAGGCAAAGGCCTGCTGGGCGTGGCCGTCTTCCACTCGGAGAAATACAACGAGCGCAACACGGATGTGGACAGCGCCACCAACCAGTACCTGCTCTCGGGCAAGCGTCATGCCACAGGCATGGAGTTCAACTTTGCCGGCCGCATCGCGCCTGCCTGGGAGGTGTTCTACAACCACACCTGGATCCCAGATGCGCGCATCGACGTGAGTTCAGCCACCGGCAACATGAAACAAGGTGACCGTCCGGGCCTCACGCCCAAGCACAGCGCCAGTCTCTGGAGCACCTATGTGGTGGCTCCCATGTGGCGCGTTGGTGCCGGCCTGAATTACCGTGGCAAGCAGACACCTCTGATCAACTCGACCATCACCACACAAGCCTTCACGACAGTGGATGCCATGGTGGAACACAGCCTGAGCGACAGCACGGTGCTCAAGCTCAATGTGAGCAACCTCAGCAACAAACTCTACATCGACCAGGTCTATTCATCCTTTTACGTGCCCGGCGCGGCGCGGCGCGTCGAGTTGAGCCTCAAGACCCTGTTCTGAAGGTGCCCCATGCTGCTGCACCTGCCCCAGATTCTCACAACCCACGAAGTCGCCCAAGCACGCGAGTGGATGAGCGACGAGGCCTTGTGGCTGGACGGTCGCAGCACAGCAGGCGTCCAAGCGCTGTCGCAGAAGAACAATCGTCAACTGGCCCAAGGCACAGAAGTCTGCAGGCGCTTGCAGGCCCTGGTCCTGCAAGCCTTGCAACGCGACGCCCTGTTCTTTTCGGCTGCCCTGCCCAAACGCATCCTGCCGCCGCTGTTCAACCGTTATGGCGGTGTGAGCAACTTTTATGGTGCACACGTGGACGGCGCTGTGCTCAAGGTGCCCAACACGGGGGACTGGCTGCGCACCGATGTCTCGTGCACCGTTTTTTTGTCTGACCCTGCAGACTACGACGGCGGCGAGCTGCTGGTGCAAGACACCTATGGCAGCCGTGGTGTCAAACTGGCCGCTGGTGATGCTGTGCTTTACCCAGGCACCAGCGTGCACGAGGTGACTCCGGTCACCCGGGGTGAACGCATCGCCTCGTTTTTCTGGATCGAAAGCATGGTCCGCTCGGACGAGCAACGCCGCATCTTGTTCGATCTGGACATGAACCTGCTCAAGCTGCGCCAGCAGCACGGCGAAACACCCGAGACCACGGCACTGACCGGGGTCTATCACAACCTGCTGCGCCAGTGGGCCGACACCTGACCCCAGCGCCCGGCCATGAACGAACACATCATCAACCTGCACGACCACGAGCGCGCTGCCCAGGCCGTGCTGGGCGAAGCTGCGTGGGCCTATTTCAGCGGTGGTGCAGCCGACGAGCTGACGCTGCAACGCAACATCGAGGCCTGGCAGTCCTGGGGGCTGGCCCCCCGTGTGTTGCAAGACCTGCGCGGTGGCCACACCCGCTGCACCTTGCTGGGCCACGAATGCCCCATGCCGCTGCTGGTGGCGCCCATGGCCTACCAGCGCTGGGCCCACCACCACGGCGAATCGGGCATGGCCATGGCCGCTGCCGCTCAAGGCTGCGGCATGGTGCTGTCACACCAGACAAGCACGCCTTTGCAGGATGTGGCCAGCACCTTTTTGCAAGACCCGGACCATGGCCCGCTGTGGTTCCAGATGTATTGGCAAAGCGACCGCAGCCGCGTGCAAGCCCTGCTGTCCGACGTCGAAGACGCGGGCTACCAGGCCATTGTGCTGACGGTGGACGCGCCGGTGCATGGCGTGCGCGACCGCGAGCGCCGCCACGGCATGCCTTTGCCCGAAGGCGTACGCGCCGTGCACTGGCCTGAGCCAACCACCGCCAATGGACCGGGCCTGTGCGCAGGTCTGGCCGACGCAGCCCCGCGCTGGGACGATGTGCAGTGGCTCATCGGCCAGACCCGTTTGCCCATGCTGCTCAAAGGCATCACACACCCGCAGGACGCCCGCCAGGCGCTGCAGATCGGCGCTGCAGGCGTGATCGTCAGCAACCACGGCGGCCGCGTACTGGACACCCTGCCAGCCACCGCCGAATTGCTGCCCCGTGTGGTGGACGCCGTGCGCCAAGCGCGCGAAGACGCCCTGGTGCTGGTCGACGGTGGCATCCGGCGCGGTACCGACCTCTTCAAGGCCATGGCCCTGGGCGCCGACGCGGCCTTGGTGGGCCGCCCCGCCCTGTATGGCCTGGCCCATGCCGGTGCGCGTGGCGTGGCCCATGTGCTGCGTCTGCTGCGCGACGAATTCGAAACCACGCTGGCCCTGACCGGTTGCGCCAACGTGGAAGACATTGCCATGGACCGCCTGTGGCCGCTGGAACCCCTGGCACACACCAGGTCCACTTATTGACTGCTGCATGATCACCCTTTCGCACGAGCCCCCCCGTCGGCCTTACCGCATTCACCGCAGCCGCACCTGGCGCGTCACTGGGGCAGTCTTGCTTGCGCACATGGCGCTGGCATGGCTACTCCTTCAAGGGTTGATCAGCCACCCACCCACCACAGGCGAGATGGACAACGTCATCATGGCCAGCGTGGTCATGGACATGCCAGCACCACCGGCCCCCAAGCCACAGCCCGTACAACCCACAGTGCAGCCCCAGCCCCGCCCCAGGCCAACGCCTGCCGTGCAACCACAGTTGCACCCCAGCCCGGTGGCGACCCAGGCGACGCCCAGCGAAGCGGCTCCCGTTGTGCCCGCTGCTGCACCCACACCAGCTACAGCTGCAGCTGCGGCAGCCTCTGGCCATCAACGCCCCAACACCACGCCCAGCCCTGTTGTGTCCCTGCCCTCATCGGATGCGGACTACCTCAACAACCCTGCCCCGCCCTACCCTCGCATGAGCCGCCGCATGGGAGAGCAAGGCACGGTGCTTGTGCGTGTGTACATCAACACCGAGGGCCGCGCCGAAACAGCCGAGATCCGAACCAGCAGCGGTTACAGCCGCCTGGACGAGGCTGCGCTGGAAACCGTCAAACGCTGGCGCTATGTGCCCGGCAAGCGCGCCGGGGTGCCTGAAGCCATGTGGTTCAACGTGCCCATCCGTTTCGTACTGGACTGAACCACATCCACCGTCTCAAAACAATCCATTCCAAGGAGTCCTCACATGCCCACCTCTTTCGGCCTGTCCCACATCTGGACGCAAGGCGACATCGTCACCCGCCTGATCCTGATCGCTCTGATCGCCATGTCGGTGCTCAGCTGGACCGTGATCGTGCTCAAAGCGCTGGACGTCTGGCGTCACAAGCAAAGTGCGCTCGGCAGCGAGCAGTTCTGGCACACCTCCAGCCTGGCCGAAGGCCTGACCGTGCTCAGCCAGCGCCCGGGCAATCTGTTCCACACCCTGGTGCAGGTTGGCCAGGAAGCGACCGAGCACCACCAGGCCGCGCAAAAGCAGCTGCATGACCGCCTGGACATCAGCGATTGGGTGACGCGCAGCCTGCGCAACACGATCGACGACCACACCACCCGACTGCAAAACGGGCTGGCCATCCTGGCGTCCATCGGCTCAACCGCGCCTTTTGTGGGTCTGTTTGGTACCGTCTGGGGCATTTACCACGCGCTGGTCAGCATTGGCGTCAACGGCAGCGCCAGCATCGAGGCTGTGGCCGGCCCGATCGGTGAGACACTGATCATGACCGCCTTGGGCCTGGCGGTGGCCATCCCGGCGGTGCTGGGCTACAACGCCCTGGTTCGTGGCAACAAATTCATCATCTCCCGCATGAACCGCTTTGCACACGACCTGCACGCCTACTACGTGACCGGCGCGCGCGTGACGCCTGCACCACAAGCTGGCCAGTAACTACACCCCAGGAGGCTCCAACATGTCCTTTGAAGTCAGCGACAGCGACGAGGTGATGAACGAAATCAACATGACGCCCCTGGTCGACGTCATGCTGGTGCTGCTCATCATTTTCATCATCACCATCCCGGTGGTGCAGCACGCGGTCAAGGTCGAGTTGCCGCGCGCCAGCAGCACCAAAGACAAGACCCCGCCCGAGAACCTGCAGCTGGCCATCGATCCGCAGGGTCAGTTCTTTCTGGGCAAGCAGGCCATTGCAGGCAACGCGCTCGAGGATGCGCTGCGCGAACATGCGCTCAAAGATCCGCAGCCCCAGCTCTACATCCGCGGCGACAAAAAGGTGCCCTACGAGCATGTGGCCGAAGCCATGAGCGCCGCGCAGCGGGCTGGCCTGGCCAAGATCGGCTTCGTGACCGATGGCCGCAAGCCATGAACACACGGTCGCAAACCCAGCCCCCCGGCCAGCTGGCACCGCCACCACCCAGCGCAAGCGCGGGCGTGCGCACGATCGAGAGCCAGGACCTGCTGCAGGGCCAGAGCGTGGTGCTCATCCGGCACCAGGGCGAGGTCTACCGGCTGCAAACGACGCGTCAAGGCAAGCTGATCCTGACGAAATAAGGGCCTTGTCCCCCCCGCTAGGACACCCGCCTTGATTGACATCAACTATCAAACACCCCGTTTTCAAGGCCAAATTCAATCTCTTTGATTGAAACAACCAATCGAGAAGGCGGTTTTTCACCCAAATCCCTGACAGAATTCATTCCCGGAATCCCTCCACATTCATCACTGAAAAGGAAGTCACCATGTCCCTGATCAACACCCAAGTCCAGCCTTTCAAGACCCAGGCTTT
>JACCDV010612565.1_pt1 | contig 14133 bp, 9 predicted proteins | sample 7446131 | NCBI WGS metagenome assembly JACCDV01 (sample SAMN15323448, study PRJNA562643) | freshwater metagenome | isolation source: river surface water | place: USA:Blue River Watershed | collected 2017-08-17 | reverse complement strand
TTTCACACCAGCAGCACTGCGCCGCGAAGGAACCCGTTAATCTGTCACTCTATAGAAAAGCGGTTGGCTCTACGCCAACCGTTTTTGTTTCAAAGCAATACCCGAGTAAAAACTCTAATGAAATTAAAGTTATATACAGCTTCATTGTGCTTGGCGTTCAGTGTATCTAGCGCCATTCACGCTCAAGTTGCACCTCAAGCTGCATATATGCAACCTCGTGCAGACAAGTCTATTCTGACCGACATTATCAAAACGGATGCAGGCTATGTCGTTGCAGGCGAGCGTGGACATATTTTATTAAGCACCGATGGGGCGACATGGCAGCAGGCTAAAGTGCCAGTTCAATCCAATCTTAATTCGGTGTTTTTCGTAAATAATCAACAAGGCTGGGCCGTAGGTCACGATGTCACTATTTTGCATACGACAAATGGTGGCCAAGAGTGGCAACTGCAAAAATTTGCTCCGGAGTTAGACAAGCCCCTGTTTGATATAGTTTTTAAAAATGGGTCTGAAGGCTTAGCTATCGGCGCTTATGGCTTGACATTAAGAACGCAAGACGCTGGTGCGACTTGGGTTCAAGAGTATCATGCTGAGCTCGCTAATGTAGACGATCAGGCGGTTCTCAATGAACTCAAAACCTCAGATCCAGCGGCTTTTGAAGAAGAAGCGAATTCAGTTCTGCCGCATTTAAATCGAATTGTTAGAGTCGGAGAAACCCTGCATATGGTTGGCGAGGGCGGTCTATATGCCCGGAGCAATGATTTTGGCAAAAGCTGGCAACGGCATGAGTCGTTTTATCAAGGCTCACTGTTTGGGATCGCACGCGGTTCAACTGGCACTTTGGTGGTTGTTGGTTTACGCGGACATGCCTTCGTTAGTCGTGATGACGGACAGACTTGGCAACCTCTAAGTTTACAGGTGGCGGCTACTTTTAATAGTGTGACGGCAACTCAAGACGGTTTTGTGATATCGGGTAATTCAGGCTCACTGCTTGTGAGCAAAGATGATGCTGTCAGTTTTGACGCAATCCAACAGCCGGATGGCAAAGCGGTGTTAAATGCACTACGTGATGCGGAACGTTTAATCACGGTGACCGAAGTTGGAATACGCCAAAATGAAGTAACGGCGGGTAAAAAATGAGTATGAATCGATTCGTCAATAAGTGTGAATACGCGTTATTCCGTCATCGTGGTTTTGTGATTTTGGCCTTTGTGCTGGCTACTCTCTTTTTGTTATTTAAAGCCTCGCAAATTAAGCTCGATGCTGCGTTTACCAAAAATATCCCGCTGCAACATCCTTATATGCAGACATACATGAAGCACGCCAAGGATTTCGGTGGTGCCAATAACATTCTGGTTTCAGTCTGTGATGCTTCGGGAAACATATTTAATCCTGATTTCTTTAAGCGTTTTAAAGAAATCCATGAACAGGTGTATTACATGCCCGGCGTCGACCGGGTCTTGGTTAAATCGATCTTTAGCCCGAGTACCCGTTTTGTCGAAGTGGTCGAAGATGGCTTTGCCGGCGGCCCTGTGATCCCTGCAGATTTCAAGTTTGACCAAGAGGGTCTTGCGACGGTCCGTCAAAACATCGATAAGTCCGGTATTGTCGGACGCATGATCGCCGACGATTACAGTTGCGCCATGATCACGGCACAACTGCAAGAGATAAACCCAGAAACTCAGCAAAAGTTGGACACCATTGCGTTTGCCAACGCGTTAGAGAAGGACGTTCGGCAAAAGTTTGAAAATGATGCCATCAGCATTCAAATCATTGGTTTTGCGAAAATGGTTGGGGATGTCGCTAATGGCGCTCGTGGTGTCTTGGTGTTTTTCGCGGTAGCTATCTTAATCACCGGCATCATGGTTTATCTATTCTCGAAATCATTCAAGTTAACCATCTTACCCATAATGTGTTCGTTGGTTGCGGTGATGTGGCAAATGGGTTTGTTGACCGTCATCGGTTTTGGTATCGACCCGATGTCAATTTTGGTGCCGTTTTTGATCTTTGCCATCGGTGTGAGCCATGGGGTACAGATGATCAATGCAACCGGTCGCAATGTTGCGGCAGGAATGGATGCCAAAACTGCAGCACAAGCCAGCTTCAGAGCACTGCTTATCCCTGGTGGCGTTGCACTGTTGTCAGACACCATTGGTTTTATCACCTTATTGGCCATCGACATTGGCGTTATTCGAGAACTTGCCATCACTGCAAGCCTTGGAGTTGGCGTGGTGATCTTAACCAATTTGTTCTTGTTACCGGTGTTGATGTCATACATCAAGTTCAGTGATGCATATGTTCATCGTGTTTCCGCGCCGTCGCCAATGGCAGATAAACTGTGGCGCACCTTGTCCGCTTGTACTGAACGTAAACCTGCTGCAATTATTTTGGCGATCACAGCTGCGCTGTTTGCCTTTGGTTATATACAGAGTAAACAGCTGAAAATCGGTGATTTAAATGCAGGTGCAGCCGCCTTGCATCAAGATTCACGTTATAACTTAGATACCGCATTGATCACTGATCGTTATGCTATCTCTGTTGATTACATAAACGTAATGGTTGAAACACAAGGTAATGGTTGTACCTTCTTTCCCATCATGCAAAAGGTTGATCAGTTCCAGTGGCAAATTGAAAACATCGAAGGTGTGCAAAGTGCTATTTCGCTGGCATCCGTGTCGAAGACTATCAACGCTGCCTTTAATGAAGGGAACCTGAAATGGCGTGTGCTACCACGGACCACCGAATCCTTAGTTCAATCTTCAAGTCGTGTTGAAACGAGCACCGGCTTATTGAATTCCGATTGCTCAGTGATGCCAATTATTGTGTTCTTAAATGACCATAAAGCAGAGACGATTGAACGTGTTGTGGCAGCTGCCAAAAAGTTAGCTGCGGAATTAAATGACGATACAGTGAAGTTCTCCCTAGCATCAGGCCCAGTCGGTGTGATGGCTGCAACTAATGAAGCAGTTGCTGAAGCACAAGACCCCATGACTTGGTATGTTTATGGTGCTGTGATCTTGCTTTGCTTGGTGAGCTTCCGCTCGGTGAAGGCCACAGCGTCCGTTATTATTCCGTTGTATGTGGTAACCATGCTTGCGACAGCACTCATGACCTATTTGAACATCGGTCTGACAGTCTCAACGTTACCTGTGATTGCATTGGGTGTAGGTATCGGCGTTGATTATGGTATCTATATTTTAACTAATATGACCCAACCGCTTCGCAACGGTGTGCCGTTACGTCAAGCCTATGAAAACGCACTGCGCTCTACAGGCTCTGCGGTAATTTTCACCGGCTTAACCTTAGCCATTGGTGTTAGCACTTGGGCCTTTTCTGCACTTAAATTCCAGGTGGATATGGGCATCTTGCTGACCTTTATGTTTGTGGTAAACATGTTAGGTGCAGTGTTTGTATTACCTGCGCTAGCATCTTTGTTCTGGCGGCAACAAAAAGCCTAATTAAAGGTTGTTTCAAGAAGCCTGTTAGTGATGCTAACAGGCTTTTTTATTTATAGGCATTACAAAGTCCACAATTGGATTCAATGACAAACCCCAATTTAAGGTCTTTACTTCATTTGTGGGCTAACTTGTTGGTTTAATGAGAAAGAGCCCGAATTAACGCCAAACAGCAAATTTTTTTACAGGCTTTTTGAGTTTTTAATCACTGCATATTTATGCAATAACCATCTGTAGCTCGATTGTCGTCGATTTTCTATCCGATTCTGCTGAATATCCTTGCAAATCGGTATTTTACGGCTGGTACAACCAGTATGCTGATAAAAAATAATGCTCGAAAAGGGCTACAATTGGCAATAAACTTCGCACCTGACACGCTCTGTATGTAATGCACAGTTCCGCCACCCCCAAACGCGGAACCCTATAAGGATACAAAAAATGGCACTGATAGACGGTCAACCCTCAGTACTACTACAAAACGTTTGTAAACTCATCCGCCAACGGGTGAAAGACCAAGTGGACTTGGTTGAGCAATTTGCACTGACACTTTATGGACGTGTTGCGCCTGAAGACCTAATCGGCCGCACCGACAGTGATCTGTATGGAGCCACACTAAGTCTGTGGCAAACGTTTAATGCCCATGCCGGCGATGAAGCAAAGATCCGCGTTTTTAACCCAGAAATTGCAAAACATGGCTGGGAATCAAAACATACGATTGTGGAGTTGGTTTTAAAAGACAGCCCTTTTTTAGTTGATTCATTGCGTATTGCCTTAAATCGTAGCGCAATCACTGCACATTTGATGTTGCATCACCCGTTGCAAACATTCCGTGATGAGAAGTCCGCAATTGTCGAGTTCCACAAATTAGGTACTAAGCCAAATCCTTCCACCAATCAAACCGTGTTCCATATCGAAATCGATCGGATGACCGATAAAACGGTGATGGATGGTTTGGTGCATGAGCTTGAATCCGTCATGCAAGATGTGACGTTGGCAGTCCAAGACTGGCGTCCAACGTTGCAAAAACTGCAAGATGTGATCGCAGGGCTTGAGAAAAACTCAGGGAAGGCAACACCTGCACAACGGCAACAAGCCTTGGATTTTCTGCACTGGTTAGTCGATGACAATTTCACCTTGTTAGGCTACCGCCAATACAACATGGTGCCTGTGCAAGGCGATTACCGTATTGAAGGTCTCGCTGACTCTTCACTTGGTTTGATGCGTCGTTCAAATGCGCGTGATTTAGCCCTGAGCGAGCTGCCTGATGTAGCACGTAAGCAAGCGTTGTCGTCTGACTTGTTGATTTTAACCAAAACAAATCAGAAATCGCGCGTGCACCGCCCAGCCTATATCGATTATGTGGGGATTAAGCGGTTTGACGAAAACGGCCAGGTCATTGGTGAAGATCGCTTTATTGGGTTGTACTCTTCATCGCTTTACAACAATAGCGCTGCCGATATTCCACTGCTTAAAGATAAAGTTGCTGCAGTGATGGAAGCCTCTGGCTTTGCTCGCGGCACTCACGCCTATAAAGCTTTGCTGAATATCCTTGAAACATATCCTCGCGATGAGCTCATCCAAGCGGATGTCTCTGAACTTGCTGATGTAGCCAATGGCGTATTGCAAATGCAAGAGCGTGATATGACACGCTTGTTTATGCGTAAAGATGCGTTTGGGCGCTATGTTTCGGCCATGATCTACGTACCACGCGAACGTTACAACACGCAGCTTCGTCGTGAAACCCAACAAATTCTGCAGAATTATTTAGGTACAACGGAACCTGTAGAATTTACGACCTATTTCTCGGAATCTGTGCTTGCACGTACCCATTATCTTGTGCGGATTCCAAATAGCAATATCGAGTTCAATGTGAAAGAAATCGAACAAAATTTAGTTGAAGCCGCTCGGACCTGGGAAGATAAACTGTCATCCTCTTTGGTTGGCAACTTTGGTGAATTAAAAGGCCGGGAGTTATCGACTAAGTACGTCAACGCATTCCCGCGTGCTTACAAAGAAGAGATGTTACCAAGCGATGCGATGGTAGATATCGCGAAGCTTGAAGCATTAACCGATGACCACACCTTAGAAATGTTGTTCTATCGCCCGCAAGAAGAAGCGGCTGATAGCAACGCAGTTCGTCTGAACCTGTTCCATAAAGATAAGCCAATTCATTTATCCGACGTGTTGCCGATGTTGGAAAACTTTGGTTTACGTGTCATTGGTGAAACGCCATATTGTGTGCGTTGCCCAGATGGTTCGGTCAGCTGGGTGTTGAATTTTACCATGGAGTTAAATGGTAAAATTTCGCTTGATTTCGAAGTGGCTCAACAACTATTTCAAGAATCCTTTGCCAAAGTTTGGCGTGGTGATTTAGAAGATGATGGTTTCAACCGCTTGATCCTAGGTGCAGGTTTAACTGGTCGCGAAGCCTCATTGTTACGCGCATTTGCGAAATACAAACGCCAAATCGGCGGTACTTTCAGTCAAAGTTATGTCGAGTCAGCCTTTGGACGTTATCCAGTCCTTGCCAATTTGTTGGTGAAATTGTTTAACCATAAATTTGACCCAGCCTCAACCTCGAATGCCACAACCATTGCAGGCATTGAAGCTGAAATTCTGGCACAGCTGGAACATGTATCGAACTTGGATGATGACCGTATTGTTCGTCGGTTCTTAGCCATTATTCAAGCGATGGTCCGTACCAACTATTTCCAACCCGCCAACGATGGCAGTATTAAGCCGTACATTTCCTTTAAAGTACGTCCGTCATTGATTCCTGACATGCCATTGCCGCTGCCTGCCTTCGAAATTTTTGTGTATTCGCCACGCGTTGAAGGTGTCCATTTACGCGGTGGTAAGGTTGCTCGCGGTGGTCTGCGTTGGTCGGATCGTCGTGAAGACTTCCGTACAGAAGTGTTGGGCTTGGTCAAAGCACAACAAGTGAAAAATACCGTTATCGTGCCTGTCGGTGCTAAAGGTGGTTTTGTTTGTAAGAAACTGCCAACGACTGGTGGCCGTGAAGCTTGGCTGAATGAAGGTAAAGAGTGTTACCGCACCTTTATTCGTGGTTTATTGGATATCACGGATAATATCGTTGCGGGCGCCATCGTGCCGCCGAAATCTGTTGTTCGTTTAGATGAAGATGATCCATATTTGGTGGTTGCTGCGGATAAAGGTACCGCGACGTTCTCGGACATTGCCAACGCGATTTCGCTTGAATACAACCATTGGTTGGGTGACGCATTTGCATCTGGTGGTTCCAACGGTTATGACCATAAAGGCATGGGGATCACTGCGCGTGGCGGCTGGGAGTCGGTGAAGCGTCACTTCCGTGAAGTTGGTATCGATTGCCAATCCACCGATTTTACCTGTGTCGGTATTGGTGATATGGCAGGGGATGTGTTTGGTAACGGTATGTTGTTATCCAAGCATATTCGCTTGCAAGTTGCCTTTAACCATATGCATATCTTTGTGGACCCGAATCCAGATGCAGCACGTTCGTTCGAAGAGCGTGACCGCATGTTCCGTTTACCCACATCGACTTGGGATGATTACAACAAAGAGTTAATTTCTGAAGGTGGTGGCGTTTTCTTACGCAGCGCCAAATCCATCAAGTTGTCTCCGCAAATTCAACAGATGTTAGGTACTGATGCGTCATCTTTGACTCCAAATGAATTCATCCGCGCCGCTTTAATGATGCCAGTTGACTTAATCTGGAATGGTGGTATCGGGACTTATGTCAAAGCGTCAGATGAAACGCATGCTGAAGTTGGCGATCGCGCCTCTGAACCACTGCGCGTTAACGGTAAAGACGTTAAAGCGAAGATCATTGGTGAAGGTGGTAACTTAGGTACCACACAACGTGGTCGTATCGAGTATGCGCAAAACGGCGGTCGTATCAACACTGACTTTATTGATAACGTCGGCGGAGTCGATTGCTCAGACAACGAAGTAAATATCAAAATTTTGTTGAACGCCTTGGTATCCAGCGGCGATATGACGCTGAAGCAACGTAATGAATTGTTGTACACCATGACCAATGACGTCGCGGACATCGTTATCAACGATTGTTACCGCCAAACACAGAGTATTTCTGTATCGATGTCGTTAGGTGCAGAGCAACTCAAAGAATACATGCGCTTTATTCATGCTCTAGAAAAAGATGGCAAGTTAAACCGTGAACTTGAGTTTTTACCAAGTGATGAAGTGCTGGCAGAGCGTATGGCTAAAGGCCAAGGCCTGACTCGTCCAGAAATGGCTATTCTGACTGCATACGGCAAAATGGTGTTAAAAGAGCAGTTGGTGTTACCGGAGATTTTTGAAAACCTGTATTTCAAAAAATTCCTATTCGGTGCATTCCCAATCGTTTTACAACAACAATTTGCTGCTGACATGGAACACCATCCATTAAAAGCAGAAATCATTGCCACCAAATTGGCTAACTTGTTAGTTAATGACATGGGCGCCAACTTTACCCATCGGATGATGGAGGAAACTGGGTCGACCGTTTCTGAAGTGGCGATTAGTTATGCCATTGGTCGTGAATTGTTTGATATCGAAGGCATTTGGTCTCAATTAAATGACTTAGATACCAGCATCCCGAGCGCACTGCAAACTCGTTTGTTGTTCCAAATTCGTCGCACCATGCGTCGTGTAACCCGTTGGTTCTTGCGCCATCGCAACAAAGCGATGAACATCGAACAGACCATCGAGTTCTTCAAACCTGCCTTTGCAGTCATCTCCAATGAACTGCAATCGTTGTTAGCAAGCGCTGAAGGTGCTCAATTGCAAGCCGGCGAGCAACAACTGGTGCAGCAGGGTGTACCAGCCTCTGTTGCTCGTTATATGTCGCAATTAAGTACCGTGTTCTCGGTGATGGATATTGCGCAAGTCGCTGATGCGGAAAAAGCAGATTTGAAACTCGTTGCTGAAACGTATTTCAAACTGGGCGAGCGTCTAGATCTGCACTGGTTCTTAGAGCAAATCACTGCGCAGCCTGTGGCAAACCATTGGCAAGCGTTGGCTCGAGCGTCCTACCGCGAAGAATTGGATTGGCAACAACGTGCCTTATCACAAGTTGTGGTGCGTGGTACGGCTGGCTCCACCGATGCAGACGCTATTATCAGTAAATGGCTGTCAGCAAACGACGCGGTACTGTCACGTTGGCGCTTGATGTTGGCAGAGTTTAAAACAACCAAGAGTCATGAATTCGCTAAGTTCTCGGTGGCACTGCGTGAATTGATGTTGTTAAGCCATCATTGCGATGTTAAATAAACCGGCTTAGAACGCTTACTTGGCGTTCTTTCGCTGACACAGGTAAAATGCCCCGCAATCGCCGGGGCATTTTTTTAAGGGATCCTTATGTTTTATTCACTTGCACGTCAAGCCATGTTCTTGGCTGATGCGGAACAATCACATCACTTTGCCTTAGGCAGCATGAAATTATTGCAACATACGCCTATGTCACTGTTATGGCGTCAACAGGTTCAATCGAAGCCCGTTCAGATTGCGGGTATTCAATTTGATAATCCTGTCGGGCTTGCTGCGGGTTTAGACAAAAACGGCGAGTGTATCGATGCTTTTGGTCAGATGGGGTTCGGTTTCATTGAAGTGGGTACAGTGACACCACGCCCGCAAGTGGGTAACGACAAACCTCGATTGTTCCGATTACCAGAAGCGAATGCCATCATCAATCGCATGGGGTTTAATAACAAAGGTGTTGATTATCTGGTAGAAAATGTCAAAAAAGCCAAATATAAAGGTGTGCTTGGTATAAATATCGGTAAGAACAAAGACACCCCAAACGAACAAGGCAAAGACGATTATATTGCCTGTATGCGTAAGGTCTATGCACATGCATCTTACATCACCGTGAATATCTCATCTCCCAATACGCCAGGTCTTCGCGATTTACAGTTTGGTGAGGCCCTTGATGATTTGCTACAGAGTGTTAAAAACGAGCAATTGGATTTACAGGCGCAATTTGATAAATATGTGCCTGTTTTCGTAAAAATTGCGCCAGATATGGATGCTATTGCCGTTGAACAGGTTGCAGATACCTTGCTGCGCAGCAAAATGGATGGCGCTATTGCGACGAACACCACACTCGACAAAAGCACAGTCGCCCATTTACGGTATGGTGCTGAAGTCGGTGGTTTAAGTGGCCATCCCGTTCGCCAAAAAAGCACTCAAGTTATCACTCAATTACGCCAAGCAGTTGGTCCTGATTTCCCTATCATTGGCGTCGGCGGGATTGATAGCGGTGATGCAGCCAAAGAAAAACTAGCTGCGGGAGCAAACTTGCTACAAGTCTATACAGGCTTTATTTATCAAGGTCCTAGCTTAATCAAGACGATCGTAGATAGCTTATAACGATCCGTGATCGATCCGTTTTGTTCAGAACATAATGGTATTTCCCTGTGAGATTTAGCTATTTGATAATGGCTTGACTCACAGGAGAAGCTTGATGATGCAACCTCAACCCGATTGGTTATGGCGCGAAAACCAAGGCAAACTCGAACTTGCTGGCCGTAGTTTTTGCCACCAAACGCACTTTAGCGTGGGGCAGGGTTGGTCTGCCCCGTTTAGCGTGGAAGATGTAGAGCTTTTTTGGTTTTTCCAACATCAGCTTTGTCACTATTTTTGTGATGAGGCATCAACTTTAGCGGCTAGCCTTGATGCTGTTGCTGCGGTGAAGCAACCATGGCCAGCTTGTCGTGGTTTTTGGTTCGATTATCTGCAAAGCACACGCTGTGATGTTGGTATGCTTGTGCAGTTGTGTGGCCAACATACTGCATCGGGGTTAGTCATCGCACAAACCGAGCTGAATGCTTTAGTCTTGCTTTTGCATCCTATCGTTACTCTCCAAGGCAAGTGTATTCCACACGGACAAGTTGTCCAAGTGCCGTTTAACCGGTTACGGCCATTGCCAACAAGCCCACAAAACCAACAGCCTGCGCTTTCCCGTTCCGCTTAACTGGTCAGATGTCAACGTGTTCTGATGATAAAATAGCCAGCCATGCTCACCACTGGCTATTCATTAACGCCGAAAACAGCGACAATGATCAATTGAGTCCAATTGGATACGAGATTTTACGTTGAACGACCATAACTTTGACGATATTCGTCCTTACCATGATTCCGAAGTTGCTGCAGCTATTGATCAACTCATTCAAGATCCAGAATTTTTGGATGCGATTATTCAGTATCGTTGGGGCATCAAAGGCGTGTTGGGACGTTGGATTAAACCTTTGGTCACTTGGGCGTTACGCCGCAAACTACAGAAATACCATACTGTCGAGCAAGTTCAACGCCATGTCGCGCTTTTCCTTGAGCAAGCCATTAAACGTTCAACAGCTGGGGTGACTTGTTCTGGCCTTGAACGATTAGATCCAACGCAAAGTTACCTGTTCATCAGTAATCATCGTGATATCGCCATGGACCCTGCGCTGGTGAATTGGTGCTTGCATCAACACGGCTTTAAAACTTGTCGCATCGCTATTGGTGATAATTTACTGAAGAAAACCTGTGTGACGATTCTGATGCGTTTAAACAAGAGTTTTATTGTGCGTCGCTCGGCCAAAGGTCCGCGTGAAATGCTCAAAGCATTGACCCAGTTATCGTCGTACATTGCTTTTTCGCTGCAGCACGAACATGAAAACATTTGGATCGCTCAAAAGGAAGGGCGTGCTAAAGATGGCAATGATGCAACGGATCCGGCCATTCTCAAAATGTTTTATATGGCCGGTAAACAACAAGGCCTGACCTTTGCGGAGTATATGCAAACTCTTCGCATTGTCCCGGTCAGTTTGTCTTATGAATTGGATCCCTGCGATGTAGCCAAAGCCAATGAGTTGTGGCAACGTGACAGTCAAGGTGAGTATCAAAAAGGTGAATTTGAAGACATCGAAAGCATTATTCAAGGGATCACGGGTCATAAGGGACGAGTGCATGTCCATTTTGGTCACCTCGATACAGCATTTGAAACACCTGAACAGTTGGCAAAGCTGATAGATCAGCAAGTTTACCAAGGATACAAAATATATCCGGTGAATCATGCCGCTGCTGGAGATACTGCTGATAATGACGCGCAGCAGGTCTGGCAACAACGTTTGGCCACTGTCGAGCCAGTCGTTGCGCCTTATTTGGCTGCTATGTATGCCAATCCGCTTCGCAACCAAAAATCGTTGGATATTGAATAATGGCTCGTTTTGTTACTTATAAGTATCAAGGGCAAGAGCGGCGTATTGCCTTTAGCTTTGACAAGTATCGCGATATGTACGAAGCAGCAGCTGCTGCTGAAGGTGTTGATTTGACAAATTTTCTAGCGATGGAACGCCAAGTCGCCGCGTTGTCACGCCAAGGTGCAGCGATGAAAGACTATCGTAAAAATGAGTTCAAGCGTTTGGGCTTTACCGATTTGTTTTTGCATAAAGATGAGGATGAGTAAGGCATGAATGCTTCAGGCTTACTTGGTTGTCTCCACTAAACAGCTGGCCGGATAGAGCTGACAATTCTGGAGCTTATCGCCAATTTTAACCTGATGTTGACTAAACCAATGCAGTGGCATCTCAAGCGCCCCTAACACGGCTTGGCCTGACGGATGTAAGGTTTCTGTATTTGCTTGCATCTGGGTGATTAGGACGATGCGCCAGTTGCTGTCAAAAAATGCCACATCCAAGTCGCTAGGCGTATTTTTCATCCACAACACCATGTCACGTGGTTGCTCGTTTAACAGCAACATCCCATGAGTGACCGGCAATTGTTCCATTAAACCTCGCATCCTTTTTTCGACGGTATCGGCCACTTGTACGGTGATCGTTTGATCTGCCACTTTTAGTGGGATCTTATTAAACTGTACAGCTGATGCGCAGGCTGTCATCGACGCAAGTAAACTCAACCAAACTAAATTTTTCATAAACTCTCCCAAACCAAGCGGATACAGTAATAAACCTTGCGACAATTTCCTAGCGTGTTGTGCTCATTGCATAAAAAAACCGAGCATAAAGCTCGGTTTTTATAGTCACAGCCTGAATTAGACAGCGGCTAACGCTTGGCGTGGGTCTACGAAATTCAAACCCAAGGCATCGGCAACGTGTTGGTTGACCACTTGACCGTTGATCACATTCAAACCATTTAACAAGTGTGCATCGCTCAGCAGAGCTTGTTTGTAACCTTGATTTGCCAGTTTGATGATAAATGGCAAGGTTGCGTTATTCAGAGCGAATGTCGATGTGCGTGGTACTGCACCTGGCATGTTGGCAACACAATAGTGCACCACATCGTCAACAATGTAGGTTGGGTCTGCGTGAGTTGTGGCATGTGATGTTTCAACACAACCACCTTGGTCGATGGCGACGTCAACAATGGCCGCACCTGCTTTCATTTTACGGACGTGTTCACGAGTGACTAACTTAGGTGCTGCGGCACCTGGGATCAATACGCCGCCGATCACCAAGTCTGCTTCAACCACATGCTTTTCTAAAGCGTCAGCGGTTGAATAAATAGCTTTGACTGCGCCGTTGAATTGAGCGTTGATGCGACGCAATACATCGACTGAACGATCTAACACGACAACGTCAGCACCTAAACCAGCAGCCATTTGTGCAGCATTGGTACCGACCATGCCACCACCAATCACTACTACTTTGGCAGGTTCAACACCTGGCACGCCACCTAATAACATACCGCGACCGGCACATGATTTTTCAAGTGCTCGCGCACCGGCTTGGATAGACATACGGCCAGCGACTTCAGACATTGGGGCTAATAATGGTAAGCCACCACGAGAGTCCGTGACGGTTTCATACGCGATACAAACCGCTTTTGATTTGATCAAATCTTCAGTTTGCGGTAAATCCGGCGCCAAATGCAGGTAAGTAAACAGAATTTGGCCTTCGCGTAACATGGCACGTTCAACGGCTTGTGGTTCTTTGACTTTTACAATCATCTCTGCGATGGCAAAAATCTCAGCAGCGGTTGCTAATACTTTTGCGCCAACAGCTTCATAATCCGCATCGCCAAAACCAATGCCATGACCTGCATTGTGTTCAACATAGACAGTGTGACCATGTGCTACCAACTCGCGAACGCTGGCTGGAGTCATACCAACACGATACTCGTGGTTTTTAATTTCTTTAGGTACGCCAATAATCATCGTTTATTACCTGTGTAGGGTGGAAAAAATTTTCCGCTAGTATAGTCAAAGGTTTGTAGATTTATCCTTTTTATTTATCTTGGTTAATAGCATAATCTGCTCCATTGGCAATTTAAACGAGATTTATCACTATGGTGTTTGGCGCTGATAAAGCCACACGTAAGTTGGACCGTATCGATCGCAAGATCCTTACCGAATTACAGCTAGACGGTCGCTTATCCAATGTGGAGCTTGCAAAGCGGGTAGGGCTGAGTCCAACTCCTTGTTTAGAGCGAGTGAAAAAACTAGAAAGTGAAGGGTTTATTCTTGGCTACAATGCTCGCGTTGACCCAACTAAAGTAGGGGCTGCCTTGCTGGTGTTCGTAGAAATCACTTTGAGTAAAACATCACCGGAAGGCTTTGATGAATTTTCAAAAGCGGTGCAAAAACTTCCAGAAATCCTTGAATGTCATTTAGTTTCAGGCAGTTTTGACTTTTTACTGAAAACGCGGGTAGCGAATATGGCTGCTTATCGAGAATTAT
>JACCDV010547091.1_pt1 | contig 14134 bp, 15 predicted proteins | sample 7446131 | NCBI WGS metagenome assembly JACCDV01 (sample SAMN15323448, study PRJNA562643) | freshwater metagenome | isolation source: river surface water | place: USA:Blue River Watershed | collected 2017-08-17 | reverse complement strand
GGAGTTGTATCTGAGATAGCTCCAACTTCAAGTCCTGCTGCCTGTAGTGAACGAATTGCAGTTTCGCGTCCTGAGCCTGGGCCCTTAACGAAAACATCTACCTTCTTAAGGCCGTGCTCCTGTGCGCGACGAGCTGCTGCCTCTGCTGCAAGCTGCGCTGCGAATGGAGTCGACTTACGTGAACCCTTGAATCCGACCTGGCCTGATGAAGCCCATGAAATTACTGCACCGGTTGGATCAGTGATTGAAATGATGGTGTTGTTGAAGGTTGACTTGATGTAAGCCTTACCGACAGCAATGTTCTTCTTCTCCTTCTTACGGAGCTTTACCTTGCCCTTACCTGCGGCAGCGGTCTTTGACTTAGGAGCGGCCATTACTTAGTCACCTTCTTCTTACCTGCGATTGCCTTACGTGGACCCTTGCGAGTACGTGCATTTGTATGTGTGCGCTGACCACGTACAGGAAGTCCCTTACGGTGACGAATACCTTGGTAGCTCTGAATTTCAACTTTACGACGGATATCGCCTGCGATTTCGCGGCGGAGATCACCCTCGATTTTGTAGTTAGCTTCGATATATTCACGAAGCTGTGCGAGTTCTGCTTCCTGCAGATCCTTGACGCGAGTATCTGGTGAAATTCCAGTTGCCTTCAGCGTCTCGTGGGAACGAGTAAGACCCATTCCAAAGATATAGGTGAGTGCGATCTCAATGCGCTTTTCGCGCGGAAGATCGACACCGACTAGACGTGCCATATAATCAACCATTTCTGTATCCGGAGGTCCTCCGCGATGCTCCTCGACATATGTATCGAGCCTCGGCCTACCGGTCCGGGGGTCTTCACTCTTGCGAGTGAAGTCGCATCACGCGTACTTATATTTAGTTATATATAACTATTTGTCGTGGCTAACGAATTAGCCCTGACGCTGCTTGTGACGAAGATTCTCACAGATCACCATTACGCGACCCTTACGACGAATGACCTTGCACTTGTCGCAAATCTTCTTCACGCTTGGATTAACCTTCACGTGATTCTCCTTGTTAGCGAAACTATTTACTTGTAACGGTAAATAATTCGACCCTTTGTTAGGTCATATGGACTCAACTCCACGATCACACGGTCTGCAGGCAAGATACGGATGTAGTTCTTACGCATCTTTCCTGAGATGTGAGCGAGGACTTTATGTCCATTGGTAAGTTCAACGCGAAACATTGCATTAGGAAGCGCTTCAGCCACAGTGCCTTCGATCTCGATCGCACCATCTTTACTAGCCAAGTAACGCCACCTTAATTTCTGTATCAAATTAAACGAACACGGTTCGAGCCAAGGGAAATCACTCGATTTACCTCTGGACCGAAGGGTGATTCTATGGGAGAGCCCCCTTATAAGGGAAATCCGCCTAGATTCCCCTCATCCCCCAGGGGCGACACGCCGAGCAGGCTGGTTAGCGGGTGACCTTCTTATAGCCCTTCGGGCAGGTCGGCTTAACCGCCGAGACCTTCTTCTGGAGCTTGCCCTTCACGCAGATGATCGCGACCTTCTTCACCGCAGGTGCGGCTTGGGTGGTCAATTCAGGCTCTGGGGTGGCAGCGGGGGTCGGCTTTGCAGGCGGTTGTGGCTGGACCAACTTCACCTGGATCGTTGGCGATGAATAGGTGAAGCCATTGGCAGAGAGGCTAAGCCAGCCATTGCTCTCATTGACGGTGTGGGTTGCAGTCTGCATCGTGCCATCTTCTGAGAGAACAGAGAGAGATGCCTGCACCGGTGCGCTACTAAATCCATAGATGCAACGTGCAATCTCGGATCTAATACGAAGATCATATGTTCCCTTAAAGAGCTCGCCCTTTGCGGTGTAGTGGGGAGCCATAACTTTGTAATCAAGGGTCTGGCTCTCAGCATTAAAGGTGGGGGTTCCCGCTGCATAGAGAGTGGCATTTGTTGTCACAATTCCAACGAGATCTTTCGCCTTGCTAATACATTCACTGGAACCAGCGAGCTCCCACCCATTGAGGTTATAGAAGGCCCATGTCGAAGGGTTGGCACTTGCCTTATCTTTAATCTGAGGCAACCAGAGAGATAGCGCATCAAAGGATTGCTGCCCTGATGTGCCGACCATTTCTTGGAAATTTCCATTAGCAGCGTTCTTGGTTATAAACGAACCTTGGCCACCATAGACCTTGCCATCTAAGACATACTTTTGAATCTCAGGTGTGAGCTCACTCCATCTAAACCACTCGCCGACAATCGGAACCCTAATAGGAAGGGCGTTAACTTCAATCGTTTGAGAGTTGTTTGCGCTCGTTGTGATTGTTGCATCTGGGTTATAGATACGACCATGGAGCCAACCGGCAATCTTCTCTTGCAATCTGATCTTCACACCGAAGCGAGTATTCTCAGGAAACGCCTGGCGCTTCTGGCAATTTCCATCTCCGACCATTGCGCAATAGCGCCACTCATCAATCGATGGATGCATCACACCGCGAGGAGTCTTCTCTGGAGTTTCGGTGTAATCGTTGGCAACCTGTTGTGAGTAACGGCCAGAAACTAATGTCACTGGTGAGACGTTTACGGTGATGTTATAGATATTGAATTTCTGATTTGTTACCTTTGTATTCTCAGGCTTATCAAGTCCACCATATGTAAAGGCTTGCACCATGTATTGATCATTGCCGCCACCATGGTTAATCCCAGGGATTGTCCAGACTGTCGGCGTTCCACCTGTTGGCAGATTAATCGAATCATTTCCAGCAAAATCCCACTTAGCTGCAGTCGGATAGTTAACCGGCCGCTCAGCATTGATCCTGGATCCATTTGCATCTATCGCGTAGAAAGATTCGATGCAGTTGGTAACGATTGTCTCTGAACAAGGTTGCAAGAAAGCTTGAAGGTGGATTCGCTTGAGCTCAACACATTTAGGTGAGTCAACGCTTGCGCAGTGATAGGAGTTCGGAGTGGTATTTCCTGTGCGGACTTCTTCCGCATAAAGGGCAGATGGCTCGCGATTGAGCGTTGTGTTATCGCCAATATAGAGCGATCTCCAACCCTCACCTTGCGGGAAGGCGATTGGAGTCCAATGCTCATCAGGGATATCACTGGCTGCACTGATAGAGGAGAGCGGTCCCAGTAGGACCACTCCCCCCATCAGTACTGCAAATAACTTCTTCATAAGAGTTACTTCTTCTTATAACCCTTTGGACAAGTTGGCTTCACTGCGGTGATCTTCTTCACCGACTTACCCATCACACAGGTAATAGTTGTCTTATTTAACATTGTCTGCGAAGGCTTCCAGCTCTTCTTCAGAGCAATCTTGAGCTTTGGACGTGAGTAACCAAAACCTGAGACATCGATAATGATCTTTCCGCTCTTCACGCCGACAGTTGCAACTGCAGCTGATGAGACAGAGCCTTCAGTGACAACCTGAACTGAGAGCGCCTTCACTGCATCATTTGGATTATCAAGGCCCCAGAGGAGCTTGGCATCTGCTGCAGGAATAATCGCCTTATAGAAGCCCATGTTAGGTGTGACGCCATCTGCTGCAAAGTGAGGAGCAGCAGCGGTCCAGGCGAACTCCTTAGTTTCTGCATTCCAGACCGGTGTGCTCAGATCACAGACACCGTTAGATGAGACGACCATATCGCCGGATGTTCCCTCAACTCCAAAAGCTGATTGGCCTTCATTGTTGATGAAGAGGAGAGCTTGGAGTTGGCGGACATTTGCCTTAGCAACACCTGTCTCACCTGAGCAGTCAGCTGATTTAGCAGCGAGCGCGACCGTTACTGGACTACCGGAGAACTTAATTGTGGAGAGGCCATTTGCGGAGCTGTAATCTCCAGCGAAGTTTGTTCCCACGCCAACGAGAACACCCGGCTTAATCTCTCCAGTCTTAACTGTGACAGAGATATAGGTATCAGGATCCATATTGACTGCGTAGGTTGGCTTATCAACTTGAGTTGCAAGCTTTACTCGCTTATCTGATCCGGTGTAAGTAGGAAGTACATCGATAAAGACGTGGTTCACAAATTCATTTGCAGTCTTTGCCTCTACATAGAGTCCACCAAAGCCAAGTGAATCGAGGGCATTGGTCGACCAGTCGAGTGAGGTCCAACGACCGCTCAATGAGCGACCAGTTGCAACTGTTGGGATGGAAGGTGCAATAACTGTTGAGGTATCAGCTGCAACTGTTGCCGTATCAGATGAGACAGTTGTGGTCTCTGGGGCAGTAAGAACCTGGCCATCTGCTACCCATGTCAGCGGAACAACCACTCCACCTGCTGTGGTGATGGTGACGCTCTCCACGCAATAGGTAGTGCGTGCTGAACTACAGACAGGCCACGCTGTCTTCGGCACATTAAGCGCCGCCTGCGCAGGTGCGACGAGGAATCCCGCCACAAGCGCTAGCGCTGCAGCTCCTGCTGTAATGATCTTCTTCACGATATGCCCCCAATAAAAGACGAGTTAGCCACTTCGGCTCTATCGTCTCCACCGTTATATGGAGGTTAATTTATGCGCAGAATGCAGGTATAGATAGGTGTAGATGGTCAAAAATGGTCATTACTGCCGACTATCTGAGCTGAGCGAGATACCAGTTCCACTGCCAACTCGCACCGGTTGCCGGCTGGAGCCCATCTTTAAACTCAGGAAAGCTATAGACCAAGAGCGCCTTTCCACCAGGAAGCACTGTTGTTGGGCGTGAGTCGCTGACCAATGGGGTGTGGTTATTGAAGACCCCAAGAGATGGCGAGGTTGAGATCAGATCTGCCGTGTTGTTCTCAACTGAAAGGACCCAGGTGGTCGGGCATTGCTCATTGCCGCAACGTTCCCAAGAGATCTTCAAGCCAACTGCGGTCAATCCACCGAGCGTATCCCCCAGGCCACCTGCTGCGCTGATAGCTGAGACATCGCCGACGCTCTGCTCCCAGGTCACAGGGTAATCAGATGAGAGACCGATGATCTCAGGTTGGGTTGCGGAATTACTTCCAGTGATGCCATCGACAAGCGGAATGGGTTCACTCTTCACCAGTTCATAGATACCAATGCTGGCACCGCTAATTGCAAGAACACCGAGAACAGAGAGAACTGCATTACGAATACGTTGGCGGCGCACCTTTGCAATGATGATCGGTGCAAGGTCACGGTTGTCGTTGACGCTGACAGCCATCCATTGCATCTCGCGCTTGATCAGCGGATCAATATCACTCATTGGAATCCACCACCTCAGCTATCAATATCTCTCGAACATTATCTTTTGATTCACCGCTAGATCCAGTCGGTGCATCGAGCTCTCGCGCCGAAGATTTCTCTAACTCTGGAACCAACTCTACATATGCTGCAACTGCCGCCTTACCGCGAGCGAGGTGGGAGGCTGCTGTGCCCATCGGAATCTGCAATACCTCAGCGACCTCGCGTAAGACCATTCCATGTTCGTAGATAAGAACGAGGACGGCGCGTTGAATCGCACTCAATGATTTGAGAGCTGCCTGCACCAATAACCGCTGAGTCACATCATCAGTCTGATCTGCAATATCGCGAATGTTCTCCGCTAAATCCCATGAAGTCTCAAGCTCCTGCTGTTTACGGAGCCACTTGCGTCGCATATCTGCATGCTTACTGACCATCACTCGCATGAGGTAGGCCTCGGGATTTTCATGGTCACGAATCTTCGACCAGCGCTTATAAACATCGGCGAGAGCTTCTTGCAAGACATCTTCCGCATTTTGCGTATCGAAGCAGATTACCTTGGCTGCCTTTAAGAAGGCGCTCTGGTTCTCTCGTAGCCAGAGGGTGAACTCCACCTGATCTTGATGGCTCATCGACGTGGCTCCATGCGGGTAAGGATACCCCGATGCATTTATCCCTGTGGAGTGAGGAAGGTTGTAGCAAGGAGGGCAGAGAGGGCGATAAAGACGGCGCTCGTTCCCGATGAGGCAGCGACCGCGCCAGCACCTGCTGGGATGATGAATTGGCCGAAGCGATTTCCGGTCAAGCGTGCAGAGACTGCGATTGCTCGTTCCTCCGGCTTCGTTGCCTGGGAGACGAGAGACATCGTTAACGGCTGCCCCACGCCGAGTGCGAAACCTGCAATGAAGACTACGACTGCAAGGAGCCAGACATTGGAGATAAAGGCCATCGCACCACATGCCACAACAGAGAAACAGTTACTCACAATCAAGATCTGCTTCGTTGAATACCTCTTGCTCAGCGCTCCCAATGAAATACGAGAGAGCATCGAGGCCCCTGCTCGCAGAGCGATGATCACTCCAATAGAGTAGGAAGAGAAAGATTTCTCTGTGCCGAGCAGCGGAAGAAAGACAATCAAGATATCTCCCACAGAACTAATTGCGAGCGATGTATAGATCGCAGCAAAGATCTTAGGATTGCGAATCAGCTTACCTGCGCTTCGTAGCGCTCCCCCATCTGCCGCAACTGCCTTCACGGTAGGACCCTCATTACGCCACTGCATCACAGGAACTAACGCAAGAGCGGCGAAGATCAAAGCTACGATAAATGCTGCTGCCGTCGACTTTGGTAAGACGCCAGTTGAACCGGCAGCGATTGCGCCGATGATAGGACCGACCATCTGTCCGAGAGATGCGCTAAAGGTGTAGTAGCCAAAGTTTGCTTCATATTTATCAGGTGCGCTCTTGAGCGAGACCATCGTCTGCCCACCGACCATGCAGGCAAGATGCGCTGTTCCTGAGAGAGCGGCGCCGATGGCAAGGATTGCGATCGAATGTGAAAAGAGGAGCGATGCAGATGAGATAACAAGTGAGGCAGTCCCAAGAATGAGGAACCTTCCCTCGCCAATCACACCGACCCATCGGCCGAAGGAGAGAGCCATCAAGACCGGCAAGAGCGCATAAAGAGATGCGATCAAACCCACCGTTGTTGGGCTGGCATCAAGTTCGAGCGCCCGATAGGTAATCATCGGGCGGACGATATAAATCACTCCCTGCGTGATAGCAGAGCTCCATAGGAGCCTTCGTATCCAGAGAGGTGATGCCATCACTCTTTTACACTTTCGCGATTGCGTCGATTAAGAGTTCACAGGGACGTCTTTGCGGACCTTCTTCATCACCCGAGAGATAACTGGGGTGAAGAGAGCTAAGAAGAGGACGCCATAGAGAACCTTAGAAAGTGGTGATGCGATAAGTGTGGAGTAATCACCACCGCTAATTTGAAGTGCGCGACGGAACTGCAACTCAAGGTTAGGACCAAGGATGAGTCCCAAGATCAAAGGTGTGATTGGCATTCCAAATCGCCTAAAGAGGAATCCTAGAATTCCAATCGCAATCGCCACCTGCACATCAAAAATCGATGTGTTGATTGCATAAGCGCCAAGAAGTGCGAAGGTAACAATTCCAGCGAAGAGATATGGACGTGGCACGTGGAGCAACTTCACCCAGAAACGAACAAGTGGGAGGTTGAGCACGAGCAAGAGCGCATTACCAATAAAGAGCGATGCAATGAGAGTCCAGATCAGAGTGCCATTGGTGAGAAAGAGCGTTGGCCCTGGCTGAATCTGATAGGTCTGGAATGCAACGAGAATAACTGCGGCAGTTGCCGATGTTGGAAGACCCAACGCAAGGAGGGGAACTAGAGCACCAGCTGCATTGGCATTGTTGGCTGCCTCAGGGCCTGCAACTCCCTCAATAGCGCCCTTACCGAATTCCTCTTTATGTTTCGTTAACTTCTTCTCTATCGAATAACTCAAAAAGGTTGGAACTTCAGAGCCACCTGCAGGAACTACGCCGAGTGGGAAACCGAGGAAAGTACCGCGAATCCACGGTTTCCAAGAGCGCTTCCAATCCTGACGTGACATCAGAGCGCGCCCCTGCATTGGGATAACTTTCCAGCCATCCTCCTTAAATCGGCTAGCAATATAGAGCGCCTCACCGAGTGCGAAGATCGAGACAATTACTGGAACTGTCTCAATACCTTCAAGGGCAGATTCATTTCCAAAGGTCAGACGAGAGAGACCAGATTGAAGATCGGCGCCAACGAGGCCAAGAACAAGTCCGATAGCTAGAGCTATGAAGCCACGGAGTTGTGAAGCTCCAAGAAGTGATGAGACCGTGGTGAAGGCAACGAGCATCAACGCCACATACTCGGCAGCTCCCACCTTAATTGCAAGATCTGCAATTGAAGGAGCGGTGAAGGCGAGAATTCCGGTTGCGATAGTTCCAGCAACGAAGGATCCGATTGCAGCAGTTGCAAGAGCAGCACCTGCCTGGCCACGTCGGGCCATCTTATTTCCCTCTAGTGCGGTGATAACAGAGCCTGATTCACCAGGGGTGTTGAGAAGGATTGATGTAGTCGATCCTCCATACATGGCGCCGTAGTAGATAGCGGCAAACATAATGAGCGCAGATGCTGGGCTGACTGTGTAGGTAATTGGAAGTAGGAGCGCAATTGCAAGCGCTGGACCAATACCTGGAAGGACTCCAACGAGCGTTCCAAGGAATGTTCCAAGAAGTCCGAAGCCAAGGTTGGTCAGGGTCAGTGCGCTAGCAAAGCCCTCCATCAGTGAGTTAAAGCTGCTCATAAGATCCCTTTAAAGATTCCGGCCGGTAACTGCACATTAAGGAAGCGAGTGAAAGATAGATAGACAACGGTAACAAAGAGGGTGCCAAAGAGCGCTGCTCGACCATGCTTCTTATTGCCAAAGGCAACGGTGATACCGAAGAAGGTAAGGGAGGTGGCGATGATAAATCCTGCTCGCTCAACGAGGAGGAGGAAAGCGAAGAGCGATGCCAAGACGATTCCAAAGCTCTTGAAATCCGTCTTTGCAATTGGCTCGCCCGGCTCTGCTCCTTCTGGAGTTGCGATATCTCCACGGAGGATTGCGATCATCAGGAGCGCGCTGAGTACCATCAAAAGTGTGGCGATTGCATAAGGGAAGACCTTAGGGCTAATGGTGAGATTAAATGCTGGTAGCTCTGTGCGCCAGGTATCCCAGAAGACGATAAGACCAAGGAGAAAGAGTGAGCCCACAAATGTGAGCTCACTCTTTCCGCCTTGTGGCAACTTCATATTAATGAGGTGTAACCGATTTCTCTTTTACTTACTTTACAAGCTTGAACTCAGTGAGAACATCGATAATTGCCTTGTTCTCGTTCTTAATCCAAGTTGTAAATGGATCTCCAACACGGTACTCATCGATCCAAGCCTTAGCGGTCAAGGTGTCCTTCCATGAAGGTGATGAGTGAAGGATGTCGATGATCTTAAGTGTGTTGAGGTAGTCAGCAGCTGAGAGATCTGCTGGAGCCAAGATTCCACGCCAGTTACCGAATGTGAGATCCACACCCTGCTGAACGAGAGTCTTACCCTTGATTACCTTGAGTGGCTTAGGTGATGTCACTGCGAGTGTGCGCATCTTTCCTGCCGCTACATATGATGCAAACTCAGATGTTCCTGAGACACCAACTGCAACGCGGCCACCAATAACATCAGGAACGAGTGATCCGCCACCTGAGTAAGGGATGTAGTTAAGGTCTGTTGCCTTAACGCCGACAGTTGCTGCAAGAGTTGCCACTGTTACGTGGTCGACTCCACCGTAGTTACCGCCACCGATAGCGACAGACTTTGGATTTGCCTTGATATCTGCAAGGAGATCATTGATTGAGCGGTACTTAGATGAGGTTGGGACAACAAATGCTTCAGCCTCACGCATCACACCTGCAACAGCCTTCGCTGTTGTGATGGAGAGCTTAGAACCGTTAGTTGCAAGGCCGCCAGGCATTGCAAAACCTGTGATGAGAAGGATGTCATTGCGACCCTTCTGATCGTAGAAGTAACCAAGTCCAAGTGGTGCATTGGAGCGGTAGGTCACTGTGTAATCCTTGAGAAGGCCTTCCTTCTTCATTGCATCACCGATTGCGATAGCTGTTGTTCCGTAGCCGCCACCGATATTTGAAGATGAGACCCATTCAAGTGAACCAAATGGCTTCACCTCTGGATACCACCAACGAAGTGATCCAGCGTATGAACCGAATGTCACCTTTGAACATGTGAGGTCTGTGCCGTTTACTCCACGACCAACAGCCTTCTTACCAACACGGAGACATTCATCTCCAACTACTGCCTTAAAATCTGGCTTCAACGCAGCCTGTGCAATAGGTGCTGTTGTTCCAAGTAATAGAGCTGCAACTGCAGCTGTTGCCAGGAGGGCAACCTTCTTTTTCGCCATAGATCCTCCAAGATCTTGTGAAACCCTGCAGACCAGGGCCATCGCCAGAGGTTATGCGCTCACATAAGAAGTAAGAAGCGATTTCGGTAACAATTTGATATCGAATTGAGAGAAAAGTATGTGAAAAGAGGCTGTTTCTCCGCATGAATTAGCGGTGGGATGGAGCTAAAGAGGGGTCAGAGAAGCTCTGAAATCTCTATCCCGTATCGCCCTAACTTCTCCGCCCCGCCATCGAGCGCAGTCAAGACAAAAGGTTTTCCATCTGGGCAGATGACATAGGAGTGTTCAAAGTGGGCACCGCGTGAGCCATCGATCGAGACCACAGTCCAATCATCACCTAAGACCTTTGTCTTCTCACTGCCACGGGTAATCATCGGCTCGATAGCAAGTGCCATCCCTGGAACAATCTTTGGACCGAAGCCTTTGCGGCCAAAGTTGAGAACATGGGGTTCTTGGTGCATCTCGGTGCCGATTCCATGGCCACCATACTCGCGCAATATCCCATATTTACCTTGTGAATTTACATACTGTTCAATTGCCTGGCCGATATCTGAAAGACGAGAGTTGAGAGACCCTGCAGCGATTCCCCGCCACATCGACTCTTCGCAGACATCCATCATCTTCTGGTCTTCAGGATCTACCGATCCAAGTCCAATAGAGAAGGCAGCATCGCCATGCCAGCCATCGATTATTGCTCCACAATCGATAGAGACAACATCGCCATTGTTGAGAACTCGTGGCCCAGGAATACCATGAACAATCTCTTCATTGACAGAGACGCAGATTGATTTGGGATATCCGTGATAGTTAAGGAAGTTTGCACTTCCTCCCCCGCGTTTAATCGTTGCAACTGCGATCGCATCGAGGGCATCAGTTGTCATTCCAACTTTAATATTCTCGCGAATAGCTTGATGGATTGCGGCAACAAGTAGACCTGCGCGTCGCATTACCTTGAGTTGCTCAAGGTCTTTGATTTGGATAGCCATAGCGCGCCTGGAAATTATGCTTTTACGCGAGCGAGGGCTGTCGTTGCCCGCTCTGTTACTTCAGCGATCTCACCATCTGCATCGATTGTGATGAGAAGGCCTTCTGTGCGATAGAAGTGAATGATAGGAGCGGTCTGCTCTTCATAGACATCGAGCCGCTTTGCAATAACTTCAGCCTTATCGTCCTCGCGCTGGTAGAGCTCTCCCCCACAAGCGCCACATGCTGCAGCATCTGGCGTTGATGGTGCGCCACAACCACGGCATGTGCGACGTGATGAGAGGCGGCCAATAATTAATTCATTAGGGATAGCAAGCTCAAGAACTGCATCGAGCGGCGTCCGCTTTTCAGCAAGGATCGCACGAAGAACTTCCGCTTGAACCACATTGCGTGGGAAGCCATCGAGCAGGAAGCCGTTTGCCGCATCCTCCCAAGTAAGGCGATCTTTGACCATCGCATTGGTGACAGAGTCAGGCACGAGCTGGCCGGCATCCATAAATGTCTTTGCTTCCTGGCCGAGAGCTGTGTTCTCTTTCAGGTTTGCGCGGAAGATATCTCCAGTCGAGATATGTGGCACGCCATAGTGCGCGGCTAAGAACGCAGCTTGTGTTCCCTTACCCGCACCTGGTGGACCAACCAGGACGAGGCGCATTACTTAAGGAAGCCTTCGTATGAACGCTGCTGAAGCTGTGATTCGATCTGCTTTGCAGTATCGAGACCAACACCTACGACGATGAGGATCGCAGTTCCACCGAATGGGAAGTTCTGTGATGCTCCAAATGCAACGAGGGCGATGATTGGAATAATCGCAACGAGTGCGAGGTAGAGAGAACCTGGCGCTGTGATGCGTGAGAGAACATAGGTGAGGTATTCAGATGTTGGGCGACCTGCGCGAATACCAGGGATAAAGCCACCGTACTTCTTCATATTATCTGCAACCTCATCCGGGTTAAATGTGATTGCAACATAGAAGTAGGTGAAGAAGATAATGAGAGCTGAATAGGCAATGATGTAGATCCAGTTATCGCCATTGACGAGGTTACGTGAGATCCATACTGCCCATCCCGCCTGGCTATTGGTGAAGTTAACAACCAATGAAGGGATATAGAGAAGTGATGAAGCGAAGATCACTGGAATAACGCCAGCCTGGTTTACCTTGATTGGAATATAGGTAGATGTTCCGCCATATGCCTGGCGACCGACCATGCGCTTTGCATATTGAACCGGGATTCGCCGTTGCGCCTGCTCCACAAAGACAACCGCAGCAACGACAGCAATACCCATCAAGAGAACGAAGAGGAATACTGGAAGGCCCTTTGAGACCTTGATTGCCCAGAGCTGGCCAGGGAAACCTGCAGCGATAGATGTAAAGATCAAGATTGACATGCCGTTACCGACGCCGCGATCTGTGATGAGCTCACCGAGCCACATCACAACAGATGTTCCAGCTGTCATCACAACGATCATTGTGACGATGCGCTGCCATGAAGCATCCGGGATGATGGGAAGGTTGCAACCTGAGATCAAACGACCTGGTGTGCGAGCTACTGCAATCAAACCTGTTGATTGCAATACAGCAAGACCGATTGTGAGGTAACGGGTGTACTGAGTAAGGGTTGCCTGACCTGACTGGCCCTCTTTCTTCAGAGTTTCAAAGCGAGGAATAACAACGGTGAGCAGCTGAACGATAATCGATGCGGTGATATACGGCATGATTCCGAGCGCGAAGACTGAGAGCTGCAAGAGCGCTCCACCAGAGAAGAGGTTGATAAGTCCGAAGAGACCTGAGCTCTCGGCACCTGCAAGACACTCTTTCACATTTGTGTAAGAGACGCCTGGCGTTGGAACAACAGATCCAAAGCGGAAGAGAGCCATGATTGAGAGGGTGAAGAAGATTTTCTTTCGAAGTTCAGGCGTCTTAAATGCCATTCCAAATGCGCTAAGCATCAATCTTCTCCACTCTCTTAATCTTTAAATTTCTTCTTATTCAGATGAGCTGGTTCTTACAGTGTTGTTGTTGATCCGCCAGCAGCTGCAATCTTCTCGATTGCTGATGCTGAGAATGCATGAGCTGTAACTGAAACCTTAACTGCAATATCGCCATTTCCTAGGACCTTGACCGGCAAGGAGTCGCGAACTGCGCCCTTCGCAATGAGGTCAGCGACTGTGACATCGCCACCCTTTGGGAAGAGTGCGTTGATTGTTGAGACGTTGACCGCCTGGTACTCAACGCGAGCTGGGTTCTTAAAGCCACGAAGCTTTGGAAGACGCATAACGAGTGGAAGCTGACCACCCTCGAAGCCCGGACGAACCGTGTTACGAGCGTGAGTTCCCTTACCGCCACGACCTGCAGTCTTACCCTTTGATGCCTCACCGCGACCCTTACGAGTCTTAGCCTTCTTAGCACCTGGAGCTGGACGAAGATGATGAAGTTTGAGAGTCATCTTTATTCGACCTCCTCTACCTTGATCAAGTGGCGAGCAGCTACTGCCATGCCACGAATTTCTGGACGGTCTTCCTTAACGACAACATCGTTGATGCGCTTTAAACCGAGAGAACGAACAGTGTTCCGAATCTCTGGCTTATTGCCAACTGTTGACTTAATCTGTGTGATTTTCAAACGTGGCATTATGCACCAACTGTCTGCTGTGAAGCGCGGATAATTGCAGCAGGGGCAACATCTTCGAGTGGACGACCACGTCGAGTTGCAATCTGCTCTGGAGACTCGAGCATCTTGAGCGCTGCAACAGTGGCGTGAACCATGTTGATTGCATTTGATGATCCGAGTGACTTTGTAAGAACATCGTGGATACCAGCACACTCAAGCACTGCACGCACTGGGCCACCGGCGATAACTCCGGTACCTGGGCTAGCTGGGCGAAGAAGAACAACGCCTGCTGCAGTCTCACCCTGTACTGGGTGTGGGATTGTTCCCTGGACGCGTGGAACCTTGAAGAATGACTTCTT
>JACCDV011076056.1_pt1 | contig 14135 bp, 9 predicted proteins | sample 7446131 | NCBI WGS metagenome assembly JACCDV01 (sample SAMN15323448, study PRJNA562643) | freshwater metagenome | isolation source: river surface water | place: USA:Blue River Watershed | collected 2017-08-17 | reverse complement strand
CCGCCCGAGGATTACGCCGTATTTGGACGTGATTTGATGACAGGTATTCCCAAGCAAATCATAGTAAGTTACAGCGAAATTGCGCGTGCTTTGGACAAGAGCATCATTAAAGTTGAAGAAGCTGTACTTCGCGCACTTGAACAATCACCACCAGAATTGAGCGCAGATATTTTGGCCAATGGAATTTGGTTGACTGGCGGCGGTGCATTGTTGCGTGGACTTGACAAGCGAATTTCAGCGAAAACCAAACTGCGTGTGCACATTGCAGAAGATCCATTGCGTGCGGTCGTTAGAGGCACAGGCACGGCATTGAAAAATATCGGACGATTCAAATTCTTGATGACAGCATAAATCGGTAAGCTATGTTGGTCATATTCCGTTGGATACGGAATCAAGCACATCCTCTTTTGTTTGTCCTGCTCCTATTCAGCGCAGTCACACAAATTGTTCGATATCATTTTTACCAACACAGCATTTATTTCGGTCAGGCACTTGGTGCGCACCGACAGTTAGACGAGTGGAAGTCAGATATCAAATCATACTTCAACCTGAAGAACGTTAACCAACAACTGATTGCAGAGAACACATTGTTAAAGCAGCAGTTGAATTGGAATTTAACATTCAACTCTCCCAAGAGGGATAGCGCCTACAGGGACACCAACACCGGTAATTTTGTCAAGTACGAATACATCCAAGCGCGTGTCATTCGCAACAGCGTACAAGAACAAAACAACTTTATCATCTTGGATCGAGGTTTCAAGGACGGGATAAAGCGACACATGTCTGTGGTTTCGCCAATGGGCATCGTTGGTGTGGTGGTTGAGTCGGCTGAACATTACTCATTGGTTATGTCGGTCCTTAACTCCAAATTCGAAATCACCCCCTATTTCTACGACCTGAAAACAAGCCAAGGGGTAATATCCTGGAATGGCGAAGACCCCACCCTGGTTGATTTGGAAGAAGTCAATCGCTTCGTGAAAGTAAAAAATGGCATGAAGCTTTTCACATCCAATTACTCCTTACTCTTCCCAGCCGGCATCCCGATTGGAACAATTGTATCGAGCAACTCAAATTTGAAGTCGAATTTTCATCGCATCAAAGTGAAACTCGCCACTGATTTCGGACAATTAGACGTTGTTTCGGTAGTAAAGAATACGCATCAAAAGGAATTAGACGTCCTCAACCAAGCAATTCCTTCAAGTAACACAGAAGAAAACAATGATCGAAATCGCTAGATATATTGTATCCGGATTGCTTTTGGCATTGGTGCAGACGTTCATCCTGCAGGAAGTTAATATTGCCTGGTGGATTAAGCCGATGCCCTATATCCTTTTGTTTTTAAATTTGCCTATTTCGGCGAACAAATTTGGGGTGTTGATTGGTGCTTTTTTCTTCGGAATGACCATTGACGCATTCGCTGGTAGCTTAGGCATGCATACGGCGGCTTGTGTGACGTTGGTGTACGTAAAACACCACATCGACGCCTACTTTTTAGACGAAAACAGCATGCAATTACAGGGGCTGAGCTCCATGCACGAAGATTATAAAGGATGGCAATGGTATTACACGTATGTGTTTAGCTTGACGTTCATTCACCATTTGGTCTTCTTTATTTTTGATTATTTCCGTTGGTCGGCCCTACTCACCATGGTTTGGATCAGTTTCACCAGCGCATTGGCCAGTGTCATTTTGATTCAGATTTTTAGGGCTCTTACGGGTAAACGTTAATCGCATGGACAAGAACAAGTCGAAACAGCTCGTCTTTTTGGGATTGATATTCTTCATTTTTGTTGTGTATACGCTCCGACTTGCCAGTTTGCAATTGGGCGATGTTCCCTATAAAAAGATGGCGATTAACAATGCGCTGAACAAAATCACTTTGTATCCATCACGCAGCAATGTGTTTGATCGCAAAGGAAAATTGATGGTATATAGCACCCAAATGTATGACCTGTCGGTTTTTCCTTTTGAAATCACCAAGTTGGATACGGGACTATTGTGCTCCATCTTGGAACTTGAAATTCAGACAGTTAGAGGACTTATTGCCGATGCGAGGGTGAGGGCTAAAAAGCGACAGAAAAACAACTCATTCAATAACTCGGCACTTTTTTATGCCAACCTATCGAACAAGCAATTCACCCTGCTAAGAGAGAATATATATAGACTTGATGGTTTTTTCATTGAATCGCGGACTGACCGTCAGTTTGCCACCGCTACACTCTCGCATGCATTGGGGTATTTGGGTGAGGCCGATGAAGAATTGATTGCCGCAGACAACTATTACCAACCAGGAGATTTGGTGGGAATTACGGGCCTAGAGCGATTCTACGAAAAGCAAATTCGCGGAATCAAAGGTGTAAAAACCGTTTGGCAAGATCGCACCTACACAGAGCGAGGGGTAGTAAAAGACACCCAATTCAACTATCCAGCCACCGCAGGTCCCGATGTTATCAGCAGTTTGGATTTTGTATTACAGGAATACGGACGCTCATTGTTAAATGGGAAAAAAGGTAGTATTGTAGCCATCGAACCATCCACCGGTGAGGTATTGGCCTTTATCAACAATCCTGATTACGACCCAAACACAATGGTAGGTAGAGATCGGGCCAATACGTTTAAAACCTTATTGAGAGACCCTCAAAAACCTTTGTATAATCGCGCAGTTAAAGGGGTTTACCCTCCTGGATCAACGTTCAAAACTGTGATGGCTTTGATTGCGATGCAAGAAGGCGTTTTAACTCCTGAAACCACCCACGGTTGTGGCGGGGGCTATCGCTTGGGTAGTATCCGTGTGGGTTGTCACCCGCATGGTGGTCCGCTCGACCTCAGGGGATCCATTCGAATTTCGTGCAACAGTTATTATTGCCAAGTTTTTCGAGACATTATCGACAATCCCAAATACGGCGATGTAAAATTGGGGTATGCAGCATTGGAAAAACACTTGCGTTCATTTGGTTTGGGAAGTCCGCTCGATATTGACTTATTGGGTGAATCACGCGGTAATATTCCCTCTGTTTCTCAGCTCGATAGACGTCACGGCGACAGATGGAAAAGTAGCACCATCATTTCTTTGAGTATCGGACAAGGTGAAATTTTACTAACCCCTTTACAAATGTGCAACACTGCTGCCATCATTGCGAACCGTGGCTGGTACTATTCTCCCCACTTGGTGAAACGCATTGAAGGATTCAAGGATACGGCATGGGACAGGAAGTATAAGATTAAGAAATTCACCTCAGTGTCACCCCAATATTTTCAATATGTGATTGATGGGATGTCGGAAGTTACAAAACCCGGCGGAACGGCGAATGGTACGGGCATTGAGGGGATCGAAATTTGCGCAAAAACCGGTACGGCACAGAACCCTCACGGTAAGGATCACTCTATTTATATTGCTTTCGCTCCAAAGGACAATCCCAAAATTGCGATTGCCGTGTTGGTAGAAAATGGAGGTTTTGGGGCAACCTGGGCTGCACCAATCGCCAACTTAATGATTGAAAAGTATTTGCAAGGAAAGCCCGAATCGTCCAAACCAGAATTGGAAGAGCGAATTAAAACAAGCGTGATTCAATAATGCGATACCGTCCACTTGCCAGCAACAACCAGGAAAAAATCGACAGTTTGGCGATTTTCTTATACGTTGTTTTGCTGTTGATTGGATTTGTTAGCATAGCTAGCGCCACGTCTGACGTAAATCAGGCATTTTACGATTTATCGGATGTTGCCATCAAGCAATTGGTGTTTATTGTTGGTGCGATTTTGATCATATTCACCATTGTTTTCTCCAATGTAGTGGTGATCGATTACTTTGCGTACGGCTTTTATGCGGTTGCCATCACTCTGAATATTTTGGTTTTATTTCTTGGTCGCGAGATTTCTGGTGCTAAGTCTTGGTTTGGATTTGGCGGGTTTGGTATTCAACCAAGTGAATTCGCAAAGGTGGCCACTGCCATTGCTCTATCCAAGTTTTTAGGAACCTATGGCGTTCGGTTTCAAGGCTGGAAGAATATTGCCACGGCGTTGGGTATCTTTCTGTTGCCAATGGCCATTATTTTGATTCAAAACGATACAGGTAGTGCCCTGGTTTTTTTATCGTTTTTCTTGGTACTGTACCGCGAAGGACTGCCAGGATATATCCTAATGTCGGCCGTTTGGTTGGGCATTCTGGCCATTTTTAGAATTATCAGCGAGGCTACTGGCGTATCGAGTTTTTATGGGTACGGCTTCCTGTTGGGTATTGGGTCGATTGTCGTGTTTTTTGTGCGAAAAGACCGTGGAATCGCCATATTAGTCACCACCATTGCTGTAGTGTCTTCATTGTTTTACACCATTGTGGGTACATTTTATCTGAAAATCTTGCAACAATATCAGCGCGATCGCATAGAATTGGTGTTGGGATTGAAAGAAGATGACCGGGGATTGGGATTCAATTTGAAGCAATCTAAGATTGCGATTGGTGCGGGAGAGCTTTGGGGACGTGGCTATTTAAAAGGGACACAAACGAAAATGGGATTTGTACCGGAGCAACACACCGATTTCATCTTTGATGCCATAGGAGAAGAATGGGGATTTGTTGGCAGCACCTTGTTTTTACTCATATTTTGTGGCTTGTTGGTAAGACTGGTCATCATGGCGGAACGTCAATCAACGGTATTTGGTCGGGTACTCGGTTATTCTTTGGCTTCTGTTTTGTTTTTTCACATGTCGATCAATATCGGGATGACAATGGGATTGGTTCCTACAATTGGTATCCCCCTGCCCTTCATTTCTGCTGGTGGTAGTAGTTTATGGGCATTTACCTTGTTTCTTTTTACGTTTCTAAGGGTAGATCAGGTACGGAAATAAACGCGTTTTCCGTATTATTGTACTGATGAACAACGTGCGTTTCAAACAGTTGTATGTGCGCAGTTTTACTGCTGTACTGTTGGCTTCAAGTTTATTTTCTTGTGGTGATTCCAATGACGAAAATGTAGATGTGCTATTTGAAAAAATAGAATCAGATGTCACAGGCATTGATTTCGTGAATACTGTACCCGAAAATGACACATTAAATCAATTCACCTATCACTATCTATACAACGGTTCGGGTGTAGCTATTGGCGACATCAACAACGATGGAAAAAACGATTTGTATTTTTCAGGCAATGAAAAGTCGTCTCGTCTTTATCTGAATAAGGGTGATTTCAAATTTGAAGATATCACCGAAAAAAGTGGTACGGGAACCAAACAATGGATCAGTGGTGTTACGATGGTCGATGTAAACAACGACGGGTGGCTAGATATTTATGCATGTTCTTCAGGACCCAAACAGCTCAAACAATCCAAACGGAACTTATTGTTTATCAATCAAAAGGACGGCAAATTTAAAGAATCGGCCAAGGAATGGGGCGTAGATGATGGCGGTAACGCTACCTGTGCAACCTTTTTTGATTACGACAACGATGGCGATTTGGACTTCTATCTAGGCAATCATGCAGATCAGTTTTTCTCTAATATAAACACCCGTTTCACGCCCACCTTGAACATGGATGAGTTTAACCAGCAGCACTTTTTCCGCAATGATGGCAATAAATTCACCGATGTTTCAGAAAAAGCCGGCGTAGTTAAAATGGGTTATTGTTTGAGTGCTGCAGCAGCGGACTACAACAATGATGGACTTACCGACTTATACGTTTGCAATGATTACCATGTACCTGACTGCTACTATATCAACAATGGCGATGGCACATTCACCGATCAGTTTGATGTAGCTTTCAAGCACTCAAGTACAAACTCCATGGGCAGCGATGTTGCGGATGTCAACAACGACGGATTCTCGGACCTGATTACAGTGGACATGCTCTCTGAAAGTCCTCGTAGATATATGTCGTTGATGGGACCAAAAGACTATGACTATACCATGGTGGGAATCAAAAATGGATACAAAAACCAATACATGAAGAACAACCTTCAAATGAATTTGGGCAATGGTCATTTTGCTGATTTGTCCTATTTGTACGGCGTTGCTAAGTCGGATTGGAGTTGGAGCCCCTTACTATCGGATTTTAACGATGATGGATTCACCGACATGTTTGTTTCCAATGGTTATTATCGCGATGTAACAAACTTAGATTTTATCCTATATCAAAGCATCGTAGAGCAGCAACAAAAACGTGGGTTGACGCATGAAGAATTACTGAAGAAATTGCCCTATGAGAAAATCCAGAATTTCTTTTTTCAAAACAACCAAGGACAAGGTTTCGTCAACAGGGCTAGCGAAGTTGGTTTAGATGATTTAACCTTGAGTACGGGATCTGCCACCGGTGATTTGGATGGTGACGGCCGCTTAGACTTGGTCGTATGCAACCAAGGAGAGGTTCCTTTGGTTTACAAAAACATCCACACACAGAACCACTTTTTGAATGTGAAAGCTGAGGGCAGTGATCGCACCAACAAGTTTGGCATTGGCTGTCAATTGTTTGTATCTGATTCTGCGGGCAAATACAGAAAATTCGAAATACAACCTTCCAGGGGCTATCAGAGTTCCTCAGAGGCCATCGCACATATCGGACTTGGTGAAAATGAATCATTGTCAGAATTGGTTGTGGTTTGGCCCAACGGGAAAGCCCAAATCCTCAAAGACGTTTCATGTGACCAAACCTTGGTTGTAAAGAGTGCTGATGCCAACACAACCTGGGATAGAAATCTCGTCCGCACAGGCGATATTCCATTCTTTACTGAAAATGAAAGTGAATGGGGTTTGAATTTTAATCACGTAGAACAAGAGAATCCAGACTTCAAACGCGAACCGTTGTTGCCACATCGTTACACCACCCTAGGACCTGGTATGTCGGCAGGTGACGTAAACGGCGATGGTTTACAAGATTTATTTGTAGGTAATGCACGTGAAAGCAAAGGTTCTACCCTATTCTTACTGCAAAAAGATGGTAAGTATACTGTTGCTGGATCTCAGCCATGGCAATCATTGGATGCTGACGTGATGGGTTCTTTGCTGTTCGACTGTGATGGTGATCGCGACTTGGATTTGTACGTGGCTGTGGGTGGATCTGAGTTTGAATGGCCCTCGAATAAGTACCAGCACCAACTTTATTTGAACGATGGAAAAGGCAATTTCAGTGTTGCAAAAGACCGTTTACCCAATGTCATTAGCAGTAGTAGTTCGGTTTCATCTGCAGATTACGATGGTGATGGTGATTTAGACCTATTTGTTGCTGGTCGATTGATGCCGGGCAATTGGCCCACCCTTGAAGTTCGCAGTTACTTGTTGCAAAACAATGGCGGTAAGTTCAGGGATGTCACAGCAGCCTTGGCGCCAGACTTAGAAAATGCGGGCATGATTTGTTCGGCCATATTCAGCGATTACAATGGCGATGGGAAGCCTGACTTATTGCTCGCGGGAGAATGGATGCCGCTGATTTTCATGGAAAATACTGGGGGCAAATTCGTCAACAAAACGGGTGAAGTTGGCGATGCTTCGCTATCGGGCTGGATGAATAGCATTACCCCAACCGATATCGACAACGATGGCGATTTGGATTATATCGTTGGGAACAAAGGAAACAACAGCTTTATACAAGCCAAAGTTGGCAGTCCAACCAAAGTATTTTGGGCAGATTTTGATGGCAATGGCCGACAGGATATCGCCATGAGTTATCACTATGGTGGGAGCGATTATCCTTTGTTCACAATGGACGAAATGGGTAAGGCCTACCCTTTCTTTATCAATAAAAAATTCACCACATACAATGACTTTGCGGGTAAAACCATGGAAGAGATCTTTGGCGCAGAGGTTTTGAAACAAAATAGTTTAACGGCCAATTACTTCTCAAACTTTGTCGCCATCAACAACGGTGGTAAATTTAGTTTTGTTGAGTTGCCGATGTGGGCGCAAGCAGGTCCTATGTTTGGTACTACCGTTTTGGATATTGATGGGAACGGTTTCGATGACATTCTTTGCACCGGCAATAACTACAACACCCGCGTACCGCATGGTCGTGATGATGCCCAACCTAGCTTCGTATTGTTCAACAATGGAGGCAGTTTCACTTATCAATCCGGTTCACGTAATGGATTGTATAACCAAGACGATGGAAAATCATTGATTTTATGTCCCGGAGCCAATGGACAAGTCAGAGCGATCATGGCTAACAACAATGGAAAACTCAGGGGTTACACTTTGTTAAACGGTAAAAACCAACCCCAAAACATCTCTTTTGTTACAGCCCCACCAATGGCAAGTTATGCCAAGGTAACTGTAAATGGATCTCTAAAAATGGTTGGTCTTAACGGCGGCACTGGTTACTTGACGGGCAATGTATCAGGTGTTTGGAAAACGAAAGGCGTCGACAAAATCGAGTTCTTTGATGTTACCGGACGCAGGTTGTAATAACTTTCAAGGTATAGTTGTATTTTAATATGTAAAACACTATTTTTGCAACCTAATTGTAAGAACATGGCTGTTACTAAACTCAAAAGAAAAGAAGCAAAAAACAGAAGCAGAATGACCAAGCGCGTTGATAACATCAAACGTTTGAAGTTGGTTACCACTATCGCTTCTCCATACAAAGGCATATCTGGAATCGTCTTGGAAGACCAAGAAAACCAATAAATGTCATTGTTTTAGATATTGAAGGCACGCATATTTGCGTGCCTTTTTTTATTAAATTCACAGCAATGAACGCAACTATGCTCAAACGCACACTACTGTTTTCAATCATCGGCCTCAGTTTATTTCAAAACGCTTGTCAAAAAGCCACTGAAACTGAGAACAAGATCATTCAAAACGACATTCTCTCGATTTGCAATATGGCCATTCAAAACGCCATTGTTGTTGACCACGTAGCCGCACCTGTAGGATCGCGCAGATATGTGTATGCATCAATCGCCGCCTATGAATCATTGGTGCCCTTTCATTCGAATTATCAAAGTGTAGCCCCCATGATGAATGGATTAAAAGCAACGCCATTGCCTGATACCACACAGAAATATTGTTTGGATTTGGTTGCCATGGCTGCGCATACCTATGTTAGTCAGAAATTGGTCTACAAAGAAGACAGCATCGCAAATTTCAGGAAGCGACAACTAGAATTTTACCAAGACAAAATGTCGAATAGCATGTTCGAAGCCTCGATCAGTTATGGCGATAGCGTGGGTTCACACATTGTAAAATGGTCAAAATCTGATTCATTTGCTTATTTCCGTGGACGCGAATTTTTCTTAACCAAAAACAACCCTGGTTCATGGGAACAAACACCCCCAGATTTCATGGAAGCCATCGAACCAAATTGGGGCAGAATCCGTCCGGTTTTGGTAAAATCAGTCAGAGAATTTCAATTTGATGCGCCGGAGCCATACAGTACAAACAAACAATCGCGTTTTTATGCCATCGCCAAACAGGTATACGACACAGTAAATTCAAAAGACACAAACCAACTTAAGACTGCTTGGTATTGGGATGACAATCCAAATGCATCCGTACATTATGGTCATGCTACAATCAATGTGCTGAAGGTATCTCCTGCGGGACATTGGTTATCGATGTTTTCAACGGTGGCTCGACAAAAGAACTATTCATTGATGGAAACGGCTGATGGTATGGTTCGATTATCTTCTGCCATATTTGATGCCTTTATTACTTGTTGGCACGTGAAGTATAAAACAGATTATTTAAGACCGATCACTGCGATCCATGACTTGATCGATTCTAGCTGGAACTCTCCCATTCAAACACCCGCTTTTCCCGAGTATCCTTCAGGTCACAGCGTGGTATCAAGTGCCGCAGCCACCGTGTTAACGGCAACCTTTGGAGAATATGAGTTTACTGATAGTGCCGAATTCAAATTTGGTTTGGGCGTGAGAAAATTCAAGAATTTCAGGGAGGCTAGCAACCAAGCTTGCATGTCGCGCTTATACGGCGGCATTCACTTTATTGATGCGATAGAGAAAGGTAAGAAGTTGGGCAACGAGGTTGGAAATTACCACGTTACCCATCTTAAAACAAAACGATAAACTGCTTATTGCAATTGCGACAGACGCTTTTCGATAATCAGTAACTTATCAGAAGCGTCTGCCAATTTTTTACGCTCTACTTCTACCACCTCTGGCTTTGCATTCTGCACAAAGCGCTCATTTTCAAGCTTCTTACGTACAGATGAGATAAATCCATCGTAATACGCTTTCTCTTTCTCAAGTTCTTCACGCTCTTTATCAACATCAATGGCGATGTTGAGTTCCACCCAAATTTCATTTGTCCCAACGATGATTGGCATCCCATTTTGGGGCTTGGTTGACAGGTCTGTATGAATCACCACATTGGCCAATTTCTCTACAAAATCCAACAATCCCAATATGGCTTGAGCTGTTTCTGGTACCCAAATATTCAATGCTTCTTTTGGCGACAAGCCACGGGTATTGCGTGTATTTCGGATTTCTGTTACCAGTTGCAATGCCTCAGAGGATATCAATGCATTTTTAGATGTATTATTGGCTGTTGGATACGGTGATAATACCAAGGTTTCTGCATTGCCATTGTACATCAACTGAACAATCTCCTCAGTGATAAATGGCATGTATGGGTGCAATAACGACATCAATTGATGCAATATGTCTTGCGCCTCCTTTTGGGTAGCACTTGCAATGGCTTCTCCGTATGGAGGTTTGATCGCTTCTAGGTATACCGCACAGAAATCATCCCAAATCAGTTTGTAGGTAGCCATCAAAGCGTCCGACAATCTGAATTCAGCGAACAAATGCTCTATTTCATGAAGCGCAGCATTGAGTTGCGATTCCATGAACATTTTTGCTTGGTTGGCCGCTTTGGTAGGTGCTTGGTCGTGCGTTTCCCACCCTTGAATCAACCTGAAGGCATTCCAAATTTTGTTACAGAAATTCCGTCCTTGTTCGATTTGCGTTTCATCAAAGAGAATATCATTGCCGGCAGGTGAACAAAGCAACAGGCCCATCCGCACTGAATCTGCTCCAAATTTCTCAATAAGCTCAAGTGCATCGGGACTATTACCCAATGACTTACTCATTTTACGTCTGAGTTTATCGCGAATCAAACCGGTGAAGTATACGTTCTTGAAAGGCATTTTGCCTTCAAATTCGTAACCCGCCATGATCATACGCGCCACCCAGAAAAACAAAATATCCGGACCGGTTACAAGGTCGTTGGTAGGATAATAGTAATTGAGTTCGGTTTTGTCGGCCTGCTCTCCTATTCCATCAAAAACAGAAATTGGCCACAACCAAGAACTAAACCAAGTATCCAATACATCTGGATCTTGATTGATATCAGCCGTTGTTACAGTGATAGACTTTTTCGCAAATTCAACCACCGCTTCTTCAGCCGTTTTTGCCACTACCCATTCACCATTGGTTGCATACCAAGCCGGGATACGATGACCCCACCATAACTGACGAGAAATGTTCCAATCTTTGACATTTTCCATCCAATGGCGATAGGTGTTTTTCAATTTAGCAGGATAGAAATTAATTTCATCGTTCATTACAGATGAAAGCACTTCTGGATTCTTTTTCATAAAATCCTGCATATTCATGAACCACTGAGTGCTAATTCTTGGCTCAACTACGGCATCGGTTCGCTCGCTGTATCCAACGTTGTGAATGTAATTTTCTTGTTTCGACAACAAATTGGCTTCCTTCAAGGCCTTCACCCATTGTTTACGTGCTACAAATCTGTCTTGACCCACGAACAATTCGCCTGCTTCAGAGATTGTACCATCGGCATTCAATGTATCAATCACGGGCAAATTATACTTTAACCCAATGTTGTAGTCATTGATGTCGTGTGCGGGGGTTACTTTCAAAACGCCTGTACCAAACTCAATATCAATATAGTCATCTGCAATGATTGTCACTTCCCTATTTATCAAGGGAACCATTACTTTTTTGCCAATCAAATTTTGGTATCGTTCATCATTGGGATTCACACATACGGCCACATCACCGGCAATGGTTTCGGGACGCGCAGTAGCCAACATCAATTCACCATCGAAGTCTACCCCTTTATAAATTACATAATAGAGTTGATCTGGCGTTTCTTTAAAAATCACTTCCTCGTCGCTCAACGTTGTTTGTCCCGCCGGATCCCAGTTCACCATTTTGGTGCCGCGATAAATCAATCCCTTTTTGAACAAATCAACAAATACATCAACCACCGCTTCATACAAACTGGGCTCCATGGTAAACCTGGTACGATCCCAATCGCAACTTGCACCCAGCTTTTGCAATTGCTGCAAAATGATTCCCCCATATTTTTCTTTCCACTCAAAGGCATGACCAAGGAATTCTTCCCTTGTAAGACTGGATTTGGGGATGCCCTTTTCAGCCAACAATTTCACAACCTTTGCTTCTGTAGCGATACTGGCATGATCTGTACCAGGGACCCAACAAGCGTTGAATCCTTGCTTACGCGCTTTGCGTATCAATACATCTTGAATGGTATTGTTCAACATATGTCCCATATGCAAAACACCCGTAACGTTTGGCGGCGGGATTACGATGGTATAAGCAGGACGTTCATCGGGAACTGAACGGAAGTACTTTTGGCTCAACCAGTGTTGGTACCATTTATTCTCAATATCGGAGGGGTTGTATTTGGCGGAAATTTCCATTGTTGCAAAATTACGATTTTCGTTTTGTGTTTTGGGTTGATATCAAATAAAAAGGCCACTCCAAAGAGTGGCCTTTTTTATGAATTTGTTTGTGATTAAACTCCTACATCGTGGTGGGCCGACTCTTCCAAATATGGATGATTGACTGCCACCAATCCTCTTTTGGTCAAAGCGGTAAACACCCAATAGGTAAAGATACCAGCGAATAACAAGAAGAATCCCAATTCCATGAATCCAAATTGCATTCCTGAACCAAACACACCAGGGAATACCATCAACCATACATCATGGTAGTGACCCAAAATCATGATTGAACCAATGATTGCCAAAACGTAGCGGTTTCTCTTTGCTGAACGCATCAACAATCCCAAGAAAGGAATACAGAAACACATGGCAAAGTTCAACAAGAAATTGAATTTGTAGTTTTCAAAGCGAATCTGGTAATAAGCCATTTCTTCTGGAATCTGTGCATACCAAATCAACAAGTACTGAGACAACCACAAGTAAGCCCAGAATACGGTGAAGGCAAACATGAATTTACCCAAATCGTGCATATGTTCATTGGTAACGAATCCCAAATAACCTTCTTTCTTGATATAAGCCACGAAGAAAGCCATGATGGTAATCATAGTAACCCAATGAGTCACAAAATTGTAGAATCCAAAAATGGTAGAGTACCAATGTGCGTCAACCGACATGATCAACAACCAAGCGATCACAGAAATGGTAAAACCAAAAATCACTGCGAACGCTGCACTGAAACGAACTGATTTTCTAAAGAAAGTCACATCGCCTTTGGTTGCATTGTCTTCGGCAGCTGACAAAGAACGCAATTTGCGCATCAATACGTACCAAATCACAACCAGTACACTTGGAAACACAAACAACATGGTTGAGTTCAAGAAACCTGACTTACCCACCAAAATTGGATCGTAACCAGCATCGCTCGGCTTCAAGCCCAAATGTTCGTAATGTGCCCAATGGTAGATATCGTTTTTGCCCATAAACAAGGCGATCAACAATACCACAAAAGGTACAGGAATGAAAGTCATGATGGCTTCAGGAATGCGCTTGATACCAACCGACCAACCTGCGTTGGCAATGTATTGAATGGCATACCACATTAAGGCTACCAAAGAAATCATTAAAAAGAAGTACCCTACAATCATCAAGTTAGCCCAAATACGAGTATTTACTGGCTTATCCAATGGATGAAATTCCATACGTGGACCGAATGCCTCATTCGGAACATTTGCATGCTCTTCATGAGCAGCTGCAGCTGCATGTCCCTCACCATGATGCGCTCCTTCATGAGCAGCTACTTCAGTTTTTGCACTATGTGACTCTTCGTGACCGCCCAAATTAGCAATACCAAGACCTGCAAAGATCAATCCCAAAACCATCAAGATCATTGAGAATCGCTTCGCCTTCGGAGAGAATACAAACTGCTCCTGTTTAACTTCAATATTATGTCCGTGTCCCATTGTAATTTACTTATTT
>JACCDV010250360.1_pt1 | contig 14141 bp, 4 predicted proteins | sample 7446131 | NCBI WGS metagenome assembly JACCDV01 (sample SAMN15323448, study PRJNA562643) | freshwater metagenome | isolation source: river surface water | place: USA:Blue River Watershed | collected 2017-08-17 | reverse complement strand
CCTGTTGATATCAAGTTACCATTATCATCAATATCAAAAATATTCTCTCCTTTGAAAACTCCTCCAATTTTGATTTTTCTTAATTATGTTTAGGTGGTTTATAATGGATCTATTTTCATATCTTAAGACTAAAAATCTATTTATGTTTTTTTACTTGTAAATAAATCATCATTTTATTCTATTTTAACAACAGATTAAAGTTTTTAATATTTTTAACTTTCCATTAGAGTTTTCTCTTAATGTAAAGACTTCTTATCAATTACTTTATTATCAATATTTTTTTTATTAAAAATTTTTTCTTTAAGTTTTTTTAGTTTTTTTTATTTGCTAGTTAATTTCTCTTATTCTTATGTCTCTTTTTATTCTTAATTACTTTCCTTATTTAAAATATTAACAATTGGCATTTAACTTAATCCATAACTCAAAGATAATTGTTTTATATCTATTTTACTATACTAAAATATTTCTTTATTTTTCTATTTAAATATACTTTTAATAAAACAAATAAATGCTCATTAAGCTAAATGTTTAATATCTTCCTTTTATAAGCATAATTATCTTACTTTATCGTCAATTTAAAGCATTTTTGTTTCATCTGGTTTTATCTTCTGAATTTCAACATTATGATTTTTAAGTTGTTCAATAAAAGAGATTTCAGACTCATCTAGAAATAAGACACTTTTTCCACTTGATTAAAATCTTGCAGTTCTTCCAACTCTGTGAATATATGTTTCTACATCATCTGGACAATCCATTTGTATTATCCATTTAACTTAGGGAATATCTAAACCTCTTGAAGAAATATTTGTTGAAATCAAAACTCCACTTTTCTTCTCTTTAAATGTAAGAAAAATAGCTGTTCATTTTGCCTAAGGCTATCTTCCATGATATTCATATATCGAAGTTCCTAAATTTAATCTCTTAAAAATCTCATATAAAAATCAAACTTATTTTACAGTAGAAACAAAAACAATTGATTTTGACTAAGAAATATTTTTTAAAAAAGAATACAATAAATTAAGCTTATCTTAGTGTTTTGTTATCAAATATTATTATCATAAGAATTAAGGCGTTTAAAAGTCTGTTTTTTCTTGTTAATCTTTTTATATTTATGAATTTAGTAAAATTTTAACCGGTTCTTTTAGAGATAAACTTGAAAGCTTTAAAACTTTACTGGTTAATGTTGCTGAGAATAACATTGTTTAAACTTATTCTAAACTTATATATGATAATATTTCTTTAATTGTTTCCTCAAAACCATGTTATAAGATTTCATCTGCTTCATCAAAAACTAAAATTTATAAATTTCCTAAATCGATTTCATTAAAATCTGTCAAGTGTTATAAAAGTCTTCCTGGTGTTACTATCAATATATTCATCTGTAAAAGTTACTTTCTTTCTTCTTCAAAACTTTTTCCTCCTATTAAAAGACCAAAATTCAACTCATGAAAGTTTTGTAATAAAGACATTAAAACTTCATAAATTTAAATAGCTAATTCTCTTGTAGGAACTATTATTAAAGCCCCGATTCCATCTGCATAAGACCAATTCTTTCAATATAAATTTTCTATAATAGGAACTAAAAAAGATAAAGTTTTTCCGGATCCAGTTTTTGAGCTTGCTAATATATCTTTATTTTAAAGGGCTGCTATTAAAGTACATCTTTGAATTTCTGTAAGCTTAAAAAATCCCCTTTTTTCAAGTGCTTTTTACGACTCTTATGATATTGGAGTATCTTTATAAAACATCATTAATTTCTTTCTTAATACTTAAGGGTCTAATGTTTAGTTCTCTTGTTTGTATTTATCTATATATTCATTTGTAGGTAGTTATTCTTATTAAAATCCATCTATTACTTCTTATAAGTTATTTATTTCTCTCTATCAATCTTATTTCTATAATTTTCTTTTATTCATAATTTATAAAATTAAAATGATAATTTAAGAATAATTAAAAACGTCAAGTTTATAAGATTAGTTAATTATAAAGGATTGTTTTATGAAATTTGAGAAAGAAGTATTTGAATCTTATTTATGATTAAGTTTTTTTAATGTATAAAAGACTTATAACAACACCTAGATTTTTTTGCAAGAAATTTAAAGAATATTTATGTATTAGTTTTAAATAATAAAATTTGCTTTAGTTATATATGAATCTAATGAATAATGTTATATTGCTTATATTAATGATTTACAAAAAGATATTTCTTATATTAAAATTAAATCAATTAATAAAGAGTAATTGGAATAAGACATAAATAATAATTTATCTTTTATTTTTAATAATAAAGATATTAATATGAAGATGATATAAATTAATGATTAAATATGTTGCAATTAAGTTAATATGAATTATAATTTAAGATTTTAAACATATAATCAACTATTAAATTCATAAATGTTATAAGAAAATGATTAAAATAATTATAATTTAATAAAAGAGATAAAATGCTTTGTTAGTTTAATTATCAATAATCAGATTAGAAATATTTTTCTTTTTAAAAATATTTAATTATATATTGATGATTTTTATATATCTTTATAAAATGTTTTAAAATATGATAATTATTTGTTTTAATAGAAAATATAATTAAATTTAAATAAAAATAATATAAAAAAGTATAAACTACCTATAAATCTTTAATTAATAAAAAATAATTGAATTATAAAGGATTAGCTATTCATTTAATAGATAATATAAGATATTAATAGTTCCTCGATATAAAAAATAATTATTTTAGATTAAAAATAACGAATTTTATTTACAAATTTTATTATTAAGATTTTTAAAAATATTTTAGATCTAAAAGACTGATTATTTTTATGAGATATTTTTAAAAACTTAAATATTCAAGAAATTCTATAAAAATGATTAGATTTATTAATTAAAAATTAGTTATAAAGTTTAATAGATGAAACTTTGTCAATTAATATTTAAATGAGAAACTTAAATTAAAAAAGTTATTTTGTTATTAATATCTTACAAGAGAGTTTTTTTAATAAATTAGAACTTTAAAATACTTAAATTGATTTAATTAATTAATAAGAGGTTTAATTAAATATCATAGTTTTATAAAATATTATTTTTATAAAGAAAAATAACTAAATTCATTAAAAAATTAAAATTTAGAATTAATAATAGGTGTAATCTCTAAGCTCAAATAACATTTAGTAAAATACTCACAATTTTGTATTAAATTTTTCATTATAAAATCTTTACTTATAATCTAATTAAATTATAAAATAAGAATCTTTGTAAAATATTCCTTAATAAGAGCTTAATAAAGAAATAAAAATATAAAACAATTAATAAAAGTTATACTAACTAAGATAATCATGAAGAGGTACAATATTAGAAGAATATAGTAATAATATATAAAGTTAAATTTAACTAAAAAATTTAAAGCATTTTTAAATAGAATAAAATATAAATTATTTTAACGAATAACAAATACAGGCAATTGATTTTATTTATTAAGATTTAGTTAATAATCAATAGTTTTTATTTGATTTAAACATTGATTTTTATTCAAAAGACTCAAATTTTTTATTTGGAACGATTCTTGTGTGTTTTAGTTATTATTTACCTGAGTTTAATGATAGTAAATTTTAATTATTGAATTATTCATTTTAATGCATGAAATCTTATAATAAAAATAATAATCCATATCATAATTTTAATCATGCAATTTTAGTATTATTCTCTACTTTCTAACTTATAAACCAAATTTAAACTTTTAATTAAAATTTATCTAAAATAGAAAAATTATCTCTTTTAATTGCTGCCTTAGGTCATGATTTGGACCATACAGGATTTACTAATAGTTTTGAAGTAAAATCATAGTCATAATACGCTATTTAATATTCAGATAAATCACCATTAGAATTTCACAGCTTATTTGTTTTGTTTAAATTTTTATAAATATAAAATTGCAATTTTCTTAATAATATTTCTGCTTAAGAATATTCAGAGATTCGATCATTAATAATTGAGTTAATATTAGCAACAGATATGAAAAATCATTTTATTTTATCCGAAAATGCATCTTAAATTTCAATAGAAAATATATAAGAGAAATCAACAAAATTAAATTTAATGAAATTCATCATTCATACTGCAGACATTTCTCATTGTTTCAAAAATAAATCAATTTCATTTAGAATATCAAAGTTTGTTGCATAGGAATTTTGTAATTAATATAAGAAAGAATAATAGTTATAGTTAGAAGTAACTCCTTATTTTAAAGATTTAGATTAAAACAAAGCATTTCTAAAATCAGAATTATACTTTATAAAAGATATTATTTTTCCAGTTAAAAACTTATTAATAAATACTTCTAAATTATATGAATAAAATAACAAATATGTTGAATTGTTAGATAAATAAGTAAATGATTATATTGATTTTTTAGAAAAAGAGAATAAAATTATAAATATCGAATAAAATTAATTATAAAAATCTTTATTTTTTATATTTACTTTTTTATTACTAAAATCTCCATACATGGATATGAGTTTGTTTTAACTCGAGTTTTTCTTAATTTAATTGGATTAAAAGCATTCTCTTGATGTAATAGGTTATTATCTTATAGATATTAAAGAGCTTTATTTCTTTTATAAAATTAAAGGGATTTTTTTAACATCTTTAATAACTCTTTAACTAATTGGAATAATTTTTTTAGGAACTTTTTTAATCTCTTTTTATTTTATTAAATCTATTTTATTTATTTGTATTTTTTGAGGATTATTTTTATTTGGAACAATTTTTAATTTATTTTGTTTTATAATATTTTCTTATTCTTTTTAAATAACAGCTTTTTTAATATAACTGTTTTTTTATTAAATCTCTTTTATTATACTTTTGTTTCATTCAATAAAAGAGCATTATCATTTTGGTGCTTATTAGTCGAGTTAATAAAAACTATTTTCTTTTTTATCATTTTTTTAGGTTTTTCTTATTTAATTAATTTCTTTATATTCTGAGTTTATTCTTTATTTTTATATTTATTGTTATAAAGTTTCTTTTTTATTTAAGGAAGAAAGATTCGTTTAGCTTTAAGATTTATTTTCTTTATTTCTTATATTAAACTATGCAAGACTATTATTTAAATCAGAAACTCATTTTGTTGGATTTATAGTTGCCTCCAATGAACGCTTAAATTATTTATTTATATTTTCTAATAAATTTAATTCTTTTGATTTTTGAATTATTATTTCATGTTTCATTAATTAATAGATATCTGGTCTTTGATCTGTGTTTCTATTTAAACAAATTTTTAAAATATTATTTAATTCTTTTGAGTAATTTTAGGGTAAATCTGGAGCTTTTTGGGTCATTATTTTTCTTTACAATTCGAGAGTGTTTTTAGACTAAAAAGGATGTTCAAGTGATGCCATTTCATGAATAACACAAGCTAAAGAGAAAATATCGACTTTAAAATCATAGTTTTTCTTCATCCAAATTTCTGGTGCAAGATAAAACGGAGTTCCAATTTAGGTTTCTGCTAATGAGTTTTCACCTTTTAAAACTTTAGAAATATTTAAATCCCCAATTTTTACTTTCATTTTTTCTTTATCAAGAAATATATTAGCTGGCTTTATATCTCAATGAATTATATTATTCTGGTGTAAATCCTTTATTCCATTAATTAGTTATATGAAAATTCACCATAAAAAGCTTTCTTAAAAAAACACTTTTTTCTCTTTATGATTTTCAAATAAGTTTTTAAGATCTCCATCAGGCATGAACTCCATCACTATCCAAATATCTTAATTTTAAACATCTATAAAAGAGTCATAATATTAAACTAAATAAGGACTTAGGTTTGATCCTAATATTCAAATCTCATTTAATGCTTATTGAGTTTCCTCTTTTTTCTAAAAATTAATGGAAATTGTTTTTATTGCAACAAAGTTTCCTGTTGAGATTTTTTTTGCTTTAAATACAGTACCATAAGATCCTTTTCCTATTTTTCATATAATTTGATAATCGCTTTTTTGATATTAATTTTTATTCATTATATTTTATTATATTTATTATTAGCAATTAGTTATTATGAATTATAATAAATTATTCTTTGTTTATAGAACCTATAATTAATAATGGAGATTTATAATAAGGAAATTTTATCAACAATAGACTCTTATTAAGATAACATTAAAAAATATTCTAATTTAGAAATTATTGAACTTTTTAAACTCTTAAGAGATAACTTTAAAACAAATACATATTCAAGTTTTTGTATTGGTTGAGATAAAGAGAAAAGTTTTATTATTGACATCATCTATTAAGGATTTACAAAATAAAATAATAATTCTACTTTGATATTATTTGGATAGCCTGGATTAGGAAAATCTTTATTAATTTATGAAATTAAGGAATTAATATAGAATGCTAAAAAAGAACCTTTTAATTATGAACAATAAGCTAAGTGTTAAATATAGGAATTATAAAAATTAAATATTTATTCATTATATCTAAATACAATGCATTATGATAACTGTATTTCATTAATAAAAGAAATATATTAAAAGATTTAACAATTTACCTTAGCGAAAAATACTAAATAATTAACAAACAACCCAATTATTATTATTTAATAAATATAAAAAATTATTAAAGAAATTGTAAAAGATAATAATTTACTTTTAATAATAGATGAATTAGAAAATCTATTAAATTGAGATTAAATCCAATTTTAATATATAGCTGAGTTATTAAGTATAAACACTAAAGGTTTTGTAAAGATTGGTGTATCCAACACTCTTGATTTGTTCAATGGAGTTTAAAGTAAGCAATGATGTCATTTGTAATTTTAATTTCTGCCTTTCAAGCCTTATAAAAATGATTAAATTGAAAAAATACTAAATTTCATGATAGATAATATATTAAAAGATTAATTAGATTTTAGAAAATAATTTATCCCAGACAAAATAATATTCTTTTTAACCAAATAAACGTAAATGAATAAATTTAGTGATTTAAGATTTGCTATTTAAACGATGAATGATTTATTAAATTAGCATATAAGCAATAGTTTTTAAACAGAACCAATTGATTTAAGTGAATTAATTGATTTATTAAATGATAAAATTATTACTAAAGAAAAGGAAATAATAAGTAATGAGAATATTAATTTTTAGTTGTTTTGCTTAGCTTTATATGAGTCCCTAAGCTATAATTGTCAACAAACTACAAGAAATACATTAATATAAATCTTTAGTAAAATCAATGAATATTTCTCTATAATTGATTAGAAAATTGACTCAGTAATTGATATGCTTATCGACAAATCTATAAACTATTATTTAATTTCAAAGGAATAAATCTCAATCAAAACAAATGATATAAAAATCATATCAAGAGTAACAAAGTAACAATTAAAAACAGTATTATAGAATCTGCCAGCTTTAGCTTTGTATTTTTAAGAAAATCAAGCAGATTTATTTAATTAATTTTAAATTATTTTATTTTATTTAAATATTTGTAAATATATATTAAATAACTAAAGAAAACATTTCAATGAATTAATTAAAATTATTTATTAATAAATTATATTTTTATAATCAATGCTTTGCAACTTTGAATATTATCCAAAAACAAAATTAACTTAGTAATATAATAAGAGAAATTGATGTTTAAGCTTTACCAATAATTGCTTTCAAAATTAATGGAGGTGTTGTTATAGCTACAAATCCAATTGCTTGATATGGAACTAATTTAAGATATACAAATTAAGAGAGAATTACATAGATTAATTAAAATGTGTCTTTTAGCGCATCTGGAGATTTCGCTGATTATTAATAAATAAGTGAATAAATGAAGGAGTCTGGTTGAAGATTAAAAGTTTATGCAGAAGAGAGTATATCTGATCCAAAAGAGTATGCTAAGTATTTATCATCTGCTTGCTATGCAAAAAGAAATAAAATCGATCCTTATATGATTGAAGGAGTAATTGGAGGAGTATATAAAGGAAGTAATTTTTTATCTTATATAGATTTATATGGTAACTATTATGAAGACAATTATATTTGTACCAGCTTTGCTTGATACATATGTCCGACAATAATTGATTGATATTATAGACCAGATCTTTCCTATGAAGAAACTAAGGAATTAGTAGTTGCTTGTTTTAAAGTTATTTATGCAAGATATAAGTTAGCAAATGATTAGGTTTTAATTGCTTTTTAAACTTAGGATAATTTCCATTAAGAAATAATAGATTTTGAAATAAATTATGATTTCAAAGGATTTATTAATAAAGAAGATCTTTGGTAATAATTATTTATTATATTTACTCGAATAAAAATTTAGTTATTTTTCCTTTATAATTTTTTTATATTTTCGGGTGTAATTATTTATTAATAAGAAACTCTCTTATTATAATCAGCTCTTCTTTGAAATTCTTTATTTTTCTCTTTAAACCGAATTCTTTTGATAAAAATAGAATTTATTGTTGATCTAATTTATCTAAATTTCTTAATTTATTAAAATTTTCTTTATTTATTTTGATTCTTGTTTATTTCATTTTTATTTATAATGATAAAAGAAATTAATTTTGATTAAAATCTATAGAAGCCTTCTTTATATATTGATTAAAAATAAAGAATTAATTATTATTCTAAAAAAATAGATGTCCTTAATAATAAGCCTATTAATTTAGAAAAAATTTAATTAAATTAAAATTGTAATTTAAGTGATACAGATTTCTAATAAAAAAGAAAATCGGACAAAAGAATTAATTAATATAAAACAAAATAAACATAAGAATAAACATATGATGACATTGAATCAATATTATTCTCAGATACAAGATCAATATTTACAGATTGAAGTTAGACATAACGTTAAAATTGGTTTAATAAAGAATGAAAAATTGATAAAAAAACAGAAATAAAAGAAAAAAATAAAATTTCGGATTTTATTAATAAAACAATTTCTAAATAAATTCTATTTATAATGTATTAAGAAGAATAACTAATAATATATATAGATATTGATGGATTATATGCAAAGATTGGAATATAAAGTTAAAAGCATCCTTATAAGATAATATAGTTTGAATTTGATATGTTTTATAAAGAAGATTTTTTATATTGTGAATAATATTAGCTATTTAAAGATTAATAAGACATAAGTTAAATTAAAATAAAATAGTTTTTTAAAGATTTAATAATATACGAACTATTATTACCTATTTAAGAATCAATAATTATAATATCTGTTGAAAATAATTTTCCTTTATATATTCAATAAATAATCAAATAATATTTATTAATTAACCAAAAAGCTAAAGAAATACATTTTTTAAACTGATAAAAAATATTACCTTTAATATCTTAATGAAAAAGTGGATTAATTATTGATCTTTCTTTCAATAAATTTATTTTTTTACCTATTTTCAATGGAATTATTTTATAAGAATTTTAGTAATATTTTTAATTGAATGGTGCAATAATATTTTCATGAGTATTAAAGTCTTTAGATAAATTATCTTTAGAATTTAAGAATTTAATGGCTTATGATAAACATAAATTAACTTTAAATACGATATTTGAAAGTTTAATGTTTTATTCTATTTAATAAGAGAATATAATAAATCAAAATTAAATTGAGGAAAATAAAATGAGAAATAAAATTATTAAGATTTATTATAAATAAAATAACTATTTTTTTAATTATTTAGAAAATTATTGAATTGTAAAATATGTTTAAGAGCCAGAGTTAAATATGGGTTTGCAATTTTGTAAATTTTTATAATAAATTCCTTAAAATTTAAGAGAGCAAATTGTTAGCAATATTATCATAACAGGTGATTTTAGTAATATTAAGTGTTTTATATAACGAATTTTTGAGGATGTTAAATAAGCAATAAATTAATGCTTTTTATATAAAGACTTATAAGATTAGGATATATATAATAAGATCTTTTTTTACAATTCATAATACCCGTAAAACATATTAAACTATAGCGCTATTGATATCTATTATTAGACATTTCATAAAACTAATTAAAAATAAGCTGAAAAATTTAGATAAAATCAAATCTAAATAATTATAAAATTATATTTGATTTGATTTGATTTTGTTGTTTTTTAATTTTTTTATAAATAATATTTAAAAATTAATCAATATAATAATATTATTAGTTGTTTTAATTGTAATCTCTTCTATTAGACCCTACTCTTTACTAGTTATTAAAATTAGTTTTTATTGGACTATAAAAACTAGGCTAAGCATTCTATTGTCTTTGAGATTTATTCAAAATTGTTTGGTTTGGATTCTATGACTAAGCTCCGAGTTTTTTATAAAGTCTATAAATAAACAAAGATGTAATTATTATAATTATCCAATCCAATTTACCTAATTTATTTGTTATTAAAAATAAAAATGAATTCCAAAAAGAATCTTTTCCGTCATAATTAACAGGTATTTAAATAATTTCTAAAGTTTTTATATTTTGCAACTCAATAATCTAGTTAAATATTTTCTCTTTATAATCATTAAAATCAATTGTTAAAATATATCAATTAGTTTCACTTTAATCAATTTTGAAGAATTATCCAAATAATAATGGTTTTATTAACTTAATCTCTCCATAAGAAAAAATATTAATTTAATAAGTTTTTGAATATCTGTTTAAATGAATACTTTGTTAGTTAGATAGTTAAATGTTCTAGATCAAAGGAAATTTAAAATCAAAGGTTTATTATACTTTATTTTTTAATATTTATTCAATTTAAACAATTAACTCATTATCAGTGATTTTTATGTATTCTTTAATATAAACGATACAATTAATAATTCCTTTATTTAAATCAAATTTTGTTTATATATTCGCAATTTAAGAATTTGTTTTACATAAAAACTCATTGTTATTTTGAATGTATTAATTTTAACTTAAAATTATATTTTCTTCATTTAATTTTATTAAAAAATTTAATTCGTATTTTTCTTAATAATTTTTATTTTATTTTATATTTGTCATTTATATAGAGTTTTTAATATCTCTTATATAATCTATGTCTTTAATTTATGCTACATTTACTTGAGAAAATTCAAAATCATTTTAATCTGATTTTAGCTTAGAATTTCCAGTGATCAATGCAGTACCAATATTGTACTTAATATAAAATACATCTTCATTAGAGGAAATAATTTTTTAATTTATTTAGTTGTTTTTATTAAACAAAATCTAATCTCCTATAAGTATGTTTATATTTCCCTAAATGCTGATTTCATTTCCAATAAATATTTAAAATAAACAAATAAGTTATTGAAGTTCTAAATGAACAATCGCTAAATGAAATTAACCAATATTTTAAGATTATATTAAAAATTCATTTTCTTAATGTAAAATATTAAATGAAGAATCCAAACTAATTAATTTTATTTTTTAATAATTATCAGGAATAATATATTCTGCTCCATTTTTGGAAACTAATTAATATTAAATCTTGATTTATTGATTTTTATTGATATAAATTTATTAATCATTTCCTTTTAGCAAAATCTAATTCGGATAATCAATTTCTATTATATATGATTTTAAAATAATAGAATTTAACAGCTCATTAATAATGCATTTTCCTAATCTACTTTAAACAATTAATTTATTATTTTATAAACTTATCAAATCTTAACAATTCAAGAGTTCAACCTCATTTTTAAATATACTTTTTATTTCATAGGTTTCATTTGGAATTAAATATATAATACAATTAGCATTATTTTTACATTAATCCTATTCTTCTTATACTAATAGATTAATTCATTATTCTAAAAATACTTCTTAAGGCAATTTGTTTTAATTTTTAATTTATAAATCAAAGCTTTATTCACCAGTTTCTTTAGCAATATATTAAAATTAGAAAAAATTATTGTTATTTAATGTAATTGGTTTTTATTGTGTAGCTTTTAATATTTCAATTTGTTTATTATTTTAAACATTCAATTTATATTATAACTGACATTTTGATAATGTCATTTAATGATTATTTTTTACATTTGGAATTGCTTAGATGAAATATTATTAGTTTTTATATATTATTGGTTAATAGTTTATATTTAAACCTGTTATGGAATAAACATTAATTGCTAATATTTTTTATTAAATTATTTTATTTTTATATAATAAATCAATTTCAAGTAATTCTCCGTAACTATAGCCAACCTATACTTAAAATGTTTGATAGTCAATTTTCTATACAGATGATTCAAAATCTCCAAACTTAAATGATAATTCATTTAAAATAAAAAAATTCTCATTTGGTAAATTTAGAATTTAAAAGTATGCAATGCAATTATAAGAAGAAATTATACTTTCAGGATATGTTTTTATTTAATTTATTATAAAAACTTAGTATTATTTTGATTAAATTGTATATCATTAATTTACATATAATATCTCAATAGTATTAATACCTAGTTATTAATATATGACTCCTTGTCTATATTCTTCTTAAGATAAAATTTAGTCATTTAGTTTTACTTAATATTTTAAATTATTTCTTTAGTTGAATGGAATTATTTCTTTATTATATATAAAATCAATGTTCAATTATAATTTCTAATTTATAGATTAAATATAATCTAATTCATTAATCTCTATTTAATCAATATCAACTATTTAGGTGGAATAAAAAATCTATTCAGCATTAGCATCTTTTCAATTTATTAAAATTAACTTACAAATCCCTTTAGATAAAGGTTTTAGCTTTATAATGTCGCTTTATAGCTAATAATACAAGCAATTTAGTGGTTCAATTCATATTTCATAATTTTCACTATAATTTTAAACATTCAAACTAATAATATTATTTTCATCAAATACGAAAATATCCGGGAAATTTAGGATTTACATCGATTGATAGCTTTTCACATTAAATTTAAACTCTTAACTAAATTTATTAATTATCAATTAAATTTAAGTTTAAATCTAACCAATATATGATTTGTTTATCAAATAATAGTTATTAGTTTTTTCTTCTTTTTATATTTATAGTTTATCTTCTGGATTAGTTTTTATTTTTATATGATCAATTTTATTATAATATAAATTATAATTGTCTTTATCGTATAACTAAAAATTTAATAATTTATCAGAATTTTATAAAATTTAAATTTATGTATCTGTTTAAATAATTTAATTATTAATGTATAATACAGATCAATCAATATATAAACATGAGTAATTTATTTCATAAGATAAATTATAAGGATATAGACTATTCTCTTTGAAAAACTAAATTTGGAATTTTTATATTTTATTTCAAATTTCTTATTTTGTATTACAGTCAATAAAGAGTTAAATTTAATTGTCAATTTTACTTATTTTTATCTATTAATTACTCTAATCCTATTTTATTTATAAATTATTTAATAAAACATCATTGCTTATATCAATCTAATAATTTTCTTTAAATATTTAATTTAAAGCAATTTTTTAATTAAGTATTTCATTTTAAATAAACAAATTTTTCAACTAATAAATATTGACAAAATTTTAGTTTTTATCATAATATAATTTTAATGAAATCTCAATATCTTAGTTGTTTAATAATTTATATACTGCACAAATATTCTTTAAATTATTTAAGTTTTATTTATTATTATAAATTTCATTAGTATAATTAATAACCTTTTATTCAAATTCCTTATCTATAGAATTAAAAGATATTTTTTCTATTTAAATGTTTTATAATAAATTTTATTATATTTAATATTAATCACATGAGTTAATATTTGAATTACTATAAAAAATTAAATAGCCTTCTTTTTTGTTCATAAAAATAATATTATTAAATAAAGGAATAATGTTATAATCATCTACTATAAAAATATCAATAAGAATTTCGTTATTTTCATTAAATTTATCTTTAATAATAATTTAGCTTTAACCAATATTTGATGCTGTTATTTAATAGCTCTTATAATTAAATTCGATATGATTTTTATCTTGCAATATTTCAAATATATATTCATTAGATCCACCTTATATTTAAAGAATAAATAGTTATTTTTCTTATAATAAGAATGGAAGTATGATTTAATTCTTTTAGATGTTTATAACTTCTATTTAATCCTGAATGTTAAATATAATTTACTAATTTTTATTATCAGAATCACATTATTTATATCTG
>JACCDV011014246.1_pt1 | contig 14159 bp, 6 predicted proteins | sample 7446131 | NCBI WGS metagenome assembly JACCDV01 (sample SAMN15323448, study PRJNA562643) | freshwater metagenome | isolation source: river surface water | place: USA:Blue River Watershed | collected 2017-08-17 | reverse complement strand
TATAATCAACTAATTTTATTCATCATTAAAAGCACATCTAAACTATAACAACAACCTAATAATACTCACAATGAACTGCTTCTTCTGTAGCGCGCCCAAAAAATACAAGTGCAGCAAATGCAGAGTCCCATATTGCTCTGCCCTCTGCTATCAAGAACACAGAGATAAGTGCTCAGGCGCTGTGCCAGCATTGCAGCCAGCCCAGACGCTCAAAGTTTAATAATAGCCTCTTGTAAAGACAGATTATTTGTCTGATTAGGAACTGAGGGTACCTTTAGAGAAGCTTGAAAAGTTACGAACAGACCCAAGGTTGCTTTCAATTCTTAAGAGCACAAAATTAAGAGAAAGGCTCATATCAATAGACAATAGCAAGCAGCGCATTACAAATGTCCAATAATCAATGGAGGACGAATAGTTTGAAGAATTTTTCCAGCAGACGATGAACATTCTTCAAATGAGCTAAAAATAACCTTGAAAACGTTTACCAATTTATCAATCTATAATTTAGAATTACAATATTTATCTATTCAAAGTTTAATGGCCTCACAGCACTCCTTTGAGTATATGAGTTATACTGTTATATACTATGTGAATGGCACAATGTGAGTAATATTATAAGTGAGAAAGACTTAGCTATAAGTTCATATCTATAAATAAAACAACCTTAAAAAGTGAGTTAAAGCAAATGCTGATGAAGAATGGGTGGTAAAAGAGATCTTTATAAGCCATAGCCTCCAAAGAAGGCAATGTGTGCTTTCTTCCTCTATCGCATGGACATCTATCCTCAAGTCAAGGACAAATTCCCAGGGTATAAAATCACTGAAATAACGAGGGAAATCGGGTAAATGTGGAAAGTATTGGATCCTGCGAAAAAAGAAGACTACGAGAGGAAGGCCATGAGGGAAAAGGAAAGAGTAACTCGGTAGCGCGAACATTATTAGTCTTTGTATGGTAAGCCTGAGAGCAAGCGTAAGCGAAAGAGAAAGTTAAAACGCGACTATGACCAAATAAAGCGATACTTAAACAGCAGAGATCCTTAATGATTCTGTCCAATTATTGCAAACAATTAAGTGGATAGTTGAGTAATAAAAAGAGGATTATATGGGTATCATTCCTCGAGGAGTGTTTGGTGGATTATCATGCTCTTGCCCAAATTGTTAAGCACGCTCAAGTTAGAGTGGATCAGCTTATTGTAGAACTTTATCTACTCTTCAGTCAGCTTGTGGTAGTTGGTGTTTACCTTGTTTATGAGCTGCCCGTTGAAATCAATCAGCTTTTTGAATTTCTACTTCAACAAGCATCTCATGCTCTCTTACTCGCCCTATTCGATCTCCTCCTCCCCTTCCCTCTTCACACGACTTCTAAGGTTAGTGTAAACGGAGTAGTTCGGATCGATTTAAAGGATACTGTATGGCTATTTCCTGCTAAGGCAGCAATTTTTGCACCTGCAAACTTTCTTGATGTAGGGACATCTCCAAGAATCACTTTTTTGCAAAGTATCAAGAATATTATCCTTGTAGATGAGAGTGAGGCAGTCAAAGCAGAATTTCTTTTCGCAGGAAGTTGCTTGGTAAGACCGATAGCACTGGTACACAAGTTTTCCTTTAAGTTTGCACATGTGGCATGCTCCAATTTTGACGAAAGAAACGGTGGAGCATTTGTTAAAAGGGAGCTGCTTGACGTTTCGCTTAGCATTGTTGGCTTATTCCACCACTGACTATTTTTTATCATTATCAAGAGCCTCTGAAATCTATTCAATCATTTAATTAAAATACAAAGAGCGCATATTCAACATCAATAATTATCTTATTCTATTCAATACTTCATTCTTTATGCTTATCTCAAATTTAATCCCCGTCATCGCCACCTCGTTTTCCGTTGGAATGTTCCAAATGGGGGAAATTTATTTTTGCTTGCAAAAAAGGAAATATCCTTTGGGAGAAAATTTCTTGCCATAACTAATATCTTTTTAATAAGTAAATCAAAATATTAAATATTTCAAAAGGGTGCCCTATCATTGGCGGTTTCGGTTTATTTCGGTTTATTTAGCTCAAATAATTTGTTTATCCCTATATATTATTGCAACCTATCAAAGCTAGCAAGTTTAGCATGAGAATTTATGTTGGTTACTATTCAACAAAAGTCTTAAGTCCTGTGAGGCCGGAATAGACTGCATTTGATGGATCAAGATGCATGGCAGTATGTCTGAAGTACTGGTTGTGATTGGCAACAAAGGCAGCATTTCAGTAGCAAAGCGAAGAGTGGTTGGCTTAAGCTTTTGGCACTTAAATGCGGGAAGGAAGGCAAGACGCTGAATAATGTTAGTCTATAATTGGATTTAATTAATCTATAAAAATTAGTTAGATGGACGAGGCCCTAATAAAGAATTGCCGTGAAATCCTCAAAAAGAACAACCTGCACCCCCTCAAGAAATTGGGCCGTGGTGCATTTTCAATCGTTTTTTTGGTCTAGAAAATAGAGCTTAAATAAACAGAGAATTAATTATACTCTGTAAAGTGCATAAATAAAAAGCAATTTGCACGTCGGCCTTCACTCTACAAATATATTCAGCAATAAATTAATACTTGGCGTCAACTCAAGCACAAGAATATCGTAAAGTTAGTGCGCACCTTTGAAGGTATCCCCGTCCCTATCGTAGATGAAGGCTGGGTGTTCATGCTCATGGAATACTGCAACAAAGGGAACATTCACCACGTCCAAAATACTCATCATAATAACCACTTCACTCTTCAGGACACTTTGAAGATTGTCGCAGAGATCCTTGATGGCCTTGAGTATATGCACTCAAAAAATTTGATACATAGGGATATCAAGGCATAAAATATATTATTGCACGCCAATGAGGTTAAAAATGATAATAAGGAGTTGATTGTAAAAATTTGCGACTTGGGCTTTGTCAGATAGGATGATTAAACTGTCAATACTTTCTGTGGAACAACTAGCTACATGGCCCCCTAAATTTTCCAAAAGAAAAACTATGATTTTAAGGTTGACATTTGGGCTTTGGGAGTCCTAATCTTTTCTATGCTTTTTGACGATTTCCCTTTTAAAGGTAAACTTGATAATATAAAGGCTTAAACATGTAATACGAAATCAATGTAAAGTGCATCAAAGGATTTTCGTTAAATAATATGAAATTTAAGGCGAATCCTTCTATTTCTAAAAGTGAGTATGAAGCACTTAATCAACTCCTTGGGTAAATATTCAGGACGGATCCTGAAAAGCGTCCAACGATAGAAGAAATTAAAAACCACAAGCTTTTCAAAAAATAAAAGATATAAAGAAATACTACTGCTTCCTCGGAAGGTAGCGAGGACGATTCATCATTCGAGATTGAAAAATGCTACTTTTTACGATAGATGTTAAACGAAGTGAGAGCAATTAAATTTTTATCAAACCTGTAAGAGGTTTCATTTAGGTTTTATATAAACAAGTTTGTGCTCACAATCTTATAATAAAGGGCTCACTAATCCAAAAAGATATGCAAGCTCTACGATGAAATCATTTCATAAAATAGCTAGTATGCTAAACATTTAGTTACCAACTGCAAAAAAGTCCCCATCAACAAATTCGTTGACCACTTCAAGCCTAATGCCAAGAAATTTAGCTAGTTTAAATAACTCTACCGAATCGTAGTGGGGCATACTTTTTCAAAGGCTCACAAATCCATCACTGAAGACTTGACATTTAGGAGTCGAATAAAGGTAAAGCTGTTTTGTTGTCATGTTATAAATCGGGTATTTTAGAAAGAGCATCGTGGTGAGATTTTTATTCATTACTTTAATTGGCTAAAAAAATAAAAAGTTCCAAACAAATTTGACTTCTCAACATTCAAAAAATGGTTACAGGTTGAAAATTCCGATATTTTGGTTCAAACAGTTTAGTTAATGAATGACCGCTTTTACAAAAAATCACTATGATTCATTGATAAACTTTTAATATTAATCGTAAACTATCAAAGTAAACTAAAAGTTGAGGATTAGCAAAGTTTAGAACTGATGTTTGCTATAAGCAGACTGCTTAGGTTGAATTGTATTATTAAGTTTGATTTAATGATAAAGACAGAACAGAAAGGTAAAAGGATACATCTAACCCGCGCGAAGCCAAATTTTACAATAAGATCTCTCATTTAATAGAGTAACAACTCTCCACAGTGTAAAGCAGCAAATATACAGTCCTATTATAAATCACTTCCATTTCACCCAACCCCACCACTCTATCCAAAAGCATCAAGCTACTTCTAGAGGAAGAAATTAGTACTATGCTCGATCGTATTATGAAAATAATCCATTAAAATAATGTAGACATCAAAGAGGCAATGAACTATGTTCGCTCAAGCATTCTCTTCAAGGAAATTGATTAAATAAATGCAAATGTGGTTAATTAGATTGTAGGCGAGTTTGCTAAGAATAAGATTGAAGATCTTCAGATCGCCTTGCAGCTAAAAACAAAAGAGCTTTAGTAACTGAAAAAATAATTAAAGCATTAGCATGAGTTTAATGAATAAAAATTTAAGCTTAATAGAGTAAAGAGAGTGGAAGATAATCATTAAATACTTTCACTTTACAATAAGGCTAAAAATTCATCATTCTAGCAGTTTTACGAACTTTATAAGCACATAGAGACTAGTAATCGGCTTTCCTTTATCCAAATCAGCAATATTACAAACAAATAAAAGCGACAGTCATAAAGAATTTTCTAGGGCAAAGATGAAAAGAAGTCTAAATTAATGAAAGTGTTAGCGCCTTTGCTCAATAACCTTTCCTAGCAATAGAGAAATGACTTGCTTGAGGTTTTAAAAGATTAATTGGTTCATTAATGCCCGAATCCTTGCTGTAAGTGGATCTAAAACCAGCCCTCCCCTAACAATAGAATAATGGCTTCAACCATAAATCGCAAGGACATCAAAAATACTTCATTCTACAAGAGCGATAAAGTCAATTAATACTATAAGCGTTATTACCATAGTGCATTTGACATTAATAAAGTTAGAAGTGTAACAAAGACACAAACCGAAGAAATGTAAAAATTATATAGAATGCATAAAACAAAGGAAAAGACCAGTCAGAGGAAAAGAAATTTTAGGTGCATGTCTACTGCGTGATTTTATCTTTATTTATACGGATCAATATGAACAATTTAATTATAATAATAAATTACAACGATGAGCACGATTGACAAGTGTTGCCAAACTGTCAAGGAGTTTCATAATATACTGACCTAAATCAAACAGTAGAGGCAAAAACATCAGGAAAAATAAGAAAAGAACTCAAAAGGGTTATCTGAGAATGATCGAAAGAAAATTCTAAAGCTATTTAACTACGATAAATGGAGTAATTATATGAAGTGGATTGATTAAAAGTTATAGGAAAGTGGTGAAGATTTGTAATCATTCCTTGATGCTTCCAGAACAGTCTCTTCATCTGAAAGTTAAATGAGAATTAACTAGACCAATGAAGAAAAACTAACAACAAAAAAATAGGCGAAATTCGATGAATATGAATCGTTTGCGTTATAGAATGAGAGCGAGTATGACTTATTAGAGAAAGAGAATAGAAAGTTGAAGAAGCAGCATAGTATTTTAAAAAAGCAGTATGAAGATATAAAGAGAACCTATACAAATATCATGAAATGACTTTATTTTATTATTATGATTGTCCAATATACTCATTTTATTTATTATATGCAGAAAATTACTAAGGCCATCAATAGTGATTCTTTACGCCCATCTATCAAACCTATCCTCACCCACAAATCCGACAATTTCGACTACATGCGTCCAAGTCTGAGTGCTAATGGCAGCGAGAAGCATAATTATGGCAAGTTTGATAGCATCAAATAGAGAGAAACAACAGGAATAAACAACTCCAATTTCATATAGAATAATATTTATAGTTCCAACAAAGACCTAGCTTCTTCTTTTAGCTTCTCCGAGGAAGATTAAAAGTATTAGTATGAAAAAATGTTGTTTTCTAAATTTCTTCTATCCAACAATCAGAACTACCTAGCCTTCATTAGCGATATGAATAAGATCAACAAATAGAATTTAGTTGGATTTGTCAAGATCGGGGACGATTAAAAGTCTATTCGCAATAATAAAATAATATCGCATTTTATCGGGGTGTGGCTATAATCAATGGGATACAACTAGTTCGAGACTAAAAAGAAGGTACTAATGAATCTCAAATTTATTTTTGGAGAAGAGAACGAGGCAGAAGAAATAGGGGCAAAGCTTTACTAAAGCCTATTTCACGGATATTTGCCTGACCATTTGCAATTAAAACTCTTGATTTAAGTATGTAAGAAGGGATGGTAGTATTTATCTTTCTTCATTGGTAAATTCATCAAACTCCTAAAAAGATTTAATACTCTAAGTGAATAAAGCTTTATCATTGAGGCTTAAAATTGTATATGACCATGATATTATTTGTTATTAATTGAATAAATTGTAAAATTAATCAGATCTAAGCAAATTCATAAGACTGATGATTCGAACTGGCATGTTTTTATTACTTTTTGGCATTCTTTTTCTCATACTAAGTATACATTTTATCAGAGGCCTCCATGATTTCTTCGAACTTTTTAAGGAGGTCTCTTATAGGTATCATATAATATGTCTTTATACTGTTTGCCTTCTAGACTTTGTTGATTGAAGAAGTCAAATCACTCAAAATAGAGTTTAGTTTACTATTGTTACTTTTTTATGCATATGCGATGGACTGAAGATCAAAATTTTATTTCTTTAATTGATCTAAATTGTTGTTTAAGACTTGTATACGATTTTTCTTTTAGGTCTAAACTTGAACAAGCTGTTTACCCTTCTACGCAAGCTAATTCTTGACTGCTTCTAGTTTGCCACTGAGCTACTTAATCCTTTAGTTATAATCCTCAGCGGTTTTTTCGCTTATCTTTTTGTATTTCGACAACTAAATCTATTGCTCCTCTATGCGATGCTCATTGAAGTTGCTATTTTGCTCCAGGGTCCTGATTTTTTATTAAGCTTAAGAAAGCAAATGTTAAATTTGCATCTTTTGCAGAGATACTTCACTAACCTTATTGTTGATTTTATTCTTGGATTAACCTTGGTCTTCTAGTTAATTTTGTAAATCTTTAATCACAAGTTTTAGTTATTTTTGCTCTTCCGCAAGCTTTTACTAATTTAATCTATATTTATTGCATTATATATTTAATTTTGCCTTTTATTTTTACATTTACTCTATTGTTACTATCAGCTAATTTTTTTAATCCAAAATTTTTTATATCCTAGCTTTTAAGTTGTCCATAACTTATTGGTACTTTGATATCATACTTTTGTGTTACTCCTGAACAAAAGCATCTTGCTGGAGTTTAAATATGGAAACCGCAAGTATTTAACTAGACTTTTCGTTTAATTTTGCCTTTAGTCCTTATAGATTTTGATCAAAATACTTTTTTAACTCATCTTCATTTTTATTAGCCTTTAATAAGGCCACCTATTTGCTTGATATCTATTACTTCAGATGTATTTATTAGCTTTTTAAATGTGAGATTTAAAGCTCAAGGTTTAATATGTTCGATTTGCACTATTAGATTGTCTTCTATTTATTTGCAAGGTCTTTCAAGAGGAAATGAATTCTATTTTTGCGAAGCTAATGATTGAGCTATTGATTTTCTTGGGGTGCTAAACAAGCGTTTAACTCTTGGTCTTATTGCTTTAATTGAGCTATTTATTCCTACATTTTCTATAGTTTTTAGTGCAGATCAATAAGTTTGTCATTGTTTTCTATATTATTCCTTTAGATATCAGTCTTTGCTTGGTTTATTTATCTTATCTAATTTCTTTTATGGGAAATTTCCTGCTTAAGATCTTCAATTTGACTGTTTTTCGATTAAACCAGCTCGTGCATTTAATCATTGTGCTTTGTTAGATCTTATATCTGTAGATTTAATTTATCTATTGACTATTGAAGCTGGTATATTTCTTATTCCTTTGATTTGGTTAAATTTTCAATCTCCTCACAAAGAAGATTTAGCTTGTTCTATTTTTATTCTTTAGAGCGCTTCAATTCCTCAATTTGGGAAGTGAGATTTTAAATTCTACTAGCCAAAAGAGTATTGGATCCTTTGACCTTATTGAATTAGAGATTCTTTTGGCTTATTTGAGATTACAGAGTATCTACAATATTTTCAAGATCGTCAATCCTTCTCTTCGATTAAAGAAGCTGCTTCTCATATATCTTTTTCCTTTACACTCCTTAAAGCAGCTCATTCTTGGTTTCCTTGAGAGATAGAATGCATTTATCATGCTCGGCCTTGAGGGATTTAAGGCTTTATAGAAGATCAGCTCTTTCTTATTCAAATTAATTGGCCTGATTCTTTATGTTGAAGTTTAATCTTTCTATATTTTTTTACATGCGCTAATTTTATTCAATTAGTTCTTCAATAGTCTTCTTCTTTCTTTCACATTATTAGTTTTCCCCAATGTTTTGATAGTATAATTTTTCATACTCCTCTTATAGATTGCGAACATGCTCAGTAAACTATCTAATTTTTTACTATAGTTCTGTAATTTCTTCTTACATTTTCATGATCTTCTTTCCACTGATTTCCACCTCTTCTTCCTTTTACTCTAACAATCGTTTCAGCTATTTACTTTATTGAGTCGTAAGTTTTTCTTCTTTCAATTCTTATTAGAGAGCCATTTTTTACATTGATTACTTACTTACTGACAGCGATAATTCTTCAATTTTGTTCTTTAGCTTGGTGTTCTCAGTTTAGCTCTTCTAGCTACTCAGTTTCAAGCCCTGCATTTATCTTTGCAGTGTTTTTAGTTTTTAGATTAAGCTAATGTTTTATTGTTTTTTCTCCTCTAATGTCTTTTACAGTTGCATAATCTTTTTATTGAATAGGGCTTTTTCTTAAGCGAACTTCTTTTATTTTTCTCTTTGCTCATTGGTGAATAATTTAGTCTTATCTTAAATTTGTGTTTGCAAGTTGGATATCTTATAGGTGAGGTTTTCTTTTTCTTTTTCGATTTAATAATACTTTTAGTTTATGCTATTGACAAGATCTTGATAATACTATTCCCTTTTTTCTATCTTTTTATTGAGAAGTTCATTAATATGTTGCAGCTCTTGATGTTATTCACTCGAATGTTTTAGGCTGCTTTACAGTTATCTTATCTTTTGTGAGGAAACAGACAGCAATTTATTCATCTCCTTGATTTCATTTTATAAGGCTTCAACTTTCTATCTTTTAACCCCTTGATCCTTTTACAAATATTTGAGGTTGCCTTCTTTTAGCTTTAAATCAAGCTACAGTCCTGAAATTTTTTACTTGCTTGCTTTTATTTCCTTTTACAACTCAACAATTCGCTATAGATATTTTTGATTACCTTAAACAGTAGATTTCTTTACCTAACTCAGTTTACTTTTTAATGATTAGATGCTATTATGATTCTATCCGACAAGCTTTGCAGTTGAGGTTTGTAATATGGGAATATTCGACTTTTGTGGACTCTACGGAGAGTTTATATTTGAGCGAATTAATAATAATTTGGGAGATAGAGATTTTTATTAAAGTCTAGCACTTTCTTTTGCGTACTGCTTGAATGTTGGAAGATCATTTTATTTCTTCAAGCTGGGGGAGTGAAAAAGGAGTTATTGCGGAGAAGTAATGGTTTTGAGAGAAGTAAACCTCGTTTATCGTTTGGTGTTAGTTTTATTAAAATCTTCGATTTGTGTAGTTCCATCGATTCTAATTTTGGGCTTGATGACTTAAACAGTAAATTTAATTTAAGCATTTTTATCAGGTGAGTTCCTAATCTTTTCAATAATGGTTTTTTTCATCTTGAGGTCATTGAGTTTGTAAGAAAAGCTTCCAACGAGTAACTTTCCATGCGATGAGTGGAGATAGAGGATGATTGATAGCTACATTAGTATTCAAGTACGCTTTGGTTGTCAGCAAATTTATCTTCCTTTTGATTGTAGTCTGCTTAGAGCACATTGATTTGTTTGATTGGAGCTGTAACAGTTCCATTTACAAGCTGTTACTCATCAACAATCATATACTATTTTGCTCCTATATCGTAAATTTAGTACTGCACTTGAGTGAAAGAGATATTTTGCAAGGGAATTTCACTTTTAAATTCACATAATCGATAGATATTTTTACCTAGAATTGCTTCATTTTTATTTTTTATAAATTATTATCACTTTGTATTCTAACAATTTGTCATTAGGAAGAATACTTTTCAGTAAAACTGGCTTAGCCTTAATTGCTTGATGTTTCAAGGAAAAACGTTTAAAAGATAGAAAATAATGATCATTTTGGAAGAGATAGGAAAAAAAATCAGCCCTCCTGATAAACCAAGCAAGACATACAAAAAATCTTGTTTCTTTGCGAGCAAACTCAATAACAGGTTTTTGAAACTCTTTAAGCAGGAAACAATATTTTTTTACTCAGCTGTTTGCTTCATTTTTAGCGTTTTAATAATATATATTTGATGCGAAGATGAACAAAGAACTGAAGGTAAAATCAAAAATAATCGACAATACTTTGATATTGCTTCTTTTCGTACTATTTTTGATCAGTTTTTTCTGAAGAGGCCAAGATTGTCTGAGTGAATTCGTTTGCCATTAAACTCTGCAGATTTTTCAAGTAAACTTCCCCCCTTGGACTTCCCTTCATCAAATAGAACTCAACAACCTATTTTACACATTAGATACTTTTTGAAGAAGACTGAGCAGTTCATTGATAGTGGAGGGTGTCGGATTATTATCAACAAGGGATTGAAGAATCAATATTTACGATTCAACGTCAGATATATTATCCTCATTGAGTTGAAGCTAAGCTTGTTTACTCCTTTTTTTCGATTCAACAATTTCATCATCACTGTTTGAGTCGGATGAGTCTTCTTTACCAAATGCTTGTAAAGCTTTCAATTTTTATATTATGACGTCTAATATTGCTTCACATTATTCTGATGAAAATTCAATGGCTTATTTCTTATTTGCTCTTTTAAGTTAAATGAGGGCCCTAAAAGGTTTGGTCTTATGCTTTTGTGCAGAAAATATTTATTATATTTGGATGAAATCAGTATTGTTGTAGCTGCTTGTAAAATTATTTGATTGCTAAAGCAACACTATCTATTCCCCTCCCACAATACAAATCATCCCAATAAAGTTTACATTGTTCTTTATGAGCTTCACAGGAAAAACTTGGCAGCCTTGATAAGAAAATAGTCTCTACACTTAAAAGTATTCATAGAGTGTCTTATCTCCCTTCAATTGATTGGGTTTTTATAGATTATTTTTAACAAAGGCAGGGACAAGTTTAATAATATCGAATGTACTAATCCTTGGGCTCCACTCGGGACAAACACACTTCAGATAATTATGAAAAGGATTTAATCCTATTTCGATTGAATTTTAATTTGTAAAATAGAGAGAGGGCGGTTCCCTTGGATATTGTTGATTCAAGATAACTTTGAATTCTATTTTATCTAAGAAAGCCAGCTTTTTAATTTCCATGAGTCTTTCTCTAACTATTTGCACTATGATGACGAAGTGAACATTCTGCCTGGATAGATATTTCAATTATAGTCCTAGCTTGGACTTGGCATCTTTTACTTGCTAAACTTCTAACTTAAGCAATCTTTACATTTGGCTACTCTCTTGACTTGATAGGGCTATAAGTATATTCGTTGCAGTCTTTACTCCATCGTATATATTATATCCTTTAACTTTAAATTATATGAATTATAACCAAGTAATGCTCTTTCTACAGCCAATTGTGTGAAGTCCTTCAATTGAATATCGTGATTCAATCAAAGTATTAATTTATAATTCTGTTTATAATTAAACTGTAAATGTCTAAGATATTCAAGGCAGGACGCTTATTTCTATGGTAAGCTAAGAACAAGCCAGTTTGCTACAAATTGCCAGAGCTGGTCACAAAGACATCGGTGGGACCATAGCACACCATCATTATAGGCGAGTCTGGGTACATTGCAATACATTTAGAAATTTGTATTCTTTTGGAAGTGGAGCTGATGGAAAACTAGGTCACGGTAATACATCTGACGTAAGCGAGCCAAAAATCATTGATTACTTTCAAAAGAATAATATCAAAGTAAAGGATGCAGTTGCTGGAGAAAGGCATACTATTGTGCTCAGTGATAAAGGAGAGGTCTATACTTTCGGATATGGAAGAAAAGATGTTAACTTATTAATGAGACTATTCGTTAATCCCGTGGGTCCCACTGGACATGGCAAAAATGTACCAAAAATCATATCAAAACCAACAAAGGTAAAGGCTTTGTAGGGACATAATATCCAAAGAATAGCAGCAGGCCGCAATTTTTGTATTGTCTTTAATGAAAAGAACGAGGTTTACAATTGGGGAAATGGATAGTATGCAGCTTTTGGTGACGGAAGTAATAAGAACTTTTAGGCCCCTACTCTCAACAAACACTTTTAGTATCTTCGCTAATAGGAAAAATTAGAAGTCAAAAAAATTAAGAGCTGTGAATCCTTCTCTGTTGCTTTGATGAACAATGGTAAACTCTACGGATGGGGCTCGAACGAAGATGGTCAAATGGGAATTAAGGCTTAAATCGGCATGGAGATGTATGAGACTGTAAACTTTGTGACTGAGGTCATCAGATAGGGATATGAGAATCAAAAGGTTGTAAATTTCGATATCAGTGACACTGCCTTAATATTTTAACTTGAAAATGGTGAGTATTGGTGGGCTGGTATGAGAATAGCCTACAAACCTTAAAAACTTGATTTGAAGATTTAAAAGCCTAAGTTATTTGCTGCTGGTCAAAAGTCCTTAGCAATTGTTGACTAAAAAAACATTGTATGCATAAGCTAATTTAGATTCATTCGAAAAATGGTTTCTTACAGTTCGGAGAAAAGGATGATTTATAATCCATTCAAACAGGTTTCGTTAAAATTGACGGAAGTAATGTATTCGGAGGGGAAGTGGTTGGTATTGGAGGCGAATACTCAAAACGTTATGCGATTGTATTGTGATTGTTTACCCATAAAATGGCTATTGAAGCTTAAATAAATCAAGATGTTGAAATCAAGTAAACCGAATCTTTGGACGGGTTGTATCAAAACCACTAATGTATAGTGGGGCTGGAACTGGTTAGGAAATCAAAGAAGAGAACATGTGGTCTTTTCTTTGGGTGAGGCTGGGTCGAGGTTGGATTAGGGATTTGTTCTGAGATAAATGTGACTATTGCTTGTTTATACTGCTGTTATGAGAAAATCCAATAAAACTGCTTGTTAGGTTAGTTTTTCTAGATTGCTCAACAGTCAACTCCTCTCTCTTTGTTTGACCAGAACTCTTCTCTCCCAGTTTGTTCATCAGTTTGCTTCTTAGGCTTATCTTTTACAAAGGATTTTGATGGGCAACTGTGTTAACGATTATATTTAGCTTCTATTAAACTTTCTATGGGAGCTTCTATTTTTATTGGGGGAATTATGGTTTATTTTCTATATTAGATTTACAAGTATTTTCTTTGATATTGGAGTTAAGTTGTGTTTGAATTGAGCTCTATTTTCTTTTACTCCAATAGTTATAGTATTAGCTTATTTGATTCCAAAAACTAACATTCGGTTTGGCTCTCTCCCTCTGCTGCCTCACAAATTAAAGCGATTGAACTGGATTCCAATTCTTAGTCCTGATTAAATAGGCGATGATGATGGTGGCTGACCTTGAGACACCAGCATGGCAGTGGACAAGTACATTAATCTTCGATTTTCTTTTTTCTTAAATCCAGGCAACAGCCTCATCGAAATGTTGTATAATGGGATAATCTAAAGTATCTTTAATCGCTAAAATCTTATGCGATTTGATGTTAAGATTGACTGACATTTCTATATATTCCAACGAATACTTTAGCACATGCAGCTTAGAATTGCCTGAATATTATTATCCTTTAGAAGCTAATGCTTCAACGTACTTATGATATCTCCTAAGTACAGTCCTCCTAGCCCTTAGCTTTATTTGAAAATGCAATTTATATTTTCTAGCTTTTTGTTACTCACGATGACTCGGTTGAAGTCAGCGAAGGGGACTGTAAGGGAGTTGGGAAGGGTTGAGATGAGTATGGGCTGGTTGGAATGATGAGAGATCATATTATT
>JACCDV010709177.1_pt1 | contig 14163 bp, 13 predicted proteins | sample 7446131 | NCBI WGS metagenome assembly JACCDV01 (sample SAMN15323448, study PRJNA562643) | freshwater metagenome | isolation source: river surface water | place: USA:Blue River Watershed | collected 2017-08-17 | reverse complement strand
GTTCATTTTTAAATCGCTACTGGCTTGTTGTTCCAAGGTGTTGACATCTACCTTGTATTGTATGGTAGCCACTTTGGCTTTGGATTCGCGGGTGGTATGACGAATCACGTAAGTGCGTGCCGTCGACAAAGGCGTTTCAGATAGCCAACAGACGTAGGCGTCTATCTGTTTGACCGGCTCCTGCACTTCGCTGGATTTAACGATCATGTCACCACGGGAGGTGTCGATTTCATCGTCCAGTAGCAAGGTAATGCTTTGCTCGGTTTTCGCCGTTTTCAACTCGGTTTCACCCAATTGTATGGCTTTAACTTTGGATTGGTAGCCATTAGGCAATACTGTCACGGCGTCGCCTATGGCGATCTCGCCTGATTCTATGCGGCCCATAAAGCCACGGTAGTCATGCAGCTCAGCATCGGCGCTAGCATGTGGCCGACAGACGAATTGCACGGGGAAGCGGAACGCTTCCTTAGTTTCGGTGTGGGCAGCCGGGGCTTTTTCCAGAATTTCTAACAAGGTTTCACCTTGGTACCAATTCATGTTATCCAGTCTGTCGACCAGCATGTCGCCAGCCAAGGCGGACATTGGAATAAAGCGGATGTCGCGGGCTTGGGCTAAGCCTATTTCTTTGGCAAAGGCTAAATAATCGGCACAAATTTTATCGTAGCTGGCTTGATCGTAATTGACCAAATCCATTTTGTTCACGGCCACCACGATGTGTTGTATGCCCACCAAATGGGCTAAATAGCTGTGACGGCGGGTTTGCGTGAGTACGCCGCGGCGTGCATCTATCAAGATGATGGCCAGGTTGGCGGTGGAGGCGGCCGTCACCATGTTGCGGGTGTATTGCTCGTGACCAGGGGCATCTGCAATGATGTATTTGCGTGTGCCCGTGGAGAAATAACGGTAGGCCACGTCTATGGTGATGCCTTGCTCACGCTCTGCTTGCAAGCCATCGGTTAGCAGTGACAAATCCACTGCGCTTAAGCCACGCTTTTCTGAAGTGCGTGACATTTGCGTCAAGGTATCGGCTAAGATAGTTTTGCTGTCAAACAGCAAGCGGCCTATTAGCGTGCTTTTGCCGTCGTCAACCGAGCCACAGGTCATGAAGCGCAATAGGCTATCGTTATGTAAGGTGTCGTTGTGAGTTGTCATGGTTTAAGTTTTTATTTGCGTTTATCTGTGATCGTCTGCGTGCATCTGTTTTCAACGGTGGCGAAATTAAAAGTAGCCTTCTTTTTTACGTTGTTCCATAGAGGCGTCTGAGGTTTGGTCGTCTAAACGGGTGGCGCCGCGTTCGGTGATGGTGGAGGTGGCCGTTTCCAGCACAATTTTTTCTAGGCTGTCAGCGTCAGAGGGCACCGGTGCCGTGCAGCTGATGTCACCCACGGTTCTAAAGCGCACTTGCATGTTGATGATCTCTTCGCCGGCTTTGGCTGGATTGGCCAGCTCACCGCTGACCAAAGGCACGTTGACCGGAACGATGGAGCCGCCGCGCATTACCACGTCGCGTTGGTGGGCAAAATAGATGCTAGGCAAGGCCAGCTTTTCGCGCTCTATGTATTGCCAAACATCCATTTCCGTCCAGTTGGAAATAGGGAAGGCGCGGATGTTTTCGCCTTTATGTGAGCGGGCGTTATACAAGTTCCATAATTCTGGGCGTTGGTTTTTTGGATCCCATTGCCCAAATTCATCACGGAAACTCATGATGCGCTCCTTGGCGCGGGCTTTTTCTTCATCACGTCTGGCGCCGCCTATGCAGCAATCAAAACCAAATTCTTCTATGGCCTCTAATAAGGTCACGGATTGGTGTTTGTTGCGCGATTCATCGGCCGATTTAAGTACCACGGTACCGCGTTTCATGGAGTCTTCCACCGAGCGCACAATCAAGCGTTCGCCTAATTCGGCAGCGCGTTGGTCGCGAAAAGCGATCACTTCCTTGTAGTTATGGCCGGTATCGATGTGCATTAAGGGAAAAGGGAAGCGGCCCGGTCTAAAGGCTTTTTCAGCTAAGCGCAGTATGCACAAGGAGTCCTTACCGCCGGAAAACAGTAAAACTGGGTTGCTGCATTGCCCAGCGACCTCACGCAAGATGTAGATGGCTTCCGATTCTAGCCAGTCTAAGTGGGATAGGGCTTGGTTTTTTGATGTGTTTGTAGTCATAAGCTTATTTATTTTTTACGTGTAATCCACATTCTTTGTTTAAAGGGTCTTCCCACCACCAGCGACCGGCACGTACGTCCTCGCCCATGGCGATAGCGCGTGTGCAAGGTGCGCAGCCTATGCTGGGATAAAACTGTTCGTGCAATTGGTTGTAAGGCACCTTGTGCTTGTGCACGTAGGCCCATACTTCTTGTTCGGTCCAATCGCTCAATGGATTGAATTTTTCCAGTTTATTACCCTCGTCATACTCGCGCACCGGCAAGCTAGTTCGCGTGCTGGCTTGTGCGGCTCGCATGCCAGTGACCCAAGCGTCTTGGCCGGCCAATGCGCGTTGCAAGGGCTCTACTTTGCGCATAAAACAGCAGGCTTTACGCAAGTCTATGCTCTCGTAAAACGCATTGATACCATGCGTTTTTACATAGTCCTCAACGGCGCTGTGCTGCGGAAAGTAAACCGTCAGCTTGGTCTGGTAATGGGCTTCTACGCGCGCCATTAAATCGTAGGTTTCGACTGGCAAGCGGCCAGTATCGAGTGAGAATATGCGGATAGGTAAAGCTTTGCGCAAAATGATGTCGGTTAGCACCATGTCTTCCGCGCCAAAGCTGTTGGCAAAACTAATACGAGGCAGTGCTTCGCAAGCGTCTTTTAATAAGCGCCATACCAGCTCAGCTTTGCTATCCACGCTGGCCACCAGGCTGGCCGTCAGCTCAGGATGAATGGCTGGGTTAGTCGCGCTGGGTTTTAAGGATGAAATGGCGGACATTGGGCTTACCTGTTATAGCGTCTAAAGGCTGGACGCGCCTCATCGACTGCCCCTTGGTAGGGTTTGCTGAAGTCATTTAGACTGGCTATGGCTTCAGTAGCGCTGCGATCGGCGCGTAAGGCAAAGCTGTTAAAGCCACTGCGTTTGAGGAAAAACAGTTGATCCCTTAACACATCGCCCACGGCGCGCAATTCGTTTTTAAAGCCATAGCGTGTGCGCAACAGGGTACCTAGAGAAAAGATGCGGCCATCGGCAAAGCGTTCCGCGTGCACAGCAATGATGGGCAATTCGTTTAAATCAGTTTGCGCTTGGCTTAAGTCGGCCAGAGATTCGTGGGTGTCTATGCACACGCCGATTTCCTGCATGGCTATGCGCGTCTGTAATTCTGCTCGGTGAGCGATAAATACCGTCAATGGCAGTATGATTTTCCCCGTGCTGGGTATGTTGGTGTTGGCTATCTGTTCTGCCGTGACCGTTTGTTCGCCTGTGAGCTTAAATAAAACAATTTTTCCGGCTTGTTTGCGCGCTTCCTGCTGTGAGGCCGGTAAGTTGATCAATTGCCAAGCATCTTGGCTAATTTGTGCGCCATGGGCTTGCAAGGTAATTAGCTGACTCATGCTGTTGGCTCCGCTTTGACTGAGTTTTTGTCGGCATACACTTGCGCCTTAAATGGCGCTATGCCTAAGCGTCGCACGGTATCTATGAAGCGCTCTTCGCCATTGCGTTGCGCGAGGTAGACTGAAATCAGCTTTTCTATCACTTGCGGCATTTCTTCAGCCGAGAAGGAGGGGCCTATGACAGTACCTAAACTGGCGTTGTTGCCTTGGCTGCCGCCCAGCGTCACTTGATACCATTCTGAGCCGTCTTTATCTATGCCCAAGATGCCTATGTGACCTATGTGATGGTGGCCGCAAGCGTTCATGCAGCCGGAAATGTTGAGTTCCAGTTCGCCTATGTCGTGCAAGTAATCCAAATTATCGAATTGCATCTGTATGGCTTGCGCGATTGGTATGCTCTTGGCGTTGGCCAAGCTACAAAAGTCGCCGCCAGGGCAGCAAATGATGTCGGTTAACAAGCCGATGTTTGGTGAGGCTAAGCCATGCGCGCGGGCTTTTTCCCAGACTGCGTAAGCGTCACTTAATTTGACGTCCGCTAGGATTAGGTTTTGTTCATGCGACACACGCAGTTCACCAAAGCTGTATTGCTCTGCCAAGTCTGCCACGCTATGCATTTGTTCGCTGCTGGCATCCCCTGGCGCTTGGCCGTGGGTTTTAAGTGACAGGGTCACGGCCCTGTAGCCCGGTATTTTGTGCGCATGCAAGCTGCGTTTTGCCCATGCAGCAAACGCTGGGTTGCTGGCTATGGCTGCATCGTAAGTAGCATCGTGGTCAGCTAATGCAGCATAGGGCATGGGTTCAAAATGCTGGGCCACCCTAGCTAATTCTGCCTCGGTGATGGTGTTAGGGGCGTCTTTTAAGTGCACCCATTCATCTTCTACCTGGCGCTTAAATTCGTCTATGCCTAAGGCTTTAACCAAAATCTTGATACGCGCTTTGTAGGCGTTGTCACGGCGGCCGTGCAAATTGTAAACACGGACTATGGCTTCGCAATAGGTTAAGGCGTGTTGCCATTCTAGGTGTTCGCGTATGACGCTGCCTAAAATAGGTGTGCGGCCCAAACCGCCACCCACCCACACTTTGATGGCCAGTTTTTGTTCGGCATCCAAATAAAACTCCATGCCTATGTCGTGCGCTTGCACGATGGCTCTGTCGTTTTTAGTGCCGGACACGGCGATTTTGAATTTGCGCGGCAACAAAGCAAATTCCGGGTGGAAGGTGCTCCATTGGCGCATCACTTCTGCCATGGCGCGTGGGTCGACGACTTCGTCTGGGGCCACGCCAGCAAATTGATCGGTAGTGATGTTGCGTATGCAGTTGCCTGAGGTTTGTATGGCGTGCATTTCAACTTTGGCTAATTCTGCCAAAATATCCGGCACATCGGCCAGCAGTGGCCAGTTAAGCTGCATGTTTTGTCGGGTGCTGAAGTGACCGTAAGCCTTGTCGTATTGGCTGGCAATATCGGCTAGCTTGTGCAATTGTCTGCCAGATAGCATGCCATAGGGCACGGCGATTCTGAGCATGGGCGCATGGCGCTGTATGTATAAGCCGTTTTGCAAACGCAAAGGACGAAACTCATCTTCGCTTAATTCGCCGGCTAGGTAGCGTCTAGTTTGATCGCGGTATTGCGCGACGCGTTCGTCCACTAGGCTTTGATCTAATTCGTCATACTTATACATGGTGTACTTTTCTTAATCTTTATCTGTTGTTGCGATGAGTTTGGCTGAGTTGAAAACTTGTAAATAAGCCCTGCGCTAGAATCCAGCATTTTAATGGAAAACCAGCTTCAAGCCCACAAAAATTAGTATTAATGCTAGGGCGATGCGCACCCAATGCTCGGCCAGTTTTAAGCTTAAATGGCTGCCTAGCCATATGCCAGGAATCGAGCCTATTAATAAAGTACCTAACAAGCCGTAGTCGACTGTGCCGAGGCTGGCATGGCCTAAGCCGGCCACCAAAGTTAGCGGTACCGCATGGGCAATGTCCGAGCCTATGATGGTGGTGATGGCTCGGTTAGGGTAAATAATTAACAAAGCCGTTACGCCTAGTGCGCCTGCGCCCACCGAAGTCAACGTGACTAAAAAGCCTAAAATTAAGCCCAATAACAAGGTTAAATACGGCGCCCATTTAGCGCTGACTAAGTGCTCTTTTTTCGACAGCTTAGTCAATTGATTGCGAAAAAGAACCGATAGCGAGGTGACTAACAAGGCTATGCCTAGCCAAAATTTAATGCTGTTAACGGCCGCATCGGAGGCGATGTCCATGTGCTTTAAGTTGAGCGTGGTGATAATGGATGCCGGCACACTGCCGTAAGCTAATAGACGCACTATCTTCCAGTCTATGTTGCCCAGTTTGCCATGTGCAAATATACCCACGCTTTTAGTCACGGCGGCATACAGCAAGTCTGTGCCGACCGCAAATGCTGGTTTAATGTGAAAAAACAGCACCAGTATGGGCGTCATTAATGAGCCGCCGCCTACACCCGTGAGACCAACTAACATACCGACCAAAAAGCCGGCAATAATATAACCAAATTCCATGTGGAGTATCCGTTATTAAATGGTTAAGCTAAAAATTTAGATGCGCACTATACCAGTTATAAATAGCTTGTTTTAGAATATGTTATTCTATGCGTATAATTTTTAGTTATATTGAATGCACTGTTTAATCGAATTGGAAAGATCATGAAATTACAACAATTGCGTTACCTGAATGAAGTCGCGCGGCAAGACCTTAATATCACCAATGCGGCCGAGGTTTTGTATACCTCGCAACCTGGCGTGAGTAAGCAAATTCAGCTGTTTGAGGAAGAGATAGGGCTGCAAATCTTTCAGCGCAACGGTAAGCGTCTAACCGGCATCACTGAGCCGGGGCAACAAATACTGTCATTGGCGGCTAAAGTCATGCAGCAAGTGGATAATATCAAGCGCGTAGGCGATGAATTTGCCAACATAGAAGCCGGCACCTTGACCATTGCTACTACCCATACGCAAGCGCGTTATAAATTGCCGGCTGCGGTGAAAACCTTCATGACTAAGTTTCCACAAGTAAAACTAAACATACATCAGGGCAACCCTAAGCAAGTGGCGGAGCAGGTGGCCAATGGCGATGCAGACATAGGCATCGCCACCGAATACATCAGTGATTTTGAAAATTTACTGTGTTTGCCGTGCTACAAATGGAATCGGTGTGTGGTGGTGCCACATGGCCACCCCTTATTGTCGGACGGCACGCTTACGCTAAAAAAATTGGCGAGCTACCCTTTGATTACTTACGACTTCGGTTTTACTGGCGGCACCTTGGTGTCAACTACCTTTAGCGATGCCGGTTTATCGCCCAATGTGGTGTTAACGGCCATCGATGCTGACGTCATTAAGACTTACGTGACGCTAGGCTTGGGCGTGGGCTTGTTGGCAAATATGGCTTATGACCAGGAGCGCGATGCCAATTTGGTGAAAGTCGATGTTAGCCATTTGTTTGCCGATAGCACAACCTATTTAGGCGTGCGTAAAGATGCTTTTTTACGCAGTTATATGTACGGTTTTATAGAATTGATAGCACCACAATTTAATCCTGCAGCGGTGAATGCGGCGCTTAAAATAAGTGCATAATTAGCACTTAGCTTCAACAAAACAAAGGGACTTATGCGTCTGTCAGCTGTGCTGTTATTGGTGATCTGCATGCTGTTTGCTTGCAGTGTGAATCAGCCTAAGCCTCTAGCCTCGCTGTCTGGCCAGGTAGAAGCGGGTATGCCTGCCATAGACAAAAGCAATGCTATCTATGAATTGCCCGTGCGTGAGGGCTTGACTTACCAAGACGTGGTGGACAGTTTGAAAAGCCTGGCGCTGAGCATGAATTTTGTTAACCCAGCGAATTTTTCCATCACCGAGCACATCAAAAATCGTGGCATCGATCCGCAAGGCATTAAAGAAGTGCAAAGCTTTTGCAACTTAAGCTTGGGCACGGAAATATTTTTAGATCACCCGGAATTTCTGGTGTTTGCGCCATGCCGCATAGCCATCTATGAAAAGCCGGACGCCAATAAGCGCATGCGTTTATTTATCGCGTTGGCCAGACCCACATACGATTTAAGCCATATTAAGCAGCCTAGTTTGCGCGCGCAGCAAGCCGCAGTGGCCTTGGAAACCAGTTTATTAAGCTTGATACACAAAGCCAGTGTAGGGGATTTTTGATGGCCAGATTAACGGACATAGCCATCGCGCAAGCAGCCACCTTGCAGCCTATCGCGCAAATTGCAGCCCAGCTTCGGTTGCAAGCAGAGGATTTGCTGCATTATGGCCCGCACATAGCCAAGCTTTCAGAACAGGCCATGCGTAAGACGCAGGCTAAGCCAAACGGTAAGTTAATACTTGTGACGGCAATGAGCCCTACACCGGCGGGCGAGGGCAAAACCACCACTACCATAGGCTTGGCTGATGCCTTGAATGGTCTGCTTGCGGATAAGGGTAAGCGGGCCATGGTGTGCATGCGCGAACCGTCTTTGGGGCCGGTGTTTGGCCTTAAAGGCGGCGCAACCGGCGGTGGCTATTCGCAGGTTCTGCCCATGGAAGACATTAATTTGCATTTTACCGGCGACTTTCATGCCATAAGCAGCGCCAATAATTTACTGGCCGCTTTGATAGACAACCATATTTACCAAGGCAATGCCTTAAACATTGATACGGCCAGCATCACTTGGCGTCGTTGCATGGACATGAATGATAGAGCGCTGCGTGAGTTAAGCATAAACAGTCAGTATAAAGACAGTCTATCCAATACGTTTAAGCCTTACAGCCGGCAAACCGGCTTTGATATTACCGTGGCCAGCGAAGTGATGGCGGTGTTTTGCTTAGCTAAGTCATTGGAAGATCTGCAGCAGCGCTTGGGGAATATACAAATAGGCTTAAATACCCAGCAACAACCGGTATTAGCTAGCGACTTGCAAGCCGAAGGCGCGATGACGGCTTTGCTAAAAAATGCCTTTCAACCAACCTTGGTGCAAACGCTGGCGCATACCCCGGCTTTGGTGCATGGCGGCCCATTTGCCAATATAGCCCATGGCTGCAACTCCGTGGTAGCCACGCAAGCAGCACTAAAGCTGGCTGATTATGTGGTGACGGAAGCGGGTTTTGGTGCCGATTTAGGGGCCGAAAAATTCATTGATATTAAGTGCAGAAAATCCGCTTTAAAACCATCCGTTGCCGTGTTGGTGGTCACCGTGCGCGCGCTAAAATTCCACGGCGGGGTGGAGTTACCGGCCTTAAATCAAGAAAATCTAAGTGCATTAAAAGCCGGCATGGCTAATTTGGAAAAACACCTAAGCAACTTACAGCAACACTTTAATTTGCCGGTGCTGGTGGCGATTAATCATTTCGACACAGACAGTGATGCGGAAATAGCCTTGTTGCAGGCAGAGGTGCTTAGATTGGGCAGTCAAGCGCTGCTTTGTAAGCATTGGGCAAACGGTGCGGCAGGCGCTAGCGACTTGGCTGCGGCGGTGTTGGAATTGACAGAAAAAAATGACGAATGTGCATTCAAGTTGCTCTACCCGGATGCCATGTCGCTGGCGGATAAAATTAGCACCATCGCGCAACGCATCTACGGCGCAAGCCGGGTTGAGTTTAACCCTAAGGCGCAAGCCAGCTTGGCGGTCTTGGAAAAACAGCACGGGCATTTCCCGGTATGCATAGCAAAAACTCAATATTCTTTTTCGGCTGACCCCAGTTTGCGTGGTGCCCCCACCGGGCACGTGTTAAACGTACGCGAATTACGCTTATCGCGCGGCGCGGAGTTTGTGGTGGCCATATGTGGCGACATCATGACCATGCCCGGCCTACCTAAACAACCGGCCAGTGAACGCATAGGCGTTAATCAGGCCGGTAATATAAGCGGTTTAAATTAATTGCTAGTGCTAGCAGAGGCCGGCTTTGCCGAGCAAACCATTAACAAATCGCGTTTTCTTGCCATGGCTGTGCCAGTGGCAGACGAGCGTGAGGTGGGTGCGGCGCTGCGTGCTTTTGCTGCCAAGCATCCTAGTGCACACCATTTGGCCTATGCCTATCGCTTAAAGCAAGAGTCCGCCATCGTGCCTAGATTTTCAGACGCCGGTGAACCCTCTGGTACGGCAGGTATGCCGGTATTAAAGCTCATAGAAGGGCGAGATTTAATCAATGTTTGCGTGGCGGTGATACGCTATTACGGCGGCATTAATTTGGGCACAGGCGGCTTGGCTCGTGCATACGGTGGCACCGCCAAGTTGGCGCTCGACCAAGCAAAAACCCAAGATTTTGTGGAAATGAAGCAGTACGCCTTGAGTCTTAGCTACAAACAAATGGACAGCATGAACAGCGCCTTACTGAAGTGCCATGGCAGCATAGTCAGTAAACACTTTGGCGAGCAGGTGGATCTTGTGCTTAATTTGCCTGTGCATGAAGCGGCCAATTTTTTGAATCGCTTCAAGCCGTATGCCAAATAAGCCCATATTTTGACAACAAACAAATCGGCGTGTGCTATTGTGGCAAAAATTTTCAAGGTTTAATTTATGCTTAAAACAGTAAATCAATCACCAGTTAGTGTGTACGAGATAGCCGCTTGGACGCTGGCCACCTTGGCGCTTCTGTTTATACTGCAATTTCACATATTACCGGCTGTATTGGCGGGCTTGTTGGTTTTCGAGTTGGTGCACATTATTACGCCCATGCTGGCTAGATGCGTGCTCAGCAAAAAACCCGGCAATGTGTCTAAATTATGGGCAGTGGCCATTTTGGTGGTCATTATTGTCAGTTTGCTGGCTTTTGCCGGTGCTGGGTTAATGGCTTTTTTTAGGTCAGATTCAGGCAGCTTAACGGTCTTGCTGGCAAAAATGGCGCAAATCATAGAAGACAGTAGAAAAATATTACCGGCTTGGTTGTTTGAGAATTTGCCAGCCGATGCCATCGCCTTTAAAGAGCAGGCGCCGCTATGGTTGCGCAGTCATGCAGATGAGTTGCAACTGGTGGGTAAGGAAGCGGGTAGAGCCACTGCACATATATTGATAGGCATGATCATAGGCGGCATCTTAGCCGTGCGCGATGCCGTGGCCATGGATAACTTCAAGCCTTTTGCTCGCGCCTTAGCCTGTAGAGGCGAGTTTTTTAGTGATGCTTTTAAGCGTGTGGTGTTTGCACAAGTGCGTATTTCCTCTATCAATACGGTGTTTACAGCCATCTACTTGGCCTTGGTGTTGCCGATGATGGGCGTGCACTTGCCGCTTGTTAAAACCATGATAGCCATTACCTTTGTTGTGGGGCTGATACCGGTGGTGGGCAATTTAATTTCCAACACCATCATAGTGATCGTTAGCCTAAGTCAGTCCTTAATGGTGGCTGGCGGGTCGTTGCTGTATTTGGTTGTTATACATAAGTTGGAGTATTTTTTAAATGCCCGTATTGTAGGCAGTCAAATACGCGCCAACGCGTGGGAGTTGTTGATAGCCATGCTATGTATGGAAGCGGCCTTTGGCTTGGCTGGCATAGTGGCGGCGCCTATATATTACGCCTACATTAAATCGGAGTTGCGCGCGCGCGATTTGGTCTAGCCAAGGTCGTTTTACAGCTTCATTTCACCGGTTCTTTTAAGTGCATTTCTAAAAGTGAGCTGAGTCGCATCAGGTATAGTCGCATCAGGTATAATCGTTGCCATGATACAAATCTCCATATTAGTCCTGCTAGTGCTGATTTTCCTGCTCTTGCTCAAGCTTATTGCCCGTGGTTCGGTCGATAATCAGCAGGCATTAATTCTGCAGCAATTGGAAGAAAAGCACAGAGCCATGTTGCTCGATTTTAACGATGGCTTAAATAAGTTGGGTGACCGCTTAAGTGCAACTTCGCAAGAAACCAGCGAACGCCTGCGCAACAGTGTGGCTAATGAGTTGCAAAGCACACGGGAAGCCATGCAAGCTCTGCAATTGGCGCAAAACAGCAATTTGGCGCTGACCCGTGAAAGCATAATGGAAAAACTGCACACTACCTTGGCCGAGCAAGGTCAAGCGCAGCAAGCCTTGATTAATGACACCATGTTAAAGGCCACCACCACGCTAAGCATGAGCATAGAAAGTTTAAGCAAGGCCGTGGATGGGCGTTTGGAGCAAATAGGTGGCAAAGTGTCTGAGCGCTTGGACGAAGGTTTTAAAAAAACCAATCAAACCTTTGTCGATGTGATGGCGCGCTTGGCCACCATAGACGAGGCGCAAAAGAAAATCGACGGCTTAACCACCAATGTGGTCAGTTTGCAAGAATTACTAGGCGACAAACGTTCGCGCGGGGCTTTTGGCGAAGTGCAGTTGGAAGCCTTGGTGCGCAATGTATTGCCAGTAAATAGCTATGCCATGCAGCACACCTTTGAAAACGGCACGCGTGCTGATTGTGCCTTATTTTTACCCGAGCCTACCGGTACAGTGGCGGTGGACAGTAAGTTTCCCTTGGAAAATTACCACCGCATGTTCGATGCTAAGTTAAGCGAAGCCGAGCAATTGCTAGCGGAAAAGCAATTTAAACTGGATGTAAAAAAACACGTTGATGACATAGCGAAAAAATACATTATCTCCAATGTCACCTCTGACGGTGCGGTGATGTTCATCCCAGCAGAAGCGGTGTTTGCGGAATTGCATGCTTACCACCAAGACGTGATTGAGTACGCCATGAATAAGCGCGTCTGGGTGGTTTCACCGACCACTTTGATGGCAGTGTTGAATACCGCGCGCGCGGTGTTAAAAGACGTGGAAACGCGCAAGCAAGTGCATGTGATTAAAGAGGAGTTGGCTAAACTCAGCAAGGACTTTGGACGCTTCGATCAGCGCATGAAGAAGTTGGCCGACAACATACGTCAAGCCCATGAAAATGCCCAAGACGTGCATATCTCTAGCCAAAAAATCACTCAACGTTTTGCCAAAATAGAGCGCGTCGAACTGACCGATAAAGCCCTAGACGTGCTGGATGTTGTGGATGATAAAGAAGATTAATTAAGTATTATAACTATATGAAAATTAAAATATTTTATTTTGCAAGATTGAAAGAAACCTTGAAATTTTCTAGCGAAGATTTGGAGTTGCCGGAGGCTGAACTTAGCCTAATTAAACTTAAAGGCGTGCTGGCTAAGCGCGGCGAGGTTTGGCAGAAAATGCTGCTAGGAAATTTAAAAGTTAGGGGTGCTATTAATCATGCCTTGGTGGATGATCAGGCGCTGATTGTGGACGGCGATGAGGTGGCTTTTTTCCCGCCGGTGACCGGTGGCTAAGCCAGTAAGATTGTCCAAATGAAGGTAGCCGTACAAACTGAAGATTTTGATTTGGGCCTAGAAATAAGCCGTATGCGTGCCGAGCGCAAAGACATTGGTGCCTTGGTGAGTTTTGTCGGTTTGGTGCGCGATTTAAACGAGGGTGCTGCGGTTGCTCAGCTAACGCTGGAGCATTACCCTGGCATGACAGAAAAAGCCTTGCTCGCTATCCTAAAAGAAGCGAGCAGTCGTTGGGATGTGTTGGACGCCACGGTGATCCATCGGGTTGGCACCTTGCAGGCAGCGGAGCAAATCGTCTTGGTGGCAGTTTGTAGTGCGCACCGGGAGCACGCATTTTTAGCCTGTGAATTCATTATGGATTACTTGAAGACACAAGCGCCTTTTTGGAAGAAAGAGCTGACCGAAAACGGTGAGCGTTGGTTGGACGATAAGGTCAGTGACCATGACGCGGTTAATCGCTGGCAAACTAAAGGTCTTTAGCGCAACATTAACTAGCCGCAGTCGCAGACAAACCCTTAAAACCGTTTTAATTATTTAATTAGGTACTATGTCACAGTCATTAAAGCCACAACAATTAACCCTCAATATTGACCCTAAGCAATTCAAGTTTGCCGACACCTCGGCCTTGCTGGGGGCTAAGCAACGCAGTGCGCAACATCAGGCATGGGTGGCCCAATCCGAGGCTAAGAAAGCGGCTGAATTCGGTTTGGCCATACGTCAGCCAGGTTTTAATTTATTGGCCTTGGGCGAATCTGGGACGGGGCGCACTACCTTGATGTTAAGTGCCATGCACGAAGCAGCCACCAAGCAAGCGCAGCCCATGGATTTGGTGGCCCTGTATCCTTTTGACAGCAATGGCAAACCGATCTTTTTAAAATTGCCAGCAGGCGTGGGTGGCCAGTTAAAACAAGGCTTGGATCAGTTTGTTCGGCATTTGGCTAAGGAGTTGTCTAATCTGCTGGAGGCGCGCATCAAGGATCAAGGGTCTAGCGCTATCGTGGCTTTTTTAGCCGCACAGTTGGCCGGCGTTAAGGCCGCTGTTGCAAGCATTGCCGATAACAAGGCCTTAACTGCCTATTTTGAATGGATGCAGAAAGACATTCTGGATTACTTGGAAGCCTGGCAGCCTAGCGCTGCAGGCGATAACGACAGCAATTTGGATGCCTTACTCAGTGAGAGTTTTTTTGGCCGTTATCGGGTCAATCTTCTGGTTGATCACCATGTCGGGCCCTTGGCTGAGGGGCAATCTGGCCCGCATGCGCCGGTTATTTACGATAATGACCCCAGTTTGCAATCCCTGTTTGGCGGCATAGAAAGCGCAGCCGAATCGAGTGCCGCCCCCGACTTTTT
>JACCDV010909982.1_pt1 | contig 14169 bp, 11 predicted proteins | sample 7446131 | NCBI WGS metagenome assembly JACCDV01 (sample SAMN15323448, study PRJNA562643) | freshwater metagenome | isolation source: river surface water | place: USA:Blue River Watershed | collected 2017-08-17 | reverse complement strand
TTTAAAATATTCATATCCTTACTTGTGTTCTTTTCTTCAATTCTGAAAACTTTTCTGAACCTCTTTGAATATTGAAAGCGGGATTTTGATAATCAACTTGATATTTTAAGCATGCCATACGAAATGCCGATTCAAAATCAAAATTCTGGTCAATAATTGAACGGCGAGAGTTTCTCGCTTCAGTGTATACATCGGCAAGAATTTTAGCACGTATAGTGCCGAATGATTCATTTCGAAAAAGCGGCTCCTCGGCAAAACCTATTCCCGCCATTTTTTCTCCTTGTTTATTTTTAACTTCTGCGGTAAAACGAGGCGTGCCAGTTTTATCAAATGCTTCTAGATTATCACGATAAAGATTCTCTAGTACTTGTAAAACTTTTTGTTCTTCTTCGGCATCAAAATAAGCAACCATTTTATCAAAGCGATTAAATGCTTTTGCATTGCCGACAAGAGGGATTTTTATTTGACTACGCAGACCTGCGTCGCGAAACGCTTTAGCTGTTTTATAAAAGACTTGTCCAGCGTATTCCGGTTTTAGATTAAAATAAAATCTTCCAAGCGCGGTTTGATTACGGCAATTACCGTTTATGTTACAGTAAAACCAGTATCCGTTATCCATCGGCATTAAATTGCTTCCTTTTTTCGCTTCACTCAATAAATTTTCTCTAACAGCCATTATTTTAGCGGAATATTCTCCCGCCAGTCGTTGTACAGCAGGATCGTTTTCTCTGTATTTTAGCTGGTCAATATCTCTATTGTAAAAATCGTGATAAAATATTTCGTTTAAATCGCGACCCTGCTGTAACTCTTTTTCAATTTCTAGTTGATGTTTTTTAACATACTCGCGAAACTCAGCAATAGCGCGTTCTTTTTCGGGCGAGCTTTCTTGAACTTCAAGTTGTTCTTTGCTTAGTCGCCCTGGTCTTTCTAATTGCAAAACTGTGCCGTTTGTAGAGCCTAAATCTTCTATTATTAGTTTTCCGTTTTTTAACTCTATCTTGAGATGAGCGCGAGAAACAGTGTTAGGAAGTTCAAACCGCAATGGATTACTTCTGCCCAGTATGAATGGCTCATTTTCTCTAATTCCTTTATATCCTGTTTTTGAATTTTCTTGATCGAATGTTGCAGGGTCAATAAGAAGATAATCGGCGTCCCAGCGGGTATCGTTTCGTACATCAATAATTTGTAATCTTTTATCAGCAAGAGAAATATCAACGGGTATTCCCGGATATTCAATTTCTTTTTTTGCGTTTTTTAGTTCAAGTCTTTCAGGCGGAATGTCTTTTTCAGTAATTCCTAATTGTTCTTGTAACTCTTCCAAAGCCAAACCAGATTTTTCTTTAATTTTAACAATGGCGTTTTCAATTTCGGGATTAGTCTCTTTCGGAAAAGATTGCTGCCAAACTTCAGAAAAAACCCTATGCATTTGTATTATTTTTCTTGCTTCAGATGGAGTCATCTCTTGACTCACAGAAGCAAGGATATTTTTATTAACATAATTCTTTTGAGATAATGAAATGTTGCGAGGATCTATTTTTTCAACAACAGTAGTGAGGTTTTTAAAAATTCGCGCTTTGTTTCCTTCAGAGGGCGCTGAACCAAATATTTCATATATCGGACTAATCGCATTTATAACGCCGCAAACGGCTTCTTGTTTGTACTTTAACTTTTTTTCTTGAATAGCTTGCTCGTATTGCTCTTTTGTCCATCTATCTTGAAAAACAACACCTATTTGTTCATCCACGATTTCTGATAAATCAGACTGTATATCCTCAATGGTTGGATATTTTTTTCGTAATTTATCCACAAAATGATTGATATCCATTAAGCGTAATTCTTCTTGATTAGGAAAGTAACCTTTTTCCATGACAATTAAGAGCTTTGTTGCTCGGTCATTTGTTTTTATCTGCTCAACAGCTTTGGCAAAAACCTCTTTTTCCGATAAAGGATGTGCTTCAATCATGGCTGGTAACTTATCAGTAGATTTTAGGGGAGGCGCTGATTTATGAAATTGTTCTATTCTTTCTATCATAATTTATATTCTACAGCATTTTTTAATTTTCTTCTCGTTATCTAATTTAAAAATTTATACTTTAAGACAGAAAGCGATCTTTGGACTATCGCAAAACAGAACAATTTTTAATTCCTTTGAGGAAAGAGATGTTTGGTGGGCGCTGCTGGATTTGAACCGGCGGCCTTTGCAATGTGAATGCAACGCTCTAACCCTGTCTGAGCTAAGCGCCCTTATTGTTCAATGATATAATACTTTTTGTTTTTCAGCGAGCGTTTTTAAAACTTTTGTATTATCCAAAATATGTTTATGATTACTTTATGATGAAACTTATTTTTGATATTGAAACTGTTGGCGAAACATTTTCTCAAATGGACGAAATCACTAAAACTGCCATAACTAAACGCGTTCGTAAAGAAGCGTCAAGTGATGAAGAATTAAGTGTAATGATGAGCGATTTGGAATCAGGATTCGCTCTTTCACCTCTTACATCAGAGATAGTCGCTATTGGAACACTGGACGCTAATTCAATGAGAGGAGCAGTATATTTTCAGTCGCAAGACACAGATATTCCCGAAACAGAAAAAAATGGTATAAAACTTCAAGCTATGACAGAAGCAGAAATGTTGAATCGTTTTTGGAAAATTGCCGAAAACACTTCTGAGTTTATAGGTTTTAATAGTCGTGGTTTTGACGCTCCTTTTTTGATGATTCGCTCGGCAATTCACGGTATTCGTCCGACAGTTGATCTTATGTCTGACCGATATGGCAGATTTGGAATAAAACATACTGATTTATATGACCAGCTTTCTTTTTATGGCGCCTCGCGTTTCGCACACAACGGACTTCATATGTGGTGCCGAGCGTTTGGCATTAAAAGCCCAAAAGAAAATGGTGTAAAAGGGGATGATGTCAGCGAATTATTCAGAGCGGGAAAATATTTAGATATAGCTGAATATAATATGGGCGATATTCTTGCAACTAAAGAACTCTATGATAAGTGGGCACAATATATCCGATTATCTTGAAATGCATCACAAAAAGAGTTTAATATCTATTTATGGAAGATATTTATGTAATTGGTCATAAAAATCCTGATACTGATAGCGTAATATCAGCGATAGCAATCGCAGAAATTATGGGATATAAATCCGCTATAGCAGGAGAAATTAACAGAGAGACAGCTTTTATTTTAGAGCGTTTTGGCGTTAAAGCACCAGAACTTATGACTAATATCTCAGAGAAAAAAGTTTTTCTTGTTGACCACAATGAAAATACTCAAATGGCGGACGGATGGGACAAGGCAGAAATTATCGGTGTAATTGACCATCATAAAATCAATTTTACTTCTGTTTCCCCTCTCTTTTTTCATACTGAAACATTGGGCTCAACTTGTTCTGTTATAGTAAAGCTCTATATGAATATCGTTCAAAATAATCCCCGTCTTGCGGGATTGCTTCTTTCTGGTATTCTTTCTGACACAATTATCTTCAAGTCTCCCACAACGACAGAGGAAGACAAAATATTTGCATCTCGTTTGGCAGAAGTTGCGGGAGTGCCAGATATGACGGAGCTTGGCATTAAAATAAAAATGGCGGGAGCGGATATTACCGGTAAAACTGTAAGTGACATTATTAGCTCGGATTTTAAGGATTTTGATATGAACGGGCGAAAAGTTGGTATTGGACAGATAGAATTACCGGATATTTCTATCATCAAAGAAATGGAGGCGGATATTATTTATCGTCTTAACGAGATTAAAACAAATAATTACGAATTGGTGATTATGATGATTACAGATATTATGGCAGAGGAGAGTAAACTTTTTTTTGCGGGGGACTCGGATATTATCAAAAAAGCATTTGGCGTGACAACAGAAAGCAATTCGGTTATTTTAAGTGGAGTGATGTCTCGTAAAAAACAAATTGTTCCTCCTCTTGAAACTTTTTTTAAGTAGTGAATTAATAAGACGGACATCTTTGCGGTATTTATAACGATCTTCAAGATGTGGAGAAATATAGTTTTAATTTAAGTCTATCTAACACCCTAAATGATTGAATTCAAAATTCAGAAAAAATCTTCTAAAACAAACGCCCGATTGGGCGTTCTTAAAACTCCGCACGGCGAAGTGGAAACACCGAGTTTTGTGCCAGTCGCGACGCAAGCGACAGTGAAGGCGTTGTCTCCAGATGAACTTATTTCTTCTGGAACGCAAATAGTTATTGCAAATACTTATCATTTGCACTTGAGACCTGGCGAAAAATTAATTAAAAATCATGGCGGTATACATAAATTTGCCAATATTCGTGTGCCTATTATGACTGACTCGGGCGGATTTCAGGTTCTTAGTTTAGGTTTTGGACGGGATTACGGGGTAAGTAAAATTATGAAGCACGATACCGGAGAAGTGATTGTTAAAGGAGCGCAACCAAAACTTTTAAAAATAACAGATGACGGAGTAGAGTTTATTTCTTACATAGATGGTAAAAAAATTTTTTTAGGACCAAAAGAATCAATTAAAATTCAAGAGAGTATAGGGGCGGATATAATTTTTGCTTTTGATGAGGCAACTGTGCCGACTGCTAATTTTGAATATACCGCTGAATCACTTAAAAAAACTCATCGCTGGGCAGATATTTGTCTTAAAACTAGAAAATCTGATGTTGCTCTTTTTGGTATTGTGCAGGGTGGAAAGTTTAAAGACCTTCGCATTGAAAGCGCGCAATTTATCGCCTCGCGTCCATTTGACGGTTTTGGTATTGGCGGAGAATATGGCAGTGATAAGCAAAAAATGATGCAGATGATAAATTGGACTACTAAAGAGTTGCCAGTAGAAAAACCAAGGCATCTTTTAGGAGTAGGATATCTTGAAGATATGATTCCAATAATTTCCGCAGGGATTGATACTTTTGATTGCACGGTACCCACTCATTACGCAAGACATGGAAACGCTTTTACTTCTAAAGGCAAAATTGATTTAACAAAAACAAAATATTTAGCAGGTAAAATATCTAAAGAACCGCTTGATAAAAATTGCGATTGCTTTGTTTGTAAAAGTCATACCAAAGGGTATCTTGCTCATCTAATTCGCGCGCATGAAATTACCGGTTTGCGACTCCTGACTTTTCATAATGTTCATTATTTCAATAATTATGTCGCGGAGATAAGAAAAAAAATTAAAAAGGGTATTATTTAATTTCTTTAGTCAAAATTACAACCCTAGAGTATAAAATTTCGAATTTCTAATTTCGAATAAATTTCAAATGACTGAAATGTGAAACAATCAAAAAAGGGAACGGGTCTGGATTCCAGCTTCCGCTGGAATGACAGCCCTTTTTGTGTCACCCCCGCGAAAGCGGGGGTCCAGGTTCGAATTCTGTATTCTGTGTTTTGTGTTCTAATCCCTAGACCTGGATTCCGTCCTCCGACGGAATGACAGTCCCATTTTTTGTCACCTGCTCTTTTTCTCCGTCATCCCTGCGAAGGCAGGGATCCAGGTTTGCATTCTGCATTCGTATTAAATATATAAATTATGTAGTGACAAGAAATACTTAAAATGTTACACTAAAAAAATATATGGATATTCAGCGTATTAGACAAAAAGCGATAGAAGATATAAGCGCCGCTGTAACAGCCGAAGAAATTTTTACAGTAAAAATTAAATATTTAGGAAGAAAACAAGGAGAAATAAACTTGCTTTTACGAGCGCTTAAAGATTTTTCAGAAGAAGATAAAAGAAAAAGCGGCCCATTGATTCAACAACTAAAAAATGAAATAGAATCAGCCATACTCTTTAGAGAAAAAGAATTAAACGCAAATAACGCGAATATTGATATTACTATACCAGGCAAAAAAATTGATTATGGGCACTTGCATCCTATAACGCAAACAGAAGATGATGTGCGACAGATATTTAATTCTATGAATTTTTCTGTTATAGATGGTCCGGAAATAGAGGATGAATATTATAATTTTGACGCGCTAAATATTCCTCCTAATCATCCAGCAAGAGAAATGTGGGACACTTTTTGGATTCAATCAAATAAAAAAGACGGCGCGCAAAATAAGCGATTACTGCGTACTCATACAAGCCCTGTTCAAATAAGGTATATGGAAACGCATAAGCCACCCTTTCAAATAATTTCTATAGGAAGGGCATTCCGTTATGAAGCGACTGACGCGACTCATGAAACTAATTTCAATCAAGTAGAAGGGCTTGCGATCGATAGAAATATCTCTCTTGCTAATTTTAAGTTTGTGATAAGCGAATTTTTTAGACAGTTTTTTCATCAAAAAATAGTGCAGGTTAGATTTAGGTCAAGTTTTTTCCCATTTGTAGAACCAGGAGTAGAAGTAGATGTTAAACTTGATAATTCGCGCTGGCTTGAAATGGGCGGCGCAGGAATGGTGCATCCTAAAGTGTTACAAGGAGTAGGATATGATAGTAAAAAATGGCAAGGATTTGCTTTTGGCTTTGGAGTTGAACGACTCGCTATTATTAGACATAAAATACCAGATATAAGATTATTTGCGTCGCAGGATTTAAGATTTATAAAAAAGTTTTAATACAATGAAATTTAGTTATTCGTTTCTTCAAGAAATATCGCCTGGTATTCCATCAAAAGCAAAATTTGCCGAAGAATTTGCTATAAAATCATTTGAAGTAGATAAGATAGCAGGTGATATAATGGATATTAAAATTACGGCTAATAGATGGTGCGATGCCGCTTCTCACGAAGGTATAGCTAAAGAGGCGGCGGCAGTATTTGGGCTTCGCGCTATTTTATCTGATTCTGTGGATTTAAAAAAAATTAAAGCTAAACTTCGTTTACAAACAGCCAAAAATTCAGGGTGCTTGCGTTATATTGGAGTACTTGCGCAAATTAACGGAAAGAGCGTCACTCCGCCGTGGATGAAGAAGCGACTTGCAATTTGCGGCATAAGAACAATTAATCCAATAGTTGATACTCTAAATTATGTGATGATAGAGACTGGGCAACCAATGCACGCTTTTGACGCTGATAAAGTAGATGGGCATATTATTGTTCGAAGAGCAATGCAGGGAGAAACAGTAGAAACTATTGATGGGAATAAATATATTCTTGAATCAGATGATATTGTTATAGCCGATAAAAATAAAATTCTTGCTATTGCAGGCATAAAGGGCGGACGCGCTGCTGAAATAACGAACGAAACTAAAAATATTATTTTAGAATCTGCTAATTTTGACCCAACTTCTATTTATAGAACAAGCCAAAGAATAAAACTTATAACAGACGCTTCTCAAAGATATAGTCACGAAATGAGTTCTGTAAAGGCTGAAAGAGGTATGGGGCGCGCGCTATCGCTCCTTGCAAAAATTTGTTCTGTAAAATCACTTGCTATTGCCGATGAATATAAAATAAAAGAGTCGCAGAGATTTATTAAATTTGACCAAGATAAGTTGAGAAATATTACTGGCGTGGATATTAGTAAGAATCAGGCGTCAATTATTCTCACGCGTTTAGGCTTTAAAGTAAAAGGGGATATAGTTTATATTCCAACAGAACGCATTGATGTTAAGATATTTGAGGATTTAGCGGAAGAAATAATACGCATATACGGTTTGAACGAAATTAAAGCTGTGGCTCCGACAGTATCCATCGTTCCCATACATAACGACCCGATAATTACTTTTAGAGAAAAAGTTAAAAGAGCGTTTGTTAGCGCCGGATTTGACGAAATTATGAGTTATAGTTTTGGAAATTATGATGAAACAGCGCTTAAAATCGCAAATCCAATTAATCAGGATAAAGAACGAATGAGAAATAATCTTATTCAGGGACTAAGAGAAGCAATAGAAAAAAATAAAAAAATTTTTGACGATATTAAGATATTTGAATTTGGTAAGATATTTGAAAGTTATAACAAAGAACATTGGGCGGTAGCGGCGGCTGTTAAAATGAGGGGACAAGAATGCTCTTTACGGATTCTTCGTGGTACTATTTCGGCTGTGTTTAGAAAAATTGGTATAAGCGGAGAGATATTTACGCCTTTAAATGGCGCGCTTATTCTCAAAATAGAAGGCGACATAATAGGTAAAATCTTTTTGTCTCCGAGCGAAGATTTAGTATTTTTTGAGGCGAATGCGGAAAAATTAATGCGATATTCCGAAGGGGAGTTTGAATATGAAGCGCCGTCGCCATATCCTGCGGCAATGCGAGACATTTCTCTTTGGGCAGAAAGTAAAACAACTGTGGGAGAATTATTAGAAATTATAAATAGCTTAAATGTAGAAAATCTAAACGACGTTGATTTAGGCGATTATTATCCAGATGAGAAAAATGCAAGAGTGGGGATAACTTTAAGATTAGTTTTCCAGTCGCCAAATAAAACCCTGACCGACGCGGAAATAGACGCTTGGATGTATAAAATAAAGGCTGTTTTAGAAGGTCATAAGGGAGTAGTAATTAGGTAATTTTTATGGTATAATAAATCATTCCGTAATAGTTGCGGTTTTTATTTGCTCTAAAATTAACGGATCACTTTATAAATAAAAAACCAAAATAAAATGGCTAAAGAAAATAATCAAAAAGACAATTATTCTTCTCAGGATATTTTTGTATTAAAAGGTCTTGAGCCTGTTAGAAAGAGACCGGGAATGTATATCGGTGGCACAGGAATAGACGGCTTACATCATTTAATATGGGAAATATTAGATAACTCTATAGACGAAGCAATGGCGGGATACGCTAAAGATATTTTTGTAGAAATTTTAGATGAAAAAACTGTAAAAATTACTGATAACGGAAGAGGGATACCGGTTGATACACACGCGCAAACACAAAAATCAACTCTTGAAACAGTTATGACTGTCCTTCACGCAGGAGGTAAATTTGGAGGAAATGGCTATAAGATTTCAGGAGGACTGCATGGAGTTGGTGCTTCTGTTGTAAATGCTCTTTCAACACATGTAAGAGCTGAAGTTAAACGAGACGGGAACTTATATATGCAAGAATACGCGATCGGCGAACCAAAAGGGCCTGTTAAAAAAATAGGCAAAGCAGAAGGGAGTGGTACATCAATTACTTTTTCGCCAGACCCGTTAATTTTTAATGAAATAAATTTTGACAGAAAAAAAATATTGGAAAGAATAAGACAGCAGGCGTATCTTATAAAAAATATCAGAATTATTTTTGCTGATTATCGCGAGGAGTCACCATTTTATTATGGATTTAATTTTTCAGGAGGAATCAAAACCTATGTTGAATATTTAAATGAAGGTGGCGAAAAAATGATACAAGACGATGTATTTTATTTTTGTAAAGAAACTGAAAACGGAGAAGTTGAAGTGGCAATGGCATACACCGAAGATATTGAAATTCAAGAAATGAGTTTTGCGAATAATATACATACTCCTGACGGAGGTAGTCATATCACTGGTTTTCGCGCGGCTATTACAAGGACGCTAAACGATTATAGTCGTCAAAATAATTTTTTAAAGGATAACGAAGATAATTTAACAGGCGATGACGTGAGAGAGGGTCTTATCGCTGTTCTTTCGGTTAAATTATCTAATCCGCAATTTGAGGGACAAACCAAAGCTAAACTTGGAAATCCTGAAATAAGAAGCGCGGTTGAAATTTCTGTAAGCGAAGCTTTTAAGGACTTTTTAGAAAAACACCCATCAGATAGTAGAAGAATAGTGGAAAAATGTTTGCTTGCCGCAAAAGCTAGAAAAGCCGCTAAAGCCGCTAAAGAAACCGTGCTTCGCAAAGGAGCTTTGGAAGGGCTTACTCTTCCAGGTAAGCTTGCAGATTGTCAAACGCGTAAAGCAGAAGAAGCCGAATTATTTATTGTTGAAGGAGATTCAGCGGGAGGATCGGCTAAACAAGGAAGAGATAGAAGGTTTCAAGCAATTTTGCCTCTTCGTGGCAAGATATTAAATGTTGAGAAAGCGCAGACATATAAAATACTTGCGAATAATGAGATTAGGTCATTAATTGTGGCTCTTGGTACAGCTATTGCCGATGAGTTTGATATTACGAAGCTTCGTTACGGAAAGATAGTAATTATGACTGATGCGGATGTAGACGGAGCGCATATCAGAACACTTCTTTTAACTTTATTTTACAGGCATTTTTTAAAATTAATTGAAGGAGGTCATATTTATATTGCAAAACCACCACTTTATAAAATACAACTTGGTAAACAGCAAAAATATGTTTATTCTGACACGGAAAAAGATGAGATATTAAAAAATATGGGGGGAAACCCTTCAATTCAAAGATATAAAGGATTAGGCGAAATGAATCCGGAACAATTATGGGAAACGACTATGGATCCGAGCGTTAGAACTATGATGAAAGTAGAAATAGCGGACGCAAAAGAGGCGGATAAAATGTTTGATATTTTAATGGGCAAAGAAGTAGAGCCACGCAAGAGATTTATACAAGTACACGCTTCATCGGTAAAAAATCTTGACATATAGCTATATCAATTATATTATATTTTTGTAACGCAAATGAAAATAATTAATTCTTTTTTATCTGGCGCTATGTCGGAGTTTAAACAAATTACTTGGCCAAGCAGAAAAAAAACAATTCAACTTGTGATTATTGTTATTATTTTTTCAGTCGCGATGGCGTTGTTTTTAGGTGTTGCTGATTATGGATTTAGCACATTAATGCAGAGATTTATACTTAAAATATAATTTTATGAAAAATCAATATCAAGGAGCATCAAATATGATGCAGCATGAAAAAGAAGAAAGGCAATGGTTTGCCGTACATACTTATTCCGGATATGAAGATGCGGTAACGCGATATTTGAAACAAAGAATAGAATCGCTTGGCGTAAATGACAGGATTTTTAATGTTATAGTACCGAAAGAAAAAAAGGTAAAAATTAAAAACGGCAAAAGAACAGAAACGATGGATAAAATATATCCAGGCTATGTATTAGTTGAAATGATTATGAGTCCCGATACTTGGTATATTGTACGCAACACTCCGCGTGTTACTGGTTTTGTTGGGACGGATAGCGCTACTCCATCGCCATTGTCTAAAGAAGAAGTAGAATCACTGATGATGAAAATTAGAGGGGAAGATATTGGTTTCAAAGTTGATTTTCAGATAGGAGAACTTGTTCGTATTGTTGATGGTCCATTTAAGGAATCTGATGGCAAAATAGCGGAAATAGACGAAACAAAAGGAAGAGTTAAGGTTTTAGTGCCTATTTTCGGGAGAGATACAGCTGTTGAGATAGATGCCTTACAAATACAAAAAATATAAGTTGCGTATTATTAAAAATTAAGTTAAACTAATTCCGTTAATAAAAATACAATGGCTAAAGCAATTAAAGCATCACTAAAATTACAGATACCAGCAGGAAAAGCAAACCCTGCTCCGCCAGTTGGTCCAGCATTAGGACAACATGGTATTAACATTCAAGATTTTTGCAGACAGTTTAATGAAGCGACGCAAAATATGGGTTCGGATATTATCCCTGCCGAAATAACTGTGTTTGGAGATAGGAGCTTTACTTTTAAGCTAAAAACTCCTCCTGCGTCTGACTTACTTCGCAAGGCTGCCCGTGTAGAAAAAGGATCTGCTCTTCCACAAAAAAACAAAGTTGGTAAAATTTCTAAAGAAGACTTAAGAGCTATTGCTGAAAGAAAAATGGAAGATCTAAACGCATCAAATATTGAGGCCGCTGAAAAAATTATTGCTGGTACGGCTAGGTCTATGGGTATTACGATAGAATAAGTCTTTTATCGCCCCGTTTTACTTTTTGTCATCCTATTCTCTTTCTTCTATTTATTCTGTTATCCCTGCTATACGCAGGGATCCAGGTTTGTATTTTACTTTTTTTGTTTTACAGAAAATGGAATTATTTCGATTTTTCTTAAAGTCAAAAGATAGTATTCGCACTCCTTGTTTTTTTGGCTCTCGTGGTATATTAAGTATAATATAAGAAGGTCATACTGAATGATTAACCTTATTTCTCCTCTGCGGCATATTTATAACAAACTAACTACTAAAAATATTATATATTATGAGTCAAGCACATTTGGAGCTTTATTCACATAAACGCGAGCGATTAATTGATAAAAAACATTGATTGAAAACATAGACAAATTAAAAACTAAGTTTATTTTTATTACCGGCGGGGTTATTTCTGGTATAGGTAAAGGAATTACGACTGCCAGTTTAGGGAGATTACTGATTTCTCGGGGTTATCGAGTTTTTCCGATTAAAATAGACCCGTATTTGAATGAAGATGCCGGTACTATGAATCCGATTCAGCACGGTGAAGTTTTTGTCACTAATGACGGCGCTGAAGCCGATTTAGACCTTGGTCACTATGAGCGTTTTATGTCTTTGACTCTTGACTGTTGCTCAAATTTCACGAGTGGCTCGGTTTTTCGGGCGGTTTTAGATAAAGAACGCAAAGGTAATTTTTTAGGCAAGACAATTCAATTTGTGCCGCATGTAGTTGATGAAATTCAAGACCGTATTTTATATTCGGTCAACAAAGAAAAACCAGACTTTGTTTTAGTGGAAATTGGCGGTACGATTGGCGCGGATATGGAAATTCAGCCATTTGCTGAGGCCATCAGACAGTTGGCTTTACGTGTCAAACGGAAAAATTGCTGCTTTATTCATGTGGTGAAAATGGATTATGTTTTTCCATCAGACGAAGAAAAAACTAAACCAATTCAGCATTCAATCAAAATGATGGTAAGCCTAGGAATTTTACCGGATATTTTAGTTGTTAGGGCTAAAAGAAAAATTGAGAATGAAAATTTTAAAAAAATCGCTCTTTTTTGCGGCGTTCCAGAGCAAAGAATTATTGAAGGATTAAATGCTTTAAACGTTTATCAGGTTCCTATTAATTTGGAAAAAGGCGGTTTGCTTGATGCAGTTTCATCGGTTTTTAGTTTAAAACCAAATAAAAAAGATATGCGAGCTTGGCGTCAGCGATTAAAGCAGATGATTTTTGCTAAAAAGAAAATAAGAATCGGTATTGTTGGCAAATATCATCGGCACCCAGACTCTTATATTTCAGTTAATGAAGCTCTTTGTCATGCAGCAGCCAAAAATAATGTTCTGCTTGAAATTGTGTCCATTGATTCAGAAGCAAAAAATTTAAAATCGCAACTAAAAACCGTGAATGGTATTCTGGTGCCAGGCGGTTATGGCGATAGGGGAGCAGAAGGAATGATAAAATCAATTGAATTTAGCCGCTTAAACAAAATTCCTTTTTTGGGATTATGCTTCGGACTTCAAATGGCGGTGATTGAATATAGCCGCAATGTTTTAAAATGGAAAAAAGCCAACAGCACGGAAATTGACAAGCTAACGCCATATCCAGTAATTGATATTTTAACTGACCAGAAATATATTGAGATGCTTGGCGGCACTCAAAGGGTCGGCAGTTATCCAGCTAAACTTAAAAAAAATAGTTTAGTTTGGAAGATTTATCAGCCATGGCATCACGGTTTAGGTAAGATTAGCGAGCGACACCGTCATAGATATGAGGTTAATTTCAAATATCATCATAATTTGGAAAAAGCAGGGTTGATATTAAGCGGCTTATCTCCAGATGGGTTGTTGGTGGAATTTATTGAATTATCTAAAACAAATCATCCATTTTTTGTTGCTACCCAAGCGCATCCGGAATTTAAAAGCCGATTTTTAGAGCCCCACCCTTTGTTTGAAGCCTTTATTAAGGCTGCTGCACAGGATAATAAATAAGTCTTCATATCTCTTCGCATAAACATTTTTCGCGTTAAAATTATTTTCTGTTGTTATTTCTAATTCCAAACTATAAATCCAGGTTAGAAAATAAGGCTGTATTCTATATCTCTTGTCAAAATAATGTTTTCACAGTTAAATTAATCATATCCTAGCCAAAGTAGTTCAGTGGTAGAACGCCTTCTTGGTAAGAAGGAGGCCGTGGGTTCGATTCCCACCTTTGGCTCAAATTGGGAATCGAACGCCGGACTGCAGATTTTTCAGCAGAAAAATCAAAGGAGGCGAGGCCGGAGACCTTTTGTGAGCGACGGCGAGCAAAAGAGTCGATGGGATTCCCACCTTTGGCTCAAATTGGGAATCGAACGCCGGACTGCAGATTTTTCAGCAGAAAAATCAAAGGAGGCGAGGCCGGAGACCTTT
>JACCDV010200275.1_pt1 | contig 14169 bp, 19 predicted proteins | sample 7446131 | NCBI WGS metagenome assembly JACCDV01 (sample SAMN15323448, study PRJNA562643) | freshwater metagenome | isolation source: river surface water | place: USA:Blue River Watershed | collected 2017-08-17 | reverse complement strand
ATTTGTGTACGGTGGAATCTTCACCGCAATCGTTCTCTTACAAAGTGCTGCGTTGTTTTTACTCATGCAAACAAAACGCGACAACAGTCTCATCGACATCGCCTACGGGCCAATGTTTTTTATTACTGCATGCGTCACCCTCGCTCTTCTCAATCATTCAAGCTTACCTGCTATCTTGATTGCCGCTTTGATGGGAGTCTGGGCACTACGTTTATCGTACCGTATCGGAAAAAAGAATTGGGGCAAACCGGAAGACGTCCGCTACGCAGCGTGGCGCGAAGCTTGGATGAAAAAGGGTGCGCTCTACTTTGTGCTGCGTTCATTTTTACAAATCAACCTCCTGCAAGGAGTATTGATTGTACTTATTGCGACACCATTTATTATTTCTCTTACTATCACTGAACCAACGTGGCCGTTTGTTATTCTTGGGACTGCTGTTACGCTTCTCGGTCTCTTCTTAGAGACAACTGCCGACAAACAAATCGATACGTTCATTAAAGGCAAGCAAACAGGCGCTGTCACTGCAACGTTTCTCAAGACTGGCTTATTTAGATACAGTCGACGCCCGAACTATTTCGGAGAAACATTAGTATGGTGGGGATTTGCCATTATGGTACTTGGTGCACCATACGGATATCTTGCTCTCATTGGCCCGCTTACTATCACCTACATCGTTACCAAAATCACCGGACCAATGCTCGAGAAGATATTTATCGAAAAGTACGGTGAGGAGTACGCGGCATATATGAAGCATACGAGCTACTTTATTCCCCTCCCGCCAAGGTAGGCGATACGTTTTATTCTGCTATACTGCCTGCCATGAATAAAACATTTCTTCGCTTTTTCTTTTGGCCGACCCTTATTTCAATCATTGCGTTTGCGCTGGTCGGATACTACTCTGGTATCGAAGCGTTTGCTTTGGTAGTTATCCTTTCGATTCTTGAAGTGACTCTTTCGTTTGATAACGCGGTTGTAAACGCCAAGGTGCTAGAACGTATGAGTCCAGTGTGGCAGCGGCGATTCCTGACCTGGGGTATTGCGATTGCTGTCTTTGGGACACGATTTGTCTTGCCAATACTAATCGTCAGTGTAGCGACCTGGGCTTCACCATGGTTTATTACCAAACTCGCTTTCACTGACGCAGCGGCGTACGGGCACCTCCTTGAAAGTGTTCATGGTTCTATCACTGCGTTTGGTGGGGTCTTCCTCTTGATGGTGTCTCTGAAATACTTCTTTAATAAAGCTAAGGAACTCCACTGGATAGACAGTATTGAAAGACATCTAGTGAAATGGGGGCGAATCGAAGCGATTGAAATCGCGCTTGCCCTCATCCTTATCACCGCGCTTTCATTTGTAACTCACTTTGATCAAGCCTCTGTGCTAGTCGCTGGGATCATCGGATTGATACTCTTCGTATTAATGGAGGGTCTGGCTGGTTCGCTCTCCATTGAGAGTGAAGATGTCGCTCGCAGCGGCCTGGCTCTGTTCATCTACCTCAACATTCTTGACTCAGCTTTTTCTCTTGATGGTGTGGTGGGAGCGTTTGCTCTTACCACCAACCTTCTTATCATCGTTGTCGGTCTTGGCATCGGCGCGTACTTTGTTCGAGCGCTCACACTCTACTTTGTAGAACAAAAAACGCTTACTGAGTTGGTGTACTTGGAACACGGAGCCCACTGGGCAATTCTTGGGTTGTCAGCTGCCATGCTTGCCAACCTTGTAGTTCACATCCCAGAGGTAGTGACGGGTCTAATTGGCCTCGTATTCGTTGTCTTGGCCTACCGCTCGTCGCTACGCGAGATGGCAAAGGTATAGGACTAAGTGACACAAAGGGCCGGACACCTTCGGTGTCCGGCCCTTTGTGTCAGAAACTTGTTGCAAAATAGTGCTTTTATGGTACATTTTGACAATCATTCGTACGCTTTGTATAAAGCTGCGATTACATTTATTTTTTAAGCCAAAACAATTTGCGACCACAATATCAAGGAAACCAAGCGAAAGACACTCGAACCCGTATTAATGCGGCCATTAAAGCACCCGAGCTTCGCATCATCACCGATACTGGTGAAAACCTTGGAATTCTCTCGCTCGCAGACGCTATTAAGGCAGCCGAAGAACGGAAGCTCGACCTCATCGAGATTTCTCCAAAAGCCAATCCTCCGATTGCCAAGATCATGGACTATGGAAAGTACCGGTACGAAACTGGTCGTAAGGCTCGTGAGGTAAAGGCGAAGAGTCACATCACCGAAACAAAAAGTGTGCAGGTAAAGATAGGAACCGGTGAACATGACCAGCAACTTAAGGCAAAAAAGACAGCTGAGTGGCTCCAAGAAGGACACCGCGTCAAAGTCGACCTCTTCCTTTGGGGACGGTACAAGTACATGGAAGCTGAATTCCTCAAAGAACGCCTGGAACGATTCCTCAAGATTATCCCAGGAGACTACAAAATCGCCGATCCAATGAAAAAAAGTCCAAAAGGCTGGACTACTACCCTAGAGCGCGTAGCGAGCGCTAAGGCTCAAAAGGTAAAAATCCTCCCTGAAGCGGCTAAAGCTGAGAAAGCAAAGAAAGACGATTCCGAGAAAAAAGTCTCAAAAAAGAAGTCCCTGGACGATCTTTTAGAATCAGGCCTCATATAAGAGCAAGAGAGCGCCTACTCCTAGGTGCTTTTTTGTACCAAACCCTTGATTTATGGCACCGAATAAGGTACAGTACTGCCACTTTACTGAAACCCCCTTTCAGTGATGCCCGATCAAAAAAAGGACTTCTTGAATCAACATGAAAACTAATAAATCATTTACAAAACGAATTAAAGTGACAAAGAACGGCAAGCTCGTAGCGCGCAAGCCAGGTCAGAACCACTTTAATGCCCGTCAGACTGGGCAGCAGCGACTTCGCCGTAAGCGAACACAGCTCCTGAACCTCAGCAAAAAAATTACCCGCCGCTTCCTTCCTGGAACTAACGCATAATAAAATATGGCACGTGTAAAAGGAGGCCTCATGGCCCAAAAGCGCCGACGCAATATCCTCGACGAAGTAAAGGGATACCGCATCCAGCGTTCAAAGAAGAAGCGCGCAGCTCGCGACGCTATCTATCACGCTCAGCTCCACTCATTTGCGCACCGCAAAGACAAGAAAGCTGACTTCCGCGCACTCTGGACTGTCCGCATCAATGCCGCTCTTATGGGGCACGGACTCAAGTACAGCCGCTTCATCAAAATGCTAAAGGATAAGGGCATTACCCTCGACCGAAAGGTTCTCTCTACTCTCGCAGTAGAAAAGCCAGAAGCATTCGCCCGCGTAGTAGAATCTGTAAAGTAATACTTCCCTACTACCAATAAAACCGCCGCCCTCTCGGGCAGCGGTTTTTGTTATTCCTTAAACTCTGGTATTTCAGGAATCCAAAGTTTTTTCTTATCGTCTGGGTTGCCGTAATTATAGTTGACTGTAATTTCGTCACCAGTCTTTATATCTTTGATTGCAACAAAATCAATGTGTCCTTCTTCAAGATGTTTTTTATATGTCGCATTTGGCTCATATGAATGGTTATAAAGTGAACCGTATCCTAGTGCTATTGCCGAACGATTCTCTGGCTCATTCAAAAAGTAGTAACTGAGTAGCGTGGTCTGTTTCGCTAACGGATAGTCATTTTCTGTAAGGAATATTATTGGACACCTCTCAATCAACTCGCCTTCATTTATGTCGGAAGTAGCAAAAATGCCTCTGCCTGCGTCAGAGATTTTTGATTCTTTAACAACTATCTTAGTCGGTATTTTAATTTCCATATCTACAAAACTTAAAAATCTATGGTTATCTCAGCATTCGCTTCTGGCGCTATTGCTGGAGCACCGAGGTAATCTCGAAGACGCTGAGTGAGGAAGAGAGACGAGCGCTCTTCGCCCATGGTGACGAAAATTTGTTTGGTCTTCGGTGACAATCCGCCATGAACGAACTCCACGAGCTGGTCTCTATCGGCATGGCCTGAGTAGCCGCGGATAGTTGCTACTTTGGCATTTACCTTCACTTTCATATTATCTATCCAGACATGCTTTGCGCCATCTTGCAGCAGACGGCCAATACTTCCCACAGTCTGATACCCAACCAATAGGACAATGCAGTTTCTGTCATCAAGGTATTCCTTTTCATGAGTACGGATGCGGCCGCCATGACTCATGCCTGAGCCAGCAATAATAATCTTCGGGCCTGATACTCTAGCAATTTGTGAAGATTCCTTTACAGTTTCAGTAAACTTGAGTCCATCGAAGTCAAAGATGTCGTCCCCGCCTTCGATTTGTTCGCGTATTTCCGGCTTCAAAAACGCTACTGATTTCCGGTATACCTCAGTAACTCTGATAGCGAGTGGTGAGTCTAAGAAGGTTTTAATTGGTGCAATTTGGTTTGATTCAATCAAATTATTGATTTCAAGCAGCATCCCTTGGGTACGCTCAATCGAGAAAGCTGGAATAATGAGCGTACCCTTGGTGCGAATGGTTTCTTCTATATATCCCTTGAGCAATTCGCTTCGTTCCTCTACCTCCTCGTGACTTCGATCACCATAGACACTCTCCATCACCATGTAGTCGTAGTCAGTGGGAATCTTTGGTGCTCCAAGAAGTGGTTGCGGTACATTACCAAGATCACCAGTAAACACAATCTTCTTACCGTTTCGCACAAGAGCAGCCGTAGCAGAACCTAGAATGTGTCCAGCATCAGACAGCGTAGCCGTGATGTCGTCCCCAAGTTCAAATGGCTTGTCGTACTCCTTCACTTGCCACAAGGCAAGTGCTTGGTTGATATCTTCTTGTTCATACATCATTTCTCGCTGGTCGCGCTCTGCTTCCATCCGCATGATTTTTAGTGCATCATCAAACATAAGGCGTGCGAGCGCTCGGGTTGGTTCGGTGGAATAAATCACCCCTTTAAAACCATCACGGACCAACTTAGGGATACGCCCAATATGATCGGCGTGAGCATGGGTCACAATAAGCACATCAGCTTTCGCTGGATCGTATACAAATGGTTCTGCGTTGATGTCGTTTGCAAACTTATCACCTTGTACGAGACCACAATCAACCAATACAGCGAGCTTGCCTGTATCGAGCATAAAGTTAGCACCAGTAACTGACCCTACCCCTCCATAAAATCCAAGTGTCGACATACTTACATTCGAAGTTTAACTGCTGCTACATAGCCAAGAAGGCCTCCAACAAATCCAACAATAATATCTTTCGTGGTCTCCATCATATGGAACCCTGGTTCAAAGAGTCCGGCTTTCCACTCAAATATCTCCCACGCAATCATGAAGGTGAATAATGTAGTGAATACTAAAAAAGTAGTTGGTTTCAGTGGTACGTGCTTAAGCGCGCAGAGTGCATAGACACCAAGCACAATGAGAGCTCCGCCCCAAAGATGCATAATGCTATCAAACCAGGTGTAATACCAGTAAAGTGAGGTGGTGACCGCAAGATTATGGACGGTCGCAAACATCCCTGAAATAAGCAGAAATATCCAGACAATGATAGGTGGCATAGACTAATAGTACACCACGGGAGTGGGACTAAAAACTACCCAAAGGTGAAAGCAAAGAGCTTAACCCCAGGAGTGACCCGAAGCTCAAGGAGGTGTTCAGCAGCTTTGTCGTTCTTAATGAGCTTGTAGAGACGGCTATTTTTAACCTCAGCTCGGCCGGCGGGCGCGTCAGCGCCCGCCGCTTCCCCTACCAACTTCCCGTCCTGCCAGACCTCAATACTGCCTCCAGCAGTGGATTCAGCTACGATATATACCTCGTTTGCATTGTAACGATATTGTAAAACAGCATTTTCCTTTGCCTCTGCGTACTCACCGGTAATATTCCAAGTCCCTCCCAAATAGAGTTTATTAGCTTTAATAGATTCTGAAAGCGCAAAAGATTTTTCTCCAGACTGTCCAACAGTTCCATTTGCTAACAGTTCATTTCTAAGTGAACCAAAATATGTTTCGGGAGAGCGGGCGGCGGTCTTGGTTTCGCCTATGCCACTTGCGGCTAATCCTTCTCCTAGCTCCACTTCAGCACTTAGGACCGCCGCCCGCTCCTTTAGAAGCTCTTTAATTTTCTCTTCCGTCTCTTCGTACGCACCTTCCCCAATATGGTCGTAGACCACATTCCCATGAATATCAATCAGATACTTTCGTGGCCAATACTTGTTACCAAGCGCTCGCCATGTTGCGTACTCATTATCGAGAACAACCGGAAACTTGATACCAAATTCTTCGAAAGCTTTTTCGACATTTGCCTTATCTTTCTCAAACGCAAATTCCGGTGTGTGAATTCCGATTACAATGAGTCCGTCATCCTTGTACTTTTCATACCACGCATTCACATACGGGAATGTTCGCTGACAGTTGATACATGAGTACGTCATGATATCAAGGAGAATTACTTGCTTTCCAACATAGTCAGCAATCTTAAACGGTTGGTCGTTCGTATTCACAAATCCAGATGGATTTTGAATCTCAATAAACGGTGTCCCTCCATTTTTTCCGACTACTTCAGTATTATCGGTAGGAGTACCGCTGTCTTTGTCTTCACTTAAGAGCAACACTCCAGTGGCACCGATAACTAGTACAGACACGATTCCAACAATGACAAATTCAACTTTCATATTAGATTTTTTCTAAGAGTTTTTGCTCTACTTTTGTGATATCAAAGTATCCACTATCTAGAATCGCACTCTCAAGAGCTTTATCAAGACCAAGAATAATCAAGATTCCAAGTACCACAAAAAGTACCCCAAGTCCTTTCTTGAACGTTCCGTTTGGATCAGAGAAACCTGAAAGCTTACTCACAAATCGCTCTCCAAGTAGTGCAATGAGGAGCAAAATCAGAGAAAGGCCCAGAACATACGCCAGAAGGTAGACTGTACCGAGCGCAAAGCTAGCTGGTAACACTGACGCGAGAATTACAAAGTAGGTTGGAGAACAGGTAGAGAATACTGGACCAAGTGCAGCACCAATGAGCACGTCGCCCCAGACACTTTTCTTTTGGTGTCCACTACCAAGTAGCTTATTTGAGCCTACAGTTGCTTTAGAAAGCCCAGGAATCTTTTCCCACACCTTTGGAAAGAGTAATGTAATACCAAAAAATACGAGGATGCCACCCGAGAGGTATGTCCAAAATGATTGCGGTATAGAAATAAAAGCCGTAGAGACTTTAAGTAAAAACGTGAAAAGAATAATCGACGCTCCGAGCGAAGCCACCACGATATACGGGGTGGCTTTACTTCGTCCGGATGCGGATGATCCAATCACGACAGGCAGTAGCGGGAGAATACATGGTGCAAGCACCGTGAGTACACCCGCTATAAATGCTATCGCGAGGAAGGTCATACTTATTTAATGTTCTTTACTACGTCTTCAAGTGTAGCTCCACCACTCCACTTAGCGATTTGGTTTCCATTTTTATCAACTTGCACGAGTGTATGTTGCATAGTAACTCCGTACTTCTGCTTCAAATCACCATACTTGTCGTAATCAACTTCAAGAATAGTTACGCCAGCTGGAATATCACCCAGGCTTGCCTTGATATCGGCGTCAAGCGTACGGCAACTTGGACACCATGAAGCCTTAAAGAAGAGAACTACTTTGCCCTTCTCGGCCATAGCGAGCTTTGAAGCATCGTATACTTCGTAACTGCCCTTACTCATCATTGCTCCATCTTTTTCCATCATAGCTCCGTCCTTTTCCATCATCTTGTCACCTTCCATTGCTTCTTTTTCCATCATAGCCTTTTCTTCCATCGCCTTTTGCTCCATCATCATTTTTTCTTCTTCCATCTTCTTTTGTTCCATCATGGCTCCTTCTTTTTGATTGCTAGAGTAGCCATACACCCCAAGCCCAATAACGAGCACACCGATAATTCCTATTACAACTTTTGAATCCATATTAACTAGAGATTATTACTAAAAAGCCTCTATACCAGAAGTATAGAGGACTTTACATCAAATGTAAAGTAAACTTTACAGAAGGTGTGGAGAATTACTCTTCGTACAGACGGGCGAATAGCTTGGAAAGTACCATAACAGCCAGAGCAATAGCAATCCAGGGATCAATAGCGTGAGCAAACCCTTGTACAATAAGAGCCAGCATAAGTACTCCTAGTCCGGAAAGGTACGCGATACGACCAGACTTCATCTTAAGCAACACTTCTCGTTCGTCGTGCGCAACCTCCTTCATCACGAAGCCAACCCAGGTAAGCATAAGAATTGACACGATGAGAAGCGCAATCATCTCCCCCATCATCGGCATCCAAAATGGAATGAGGTCCGCCAGAGCCAAGAGAAAGAAAGCCAGTACGCCAGCAACAATAATGTGAAGGTAATTTTTATTCATAACAAATACTAAATAATTTCTCGACAGGCACAGAAAAAGTCTCAGCAAGTTTCAGCGCCAAAAGTACCGATGGAGTGTAGTTCCCTCGCTCAATCGCAATAATAGTCTGGCGAGTGACGCCGACCTTTTCAGCCAACTGCTCTTGAGTAAACCCAAGCTTCGTACGGCATTCATGTACATTGTTTTTAATACATTCTTCCATGAGATTTAGTACACTATAGCACGTATAGTCAGCTTTACAAAACTACAACACACCAGCTTTTTTTGCGTAGTTATCTGCCACTTAACAAAGTGCTTTAATGCCTAAGTATGAGTCAACTGGACGACTATAAGAAGCAAATGCTGACGGACGCCAATTTTATCCTGGAACAGCCTCAATCGAGGCTGAATCCAAAGAACTCCGTTGTACAGCCCTGGTCAAATCTTGACGCAGATCAAGTGGATAGGCTTGTTTCTACGTTCTATATATATCTTAAACTTTTTACCGCAAACCTTGATATTCTTGATCAGTTACCCGTAGGTTGGCCGGACAATTTTAGAAATGCCCTGTCTAGCATCAGAGCTGAGTTGACTAACTACCTTTCAGTAAATGAAGACGGCATCACCACACAACACCATGGCGCACTTGGTCAGGTGAATAACTTTGTATCTTATATTCATAATAACGGCTTAGTTTCTTTACTTAAGGGAGAAGCTATTATTGACAGGAAAATACATAAGACGATAGTTGCGGCAGACCGAATTATCGAGATTGAACCTAAGATAAAGAGAGCTAATGAGATAGCGGAAAGTTTGATTGAATCGCATCAGGCAGTTCGGGATAATGAAATCGAGGACCTTTCAAACAGATTTAACCAACTCGCAAGATCTTATGGAAAGTGGTGGTATTACTTATTTTTTATCGTTGGTATCGGCCTGCTCTGCTTTGTGGCTTATAAAATCTACCACTATCATAGCTGGAATCAGTATCTCTCTTCTATGAGCTACACACAGTATCTAATAAATAAATCGATTACGTTTCTTATACCTATAGTACTTGCTGTGTTTAGCGTGAATCAATTCCTTCACTTTAGAAAACTCAAGGAGTTTTACGAAGACAAAGATTCTTCTTTAAAAATCATGAGAGGCTTATTACAATCTTTTCCTGAACTACGGACGGAAATAGCAGAGGCCGCGACTCAAAAAATCTTCAGCGAGTTTAGAGAAAAAGGAGAAACCAAAATGACCGAATCTACATTGTTGAAACTCCTTGAAATTGCTAAAAAACAATAGTGTAAAGAAAAAGCGCCTCAATTGAGACGCGTTTTCTAAGGGAACCACAGACGCATGCCCCTGACGTTAGATCAGGTGGGCACCCTTTCCGCTCCGTGTCAGAAATCTGTTGCCAGTTCTCTTTACGTTGCGCGACTACAGGCAGCCCTAATGCTTTGTATTCTGGAACATACGTGATGTGGTTCCAGTATTAATTTTACCATAAGAAATGCCCCCGCCGGAATAGGTGGCGGAGGCATTCGGTCGGATAGATTGGCCGTGGGAAACGGCGGCAGAAAATATACAGCACGACTGCTCCAAACAGAACAAACGACAGCGCGCTCCACACAAGGCCAGAACCATATACACGATACCCATCAATCAGGGGCACCCAAAAGAACCCTAAGAACATTGCGCTCGCAGCCAGCGCTTCAATAAATTGTTTCATCGGCACGTCTCCTTCTTTGGCACTATATACTTTTTTGCAGGTAATGAAAAGCGGCGGGACTAAAAGTCCCGCCGCTTTTCATTTTCAATATTTATTCCTTAGTTCCGTCGAAGTTTACGTCGTACATGATGCGCTCTTGAGCGGTCACGTAGTTCATTACTTCTGAATCATTGAACCAGATTGCGATTTCTCGTTCTGCTTCTTCTGGATATTCTGACTGATGAACAAGGTTACGGACAGCTCGATTTTCAAACGTAGCATGTGAGTAAGAATCGAGTGTGTAGTCACCACGGATAGTTCCCACGTCTGAAGTTGAAGGTTCAGTGGTACCAACAATCTTTGTTACTACTGACACTGCCTTGTTCCCTTCTAGAATCATGGCTACTACTGGAGCAGCTGTCATATAGCGAACGATAGTCAGGATGATGTCCTTTCCGTATTCAGCTGGTTCCTTTGTGATTTCCTTACCTTGCTCAGTGAGCTCAGCAACGATACCCTCCCCTTTACGCTGGTACCATGCGTCGTCTTTGTTGTAATGAGTGAGAAGCTGCGCTTCGGTCGGTACAATCATTTTCATGGCTGAAATCTTGAGGCCAGTGTTTTCAAACCGTTTGATAACCTCCCCGACGAGACTACGCTGGACGGTGTCAGGCTTAAGGAGGACTAATGAACGTTCTTGATGTGGAAGTGTACCCATATATAAAAGTTAATTTAACGGCCGCAGTATATCAAAATGTAGAGAAAAGAAAAGGCGCACCGACGGCGCGCTTTTTCCTACTTTATTTCTATTTTCTCAACAATGAGATCTTTTAAAGGTATGTCCTTAGAATCTGTCTCTACATTTCCAATCGTATCCACTACCCCCAATCCCTTGATAACACGTCCAAAGACTGGATGACTTGATGTCATAGGTGGCTTATCCCAATCTAAACCAACATTATCAACTAAGTTAATGAAAAATTGGCTACCTCCACTATTTGGGCCTGCATTTGCCATTGCTACCGATCCTCTTGTATTGCTTAAGTATTTACCCTTAATATGTTCATCGGTAATAGCATACCCAGGATTCCCTGTACCCCATTTAGATTTTTCACTCATTTTTGTAAGCGGGTCACCCCCCTGAATCATAAACCCACCAATAACCCTATGGAATTTTGTCTTGTTGTAAAAATCTTTTTCAATTAGACTTAAGAAGTTTCCAGTTGTTACTGGCATTGTGTCTTTGAACAACTCTATTTCAATATCACCAAAATTAGTCGTAAGAACAGCAACTGGGTTGTTTTTATTTGTCACAAAGATTTTTTCTTCAGGAGCTTTAAGCTTTAGTTGTTTTGTCTTAAACTTACCGTAATCATCTGAAGCTATTGTTGCCACTGCTCTTTTACCAGCAGGACTACTTTCTCGATAATTAAACTGGTACATTTCTAAATGATACTTCTCCGAAACACTTGGAGTAATTTTATCACTAAGCGTGAAGGTTTTTGTTGTTCCTTTTGTGACAACAAAATGACCATCGATTACCTTTGCGTTAGACTTTAGTGAGTATTCATGGACGCCCGTACCCAATATCGGGCTGCTCAAGTTTTTGTCTATATAGGCATCATGATCTCCTGCTGTAAAAGAAAATTTAATTGAAAATAATCCTGAGTCACCCTTATTGGAGGATTTCTTTTTTGCTGTCGATTTGATTAATGACAGCTCGGCCGCCGTTTCGCTAGTTGTTACAGTACCTGACTGTAACCGTTCTGACAGAGCCTCTAAAGTTACTCTGAGTTCGTTGAGTTCGCTACGGGTATCAAGTTTAGGACCAATAGTATCGTATGCCTGTGCCGGTTGTGTGAAGAAGGCAACAAGAGAAAAAGAGAGTAACAAAACTTTGCTAATTTTGAAACAGACTTTCTTATGTTCAGATATGATTTTCATGCAAATAATATAGCATGAGAATATTTAAAAACGCGCCGGTATTGCGCGTCTTTTTTTAATGTGGCTTTGTCAAAATAAGCGGTCCATCAGCGGTAATCGCGACAGTGTGTTCAAAGTGAGCGCTCCAGCTTTCATCTTCGGTGTAGACTGAGTAGCCATCGCCTTCGTCGTCGAAGAAGACCTCTTTGTCGCCCATGTTTACAATTGGCTCGATAGCGTACACGTGTCCAACTTCAATGAGTGGCCCAGTGCCTGGTTTGCCGAAGTTTGGAATGGTTGGTTCTTCATGAACAGCGTACCCTACACCATGACCGCATAACACTTCCACGATAGAAAAACCGCGAGACTCCACGAGTGTCTGAATAGCATGACTGATGTCACCGATATGGTTGCCTGGCTTGGCTTGTTTGATACCAAGCGCAAGTGCTTCTTTTGTCACCTCAATAAGCTTGCGAGCCTCATCTGAAATCTCACCGACGCCGACAGTAATTCCTGAATCAACGATAAGTCCCTTATGCGCAATCGACATATCAAGGTTTACTGTATCCCCTTTCTTTAGAATTGTGTCTTCGTTTGGGACACCGTGCTGCACACAATCGTTCACCGACACGCAAATTGCGGCTGGATATGGCATATCAGCAAAGGTTGGATGGTACCCGAGCAGTACTGTTTCCACTTTATATTTCTCCGCCAGCTCCATCGCCATGTCATCGATATCAAGCGTGGTCATACCCGGCTTTAGCGATTCACCAAGGGTACGGAGAATAGTGCCGAGAATTCCTCCAGCCTCCTTCAAAATTTCAATTTCTTCAGGACTTTTTTTGGTAATCATATTAGATGAGCTTAAGGGCTTCTAAAATTTGTGTATGTACACCGTCGATAGTATCCATGCCGTCGATGTCGTGAACGTGAATGTCGGGACGAGCGCGGTAGTAATCGAGCACAGGAAGAGTATCTTCACGATACCAACGCAACCGTTCTTCAATTGATTCGGAGGTATCATCCGCGCGTGCCCGACCCTGCATACGGCCTCGGACAACTTCTTCCGGTGTCTCTAGATTAATCACGTGAATGTCTTTTCTTTCGAAGAAAGTAAAGGCGTCATCAAGTACATGAGCTTGTGTTACCGTACGAGGAAACCCATCAATAAAAAGATGGCTCTTGGGGTCGAGTTGGTCGAGCATAGCTTCGCCCCATAATATATGCGTGAGAAAATCTGGTTGAAGTGCCCCAGTGACAATACTTTTCGCTACCTTCTTCTCAGCAAACGTCTCACTACGCGCAGCGAGTGAACGAAACCGTCGACCAGTTTGAATGTCTACCACACGACGGACAGGATCCTTTTCCACCATGACGGCATCGAGTTTCTCGATTTGCGTTCCCTTTCCACTTCCTTGTGGACCGATAAAAATAACTGTCAGTGCGTTTTTCATTGCTAAGAAATAAGATAATTAAATACTTGTTGCTTCACTTCTTCCGGCGAGAGGTTTCCGTCGATATCAATAAGTGTCCCTTTGGTACGAAAGAATTCTATCGACTTGGCAGTGTACGTATGGTACTCCTCTAGTCGTTTCTCTACCGACTTTGGTGAGTCCACCACATCTCGCGCTCGGCGCTCGCTTCGACGTCGCACCTCATCATCTGTAATTTCGAGATGGAATACTACATACGGACGATGGATCCAGTGATGAATTTCATCAAAGAGCTGAGCTTCGTTCGGCTTCTTGGCTACTCCCTCAAACACAATCGCATCATCAATGTGCTCCGCTACCAAAGCGTGAGTCATCCAGTAGGAAGCGGCCCACTCGGGCATAAGATAGCCGCCTTCGTACGTTTCTTTCATCTTCTCGCCAAAGGGCGTCGGTAGCTTTGCTGTGGCACGGATTTTATCTCCGTTTGAGTAGAGGTTGCCGCCAAATGTATCAATTACATGTTGTGCTTGCGTGCCTTTACCTGAGGAGATTTTCCCCATGAACACAATACTTTTATACTTGGTTGTGTAGTCCATTTGCTCGAAGAGAGTACCAGTTTTTTCTTGGTTAAGCAATATATATGGTATCCTAAACACCATGAAAAGAAAGCATATTATTACCATCTCAGGTAAGCCAGGCAGCGGCAAATCATCGACCGCAGACCGGGTCGCTGAGCTCCTTGGATACACTCGTCACTCCTCCGGCGAT
>JACCDV011027776.1_pt1 | contig 14171 bp, 18 predicted proteins | sample 7446131 | NCBI WGS metagenome assembly JACCDV01 (sample SAMN15323448, study PRJNA562643) | freshwater metagenome | isolation source: river surface water | place: USA:Blue River Watershed | collected 2017-08-17 | reverse complement strand
GGTCTACACCTACTTCCCGCGCCTGAAAACACGTCGCACCTCGCAGGCCGCTTACACCTCGGGTGGAGAGCAGCAGATGTGCGCCATCGGCCGCGCACTGATGACCAACCCCAACATGGTGCTGCTCGACGAACCGTCCATGGGACTGGCCCCGCAGATCGTGGAAGAGGTGTTCAACATCGTCAAGGACCTCAACGAGAAGGAAAAAGTCACTTTCCTGATCGCCGAGCAGAACACCAACATGGCGCTCAAGTACGCCGACTACGGCTACATCATGGAGAGCGGCCGCATCGTGATGGACGGCGAAGCCGAGTACCTGCGCACCAACGAGGACGTCAAGGAGTTCTACCTGGGCGTGGGTGGTGGCGAACGCAAGAGCTTCAAGGACGTCAAGAGCTACAAGCGCCGCAAGCGCTGGCTGGCCTGACCACCCCCGATGCGGCTGCGCCGCTTCCCCCTCAAGGGAGCCGCCCCACCGGCCCGGCATAGCCGGGCCACGGGGCGTTGACCTGAACCGTTAACCTTGTTCGAACACCCATGAGCCAGCACTACGACGCCCTCGAAACCCGCAGCCCGCAGGCACGTGAAGCCGCCCTGATGGCGGCGCTGCCGGCTCAGATTGCGAACGCGCAACAGAACAGCGCGGCCTTTGCCGAGATCCTTCAGGGCGTGGAGGCGGCCAGCGTGACCAGCCGAGCGGCACTGGCCCAACTGCCGGTCACGCGCAAGTACGAACTGCTGGCGCGCCAGCAGGCGCAGCGCGCCACCGATCCCTTTGGCGGCTTTGCCACGATCGGCTGGAAGGGCCTGCTGCGGTCCAGCGGTGCACGTCGCGTCTACCAGTCCCCCGGCCCGATTTACGAACCCGAAGGCGCAGCCACCGACTACTGGCGCGCAGGTCGCGCCATGGCCGCCGCCGGCTTTGAGGCCGGCGACCTGGTGCACAACTGCTTTTCCTACCACCTCACGCCAGGCGCGTGGATCATGGAAAGCGGCGCGCACGCGGTCGGCTGCACGGTAATCCCGGGTGGTGTGGGCAACACCGAGCAACAGCTTGCCGCCATCGCCGATCTGCGCCCCGTGGGCTATTCGGGCACACCCAGTTTTCTCAAGATCTTGATCGAGAAGGCAGCCGAAGCAGGCCAGAAGCTCTCGATCACCAAGGCCCTGGTCTCGGGTGAAGCCTGCCCGCCTTCGCTGCGCGACTGGTTCACCGCGCAGGGTGTGGCCGCCTACCAGTGCTATGCCACGGCCGACGTGGGCCTGATCGCCTACGAAACTTCGGCGCGTGAAGGTCTCGTGCTCGATGAAGGTGTGATTGTCGAAATCGTACGTCCGGGCACTGGCGATCCAGTCGCTGAAGGCGAAGTCGGCGAAGTGGTGGTCACCGTGCTCAACCCCGACTACCCGCTGATCCGCTTCGGTACCGGCGACCTCTCGGCCGTGCTGCCAGGCAGCTGCCCGACCGGGCGCACCAACAGCCGCATCAAGGGCTGGATGGGCCGTGCCGACCAAACCACCAAGGTGCGCGGGATGTTTGTGCATCCGGGGCAGATCGCCGAGATCGTCAAGCGTTTCCCGGAGGTCGGCAAGGCCAGGCTGGTGGTCACCGGCGAAATGGCCAATGACCAGATGGCCCTGCAGGTGGAAACCGCCACGCCGTCCGAAGCCCTGCAGCTGAAGTTGGCAGAGGCTGTGCGCGATGTGACCAAGCTGCGTGGCGATGTGCACTGCGTTGCTCCCGGCAGTTTGCCCAACGATGGCAAGGTGATTGAAGACGCGCGCAGTTACGCCTGATACCGCAGCTCAACACACCATCCCGCGTCATGCGGTCCCACCCGGAACAGTCCTGAAAGCCCCTGCATGATGCAGGTCAATCTCAGGGCTTTCCTCGATAGGCAGCTCGCCAGGACACCATTAGACTTGTCAGTCTTATGGAGAACCGCATGAAACATCTTTTTGCATTGGCTGCTGTGGCGGCTGTTTCCTTCAACGTATCAGCTCAAAGTTTTCCTGGCTCCAAACCGGTGACTTTTGTTGTACCTTTTGCTGCAGGCGGTCCCACCGATCGTGTAGCGCGCGACCTGGCTGAAGCCATGCGCAAGGCTGTTCCGGGCGGCAACTTCGTTGTCGAAAACACCTCGGGTGCTGGCGGCACGATTGCTGCGACCAAGGTGGCCAAGGCCAACCCTGACGGCCACACCCTGCTGGTCTGGCACATTGGCATGGCCGCCACACCCGCCCTCTACCGCAAGCTGGGCTACAAGGCACTCGAGGACTTCCAGTACCTCGGCATGATCAACGAAGTGCCCATGACCCTGGTCGGCAAGCCGCAACTGCCCGCCAACACCTACCGTGACTTCGAGAACTACATCCGCGCCAATGCGGGCAAGCTCAACATCGCCCACGCGGGCCTGGGCTCTGCCTCGCACATCTGCGGTCTGCTCTGGCAATCGAACCTGCAGACCAAGGACGCGATGACCACCATTCCGTTCGGCGGTACCGCGCCGGCCATGACCGCCCTCATGGGTGGCCAGGTGGATGTCATGTGTGACCAGACCACCAACACCACCAGCCAGATCGAGTCAGGCCGCATCAAGGCTTTCGCTGTGACCACGGCCAAACCCCTGAGCAACCATCCGGTGCTCAAGCACTATCCTACGCTCCAGGAAATGGGCCTGAAGGGTTTCAACTTGACCATCTGGCATGGTCTGTATGCCCCCAAAGGCATTCCTGCTGAAGCAGTGAAGGTGCTCAACGATGGTTTGAAGAAAGCGCTCAAGGATCCTGAGTTCATCAAGCGCCAGGAAGGCCTGGGTGCTATCGTGGTGAACGACAACCGCGTGGAACCAGAAGAGCACAAGAAATTCGTTGCTGGTGAAATGCAGAAAATCAAGGTGGCCGTTGACGCTGCCGGCAAATACGCCGACTGAAGCTGCAACGCCATCGCGCAGCAAAAGGCCGCCTTCGGGCGGCCTTTTGCATGGTGCGCTGCCCTGCTGTCACAGCGGACAAAGCTTGGCACCGTGGCTCAGGCTTAAACTCTGGACACCCGACCCCATAGCGCAGGAGGACACCCCATGAACCTGAACGACCTTCCGATGGACAGCCAGTGGCTGCCCTTCACACCCAACCGCCATTTCAAGAAGGACCCCCGGGTGTTTGTGGCCGCTGAGGGCATGCACTTCACCACCCATGACGGCCGCCAGGTACTCGACGGGATTTCCAGCCTGTGGTGTGTGGGCGCGGGCCACAATCGCAAGCCCATCAACGAGGCGATCAAAAAGCAGCTCGACACGCTGGACTACGCCACGGCCTTCCAGGCCAGCAACGACCAGGCCTTTCGCGCCGCGCAGATGATCGCCGACATGGCACCGGGCGATCTCAACAAGGTGCTGTTCTGCAACTCCGGTTCCGAAGCCGCCGACACCGCGCTCAAAGTCGCGCTGGCCTACCACCGCGCCCGCGGCGAAGGCCACCGCAACGTGTTCATCGGCCGGGAAAAGGGCTACCACGGCGTCAACTTCGGCGGCATGAGCGTGGGCGGTCTGCCGGCCAACCGCAAGGTCTATGGCGCACAGCTGCTGCCACGCGTGGACCACATGCGCTTCATCCACGACCCGGTCAACCATGCCTACATCCGCCACGAGGAACCGGTGTGGGCCGAAGACCCGCTGGTCGAGCTGGAGACCCGCATCCTGGCCTTGCACGACCCGAGCAATGTGGCGGCCATCATCGTCGAGCCGATCGCCGGCAGCGCAGGCTGGTACGTCCCGCCCAAGGGCTATCTGCAGCGCCTGCGCCAGATCTGCGACAAGCACGGCATCCTGCTGATCTTTGACGAGGTCATCACCGGCTTTGGCCGCCTGGGCGTCAATTTCGGCGCCGACTTTTATGGCGTGGTGCCCGACATGCTCAACTTCGCCACGGCGGTCACCAACGGTGTAATCACGCTGGGCGGCGTGATTTGCCGCGACTTCATCTACGACACCATGATGAACGCCAGCGCTCCTGAGCACGTGATCGAGTTCTTCCACGGCTACACCTATTCCGGCCATCCGGTGGCCTGCGCGGCGGCAGTGGCGACGCTGCAGCTGATGAAGGACGAGGACCTGTTTGCCCGCGCGGGCACACAAGGCCGCGTGCTGGGCGACGCCATGCACAGCACGCTCAAGGGCCTGCCGAATGTAGTGAGCATCCGGACACTGGGGCTGGCCGGTGCGGTGGAGCTGGCCCCTGCCCAGGCCGGGCCGGGCAAGCGCGCCTACGACATCATGCTCGACTGCTTCCACCGCGGAGTCTGGCTGCGCGCGGCCGGTGACAATCTCGTGATCTGCCCGCCTTACATCGTGACGAGCGAGCAGATCGACCAGATGGTTCAGACTCTGGCCGACAGCATCCGGCGTCACGCCTGAAGACGTCTCAATGACGTTGAACCGGCTCACTCTCGGTGAGCCGGTTCATGTGGGCACCCCCAAAAAAAGCGCCGACCTGCAAGCAGATCGGCGCTCCTTGATTGCATACACCCAATAATCAGTGCACCAGCACAGGCTGTTGCGCGAGGCCGCTGTAGCCTTCCAGGGTGTCTTCGACTTCCTCCTGGGTCGGGCTGTGTTGCTGCCAAGCTTCGAGCTGTTGCTGGAACATTTCTGCCCAGGAACCATCAAGGTAGACCTCTTTGCCCGAGCGCTTGTCGACGATTTCAAAACCATGGCGCTGCAGCACCGGTTGGCCAGACTTGACGCCGTCTTTGCTACTGTCGTTGGCCAGAACATGCATCACGGCAAAAGCGTCGGATTCATACAGCAGGTTCATGGTGTCAACTCCTCTTCTTGGAAATTCCAAGCGCTGTCAGTATGCCTTTTTTCAAGAGGGCGTGTGCACCAAAGTGCTGGATGGCAATACCGGTAAAGCGGGCAAGGGTTCGGTGCCCTTCCAGATCAGGTCAATGTAGCTGCCACTGAACTGGGTGATGCGAATACGCACCGGCATCCAGGCCTGTTCCGGAGTAACCCAGAATTCCACCCGTGCGTCGTACCGACTGCGCGGCTGACACACCCATTTCTGGACTTGCTGGTCCTGCCCTTGCAGCTGCAAGGTCTCGCTGCCTTCGAGTGTCAATAGCCAGGGGATCGCATCGCGCACGGTGGCGGTCTGCACCTGAAGCCTTGTACCCGGCACAAAACGCTCGGGATCACCGGCCATCGCCGCCGCAAGCTGCACGTACAGACTGACCTGGTCCTGCGCACCCCACTCCAGTGGGGCTGTCTGGCTGCGACTGCTGAATACCACGCGCTGGTGCTCACGGTCGAAATGGGCTGCGCGCTCGTTGCGCCAGCTGTCAGAAAACCGCACCGGGGCGAGCCCCGTGGCATCGATGCGGCCCTTGCTGCGCCACTGCCTGGATCCCACAAGAAAGGCTCGCACCGACAGACTCACTTCGTAGTCACGGTCATTGTGTTGCCAGCGCAACTCGCCACTGGCGTAGTAAGTCAGGCCCTTGTCCATCCCGGTGAGCTGATAGCTCATCAGGCGAGACGGCGGCAAAGCGCCCACCGAAATCAGCGGCCAGCCCATCGCCGATGGCTGCGCTGCCGAGGGCTGCACCACCATTGGCTCTTGTGCTGCCTGCGGCTCTGCAAGAACCATCTGCTGATCGCTGGCAGGGGCGGAGACAGACAAGTCAGCCTGGCCAGAAAGCGGGACGCGCACCATCTCTGCATCCGATGCCTCCGTCTGGGGCGGCGAGGCCGGAGGCGATGCCGCGTCTGCCATCACCACCGCTTCTGCGGGCGGTGGCGGGGTTTCGCGGGGCACAGCCTGCCCGACCCCAGGGGCCGCGCGCGGACGCGCTGAAGGCACCACCCGCACAGGCGGGGGCTCAGGCCTGGCTGGGGGTGTAATCAATCGCAGCTGAACCGGTGTATCCGTCTGCGGGCTGGACAAATGCACCTGCAAAGGTGCGGCGACCTGCAAAAGAAAGCCCAGATGGACCAGGAGCACACATGCAACCAGTGCCCCCATCACGGGCCTGGTGGGCCCCGAGCGCAGTGGGGTGGGCATGTTCATGCAGGCAAATGGCGGTCCCAGCCCAGGTCGGCCGAAAGCTGTCGGGCCATGTTGCGCACGGCCTGGGCCACGGGGCTGTGCCAGTCGGTATTGAACGTGGCCGAAGACCCCAGCGAAACCACGCCCAGGGCCAGGTGCCCATCTGCATCGAAGACCGGGGCACAAAACCCCGAAATGCCTGGCAACAGCACGTTCTTGACCCGTGCCAGACCCTGCTGCCGGGTTTCACGGACCATCTGCTGCAGCTCTTCGCTGTTGTTGGGCAGGTCCTTGCGACCCACGGCCCTGGCCTGCGCCATTTCATGCTCGATCAAGACCCGGGCCTGGTCTGAACCCACGCCATGGCCCAGAAACGCAGCAAAGCAACGCCCCGTGGCCGACGCCAGCATGGGCATCACATCGCCCAGACGCAGGTTCACCGGCACCGCCAGAGGCGATTCGAGCCAATGCACCAGGGTCGGGCCTCGGTTGCCCCAGACCGCCAGGGCCAGCGTCTGGCCAATCTGCTCGCCCAGTGCAGGCAGACGCTCGCGCGCCATCTTGACGGCGTCCAGCCTGGACAGGGTGGCCAGGCCCAGACGCAAGGTGGCCGGGCCCAGTTCGTAGCGTGTAGTGGCCGCATCCTGCACCACCATCCCCAGGCGCTGAAAGCTCACCAGATAACGGTGCGCCTTGGCCGCACTCATCTCGGCCTGCGCGGCCAGATCGCGCAGCATGAGCGGGCCCGAGGCCCGGGCTAACACTTCGAGCAAGGCAAAGCCGACTTCGACCGACTGGATGCCGGCACGTGCCTTGTCCAGGCTGGGGTCTTCCGGAGGATACGGGGCTGGGACTGCCATGGTGAAGCCGGTGATGGCCTAGAATGTTTTTCGTTTAGTTAAACGAGTTTACCAATTCGTAATCAGCTCGCTCAGGTCTGACCCGACGACAACACTTGGACAGCGACACCATGAAACTTGCAAGCTACAAAGACGGTTCCCGCGACGGCCAGCTGGTGGTCGTCTCCCGCGATCTGGGCACCGCCCATTATGCGACCGGCATCGCCGACACACTGCAGCAGGTGCTCGACGACTGGAACTTCATCTCACCGCAGCTCGAAGACCTGTACCAGACGCTGGGCAGCGGCAAGGCGCGGCATGCTTTCCCCTTCGATCCGAAGATGTGCATGGCACCACTGCCGCGTGCCTACCAGTGGGCCGACGGCTCGGCCTACATCAACCATGTCGAGCTGGTGCGGGCCGCACGCGAGAGCGAGGTACCCGATACCTTCTACACCGACCCGCTGATGTACCAGGGTGGCAGTGACGACTTCATTGGCCCCTGCGACCCGGTGGTCTGCGCAGACTAAGCCTACGGAATCTACTTCGAAGCCGAGATCGCCGTGGTCACGGGCGATGTGCCGATGCGCGCCACACCCGACGAGGCGCTGGAGGGCATCCGTCTGATCATGCTGGCCAATGATGTGAGCCTGCGCAACCTGATCCCCAATGAACTGGCCAAGGGCTTTGGCTTCTTCCAGGGCAAGCCGGCGACCGCCTTCAGCCCGGTGGCCATCACGCCCGATGAACTGGGTGAGGCCTGGCAGGGCGGCCGCGTGCACCTGACGCTGCAGTCCACCTGGAACGGCCGCAAGGTCGGCATGTGCGAGGCCGGGCCGGACATGACCTTCCACTTTGGCCAGCTGATCGCCCACATCTGCAAGACCCGCAATGTGCGCGCCGGCTCCATCGTCGGCAGCGGCACGGTCAGCAACCGCGGCGTGGAGGTGGATGGCAGGAAGGAATGGCCCAAGGGCTACAGCTGCATCGCCGAAAAGCGCGCGATCGAAACCATCCTCGACGGCAAGCCGAGCACCGAATTCATGAAGTTCGGTGACACCATCCGCATCGAGATGAAGGACAAGAACGGGCAGAGCCTGTTCGGGGCGATTGACCAGCAGATTGTGAGCCTGACTGAACAGGGCTGATGCTCAGTCAGCTTTCGTAAACCGACGCCAGCAATTGAAAGCCCTTGACTTCGATCGGGTTGCCGAAGGGGTCCAGAAAGAACATGGTCCACTGCTCGCCGGCTTGCCCGGCAAAACGCAGGTGCGGCTCGATCACAAAGGGCATACCCGCTGCCTTGAGGCGATCTGCCATGGTCTGCCAGTCGGCGCGCTCGAGAATGAGGCCAAAGTGCGGCATAGGCACGAGCTGGTCACCCACATGGCCGGTAGGCGCCGTCTTGAGCGGCTCGCCGAGGTGCAGGGAAATCTGATGCCCGAAAAAGTCAAAGTCCACCCAGGTATCGGTGGAACGGCCCTCGCGGCATCCGAGCACATCGCCGTAGAAACGGCGCGCCTCGTCGAGGTTCGTGACGTTGAAAGCAAAGTGGAACAGGCTGCGCATGCGCGCGAGCATAGCAGCCTGTTACCCTTTCATGCATGACATCCCTGGGATGCAGGCTATCCCTGGCATGCAGCCTATCCCTGTCGTCCTCAGGCTTGACACGAGGACCCATGGTGTTGGGACATGGATTGCCCGGTCAAGCCGGGCAATGACAACTTGATAGCTCTGGCAATGACAAATCGACGGCTTTGGCAATGACGGAAGGAGTGCCGAGGATCAGACCTGCGTCGGGTCGGCCGCCATGGCGTCGAACTTCTTGAAGTACTGCCTGGCCAGGGCGACCAGCTGGTTGTCAGTGGGGTGGTCCGTGGCGATGCTGTCGACAATGACGCCGGCAGTGGCCTTGGCGTGGGTCTTGCACCAGTCGCGGAACTCGTTGCGCGCGACGCCGGGGCCGGTCAGCAGCACCTCATGCGTGCCATTCAGGGCCTTGGCCACGTCCCCAAAGAAGGCCGCAGCGTCACCGGTTTTGCCCTGGTGCTTGTGGTGGCTGCGCGATTTGATGCGCTGACTTTCAACATGTTCGCGGTCAAACATCAGGACGTGCGCTTCCTGGTGGTCCATCCAGACGACGGCGTGAAATGTGCTCATGGTGTGCTCCTGAAGTGGGTGTGACAAGGGTGGGGTGAAACAAGAAGGGGGCGTCAGTGCTGGCGGTGGACCTGCGGCCTTGACCGGGTGTTGACAAGGCATTCGCCCACAGGGGTGGGCTTCCACAGGGCCAGATTTCGACAGAGCAAGACATCCACAGGATCGAACAATTGCATGGCCTGCAGAGGTGCAGTGCCCCAGTTGCTCAGTGCGACTTTTCTGCCTGGGTCTGGCAGGCAATGCAGCGCAGGGCCGTCGGGTAGGCATCCAGCCGCTCGACCGGAATGTCCACGCCACAGTCGGTGCACTGGCCGTACAGCCCCTGTGCGAGTCGCTCAAGTGCGGCATCGATGGCAGCCAGTTCGGCCGTCTCGTGCTCGTTCATGGCGAACTCTTCGTTGATCTCGGTGATGGCCTGTGCGCGTGCGTCCGAGGCGCGCACATCGTGCTCGGCGGCCATCTCGACGCGTGAGACCTGTCCACCACGCTGGGCGGCAATGCGTTGCAAAAGCTGCTGCCGTTCGCAGAGAAGCCGCTGCCTGAATTGGGCTTGAAGTGTGTTCATGACTTCATGCTAGGCCGATGCACACAGCTGATATTGAGGCGTATCAAACACCTGCATTCGGGATGCGCCCGACTGCTGGCAGCGCTTGATGTACGTCAAAAAATCAGGCCTTGGCCTTCAAGCGCGCGAGCATGAGTTCGGTATTGGTCTTGCGATCGGCATTGACCTTTTGCAGCGACTGCCGCTCGCCCATGCGCTTGAGGTAGTCGCGCACCGGCAGGTCAGCCAGTACATCCTTGCCATAAATAAGCTTGCTGGCACCACTGACTAGCGGCAGGTGCACCACGGCAGCACAGTCGGCCATGGACAAAGTGGTACCCGCCACAAAGGGGTCGAAACGGGCCAGCTGGCCGAAGGCCCTGGCGTTCTTCTCCAACTGCGCGAGTGTTTTTTCCTTCACGCTGTCGCTGACCTTGCCGCCAAAGAAAGCCTCGGGATAGAGGTTGCGCGCCACCAGTTCCAGGTGCAGCTCGAGAAATGTCACCAGCTCGCGCACCTTGGCGGCGGCATAAGGGTCAGCCGGGCGCAAGGGGTTTTGCGGGTAGCGGTCTTCGATGTATTCCATCATCACCGCCGACTCGCACAGCGGGCCATGCTCGGTCTTGAGGTAGGGCACCTTGCCCAACGGGCTGCAGGCCGGGTCGGTCTCGCCCACCCAGGCCAGCTCCTCTTCAAAGGGTACGCCTTTTTCGAGCAGGGCGAATTTGAGTTTGTTGTAGTAATTGCTGGCAGAAAAGCCGCAGAGCTTGAGCATGGACGCCTCCTGGAATGTTGAGGCTGACAGCTTAAAGGACAGCAGTTCAGCCATGCGTCGCTCCCAGGACCATACGCTCCGGCAGACATCGTGTAGGTGCACAGACTTGACAAAAATGGAACGCTGCATGTTGAAGACTGGGCATAATCCAGCCATGCGAACCCTGCGCCGCGCCCACTGGATCACCCGCCTTGTGCTGGTCTGGTTTGCGCTGTTCATTGGCGCTGCAGTGGCCTCGCCTCTGGTCAAGACCAACCATCTGGAAATGGTGTGCACCGGCATGGGCAGCATGAAGGTGGTGAATCTGGATGCCGACGACGCTGCCACTGCCCCCCTGCAGCAAGGCATGGACTGTCCCTTGTGCATGCCTGTGGCGGCGCCTGCTCCAGCGGTGCTGGCGTTGCCCCACCCCAGTGGCCTGGCCCATGCCCTGCATCCACTCGAAGTCGCCCGGCTGGCCAGCCTGATTGGCTTGCCCTGGCAGGCCCGCGGGCCACCCTCCCCCTCTCTTTGACTGCCTGCGCAGGGCCCGGCCTTGCGCCTTGGCCTGCTCTGAACCGACCACGGCGGTCGGACTGTCTCTTCATGTTTTCAAACCCAAGGAGTCTCTCCATGAAACGATCCCTCATCGCGGCCGTCTGTGCCGCTGGCATCACCCTGTTGTCCACTGCGGCTTTGGCCCAGGTCACCGTCAAGGACGCATGGGTCCGCGCCACTGTGGCCCAGCAAAAAGCCACCGGCGCCTTCATGCAACTGCAATCTGCGCAAGACGCCAGGCTGGTGGCCGCACAATCACCCGCGGCCGGTGTAGTCGAGGTGCATGAAATGGCCATGGATAGCGGCGTCATGAAAATGCGTGCCGTCCCCAGCCTGGCGCTGCCGGCAGGCAAAGCGGTCGAGCTCAAGCCTGGCGGTTACCACGTCATGCTGATGGACCTCAAGGGCCAGGTCAAGGACGGCGATACCGTGCCGATGACCCTGGTCGTCGAAGGCAAGGATGGCAAGCGCCAGAACGTGGAAGTCAAGGCCACCGTCCGCGGCTCGGCGCAACCGGCCATGAAGCACGACCACGGTCACGGCCAGCACAAGCACTGATCCCCAGAATCAGAATGGTCCTGAACCTCCGACTGCAACGTGCACTGGCCTGGTGGCTGCTGGGCGTGATGCTGCTGGGTGCCCTGGCACCCACGATATCGCGCGCCCGCGCCTGGAGCCAGGGTGCGGCTGTCGGCTGGATCGAGGTCTGCACCAGCGAGGGGACTCGGCAGATCGCATTGGGCACACAGTCTGATGACGCCCCCGCCCAGCCGGGTACGCCGATGCTCGACCATTGCGCCCTGTGCGTCCTGGCATCGGACCGTCTGGCGCCACCTCCCGCGCCTTGGGAGTGGCAGGCCGCACCACCAGCCCCACCCATGTTGGCGGCGGCTTTTGTCCCGTTTTCCTTGTCCGTCCTGCACTGGACGGTCCATTCGCGCGCTCCACCTGCCCACTGCTGATTCCCGTCGTGGCAGGCTGGGCGGATGCCCACCTGCAATGCCAAGGTCGCCCGTCAACCGCAAGCGACCGTCTTTTCAGAATGGAGCATGTGCATGGAGTATTTGAAGCAAATCCCGGTGGGTGGTCCCATCAACGTCCCTCGAGGAAAAAACTTGCTGTCGGCAGGCGGCACAGGTCCGGTGTGGCGCGTGACGCAGGGCGTCTTCAGGCTCGAACGACCCGGCCAGGAGGGTCCCCTGCTGGTGCAACTGGCACGGGCGGGCGACCTCATTGGTGTAGAGGCCCTGTGTGCCGAGCCCTACGCCTTTTCTGCGGTGGCACTGACCTCTGCCAAAGCCGAGCCAATCACTTTGCCGCAGGCGCTGGACCGCGACACGCTCATGGTCCGTGGATTTCTACAGCAGCAGCGCCAGACCTGCGACATGCAGCGGCTGCGCACCGGCCCGATCGCCCAACGCCTGGCCTGGCTGATCACACTGCTGGGCCAACAAGCCGATGGCCGTGTTCTCAACGTGACACGCAAGGAATTGCCCACCCTCAAGGAAATGGCACGGGTGGTGGACTCCGCCATGGAAACCGTTTGCCGCGAACTGCACCAGCTCTACACCGCGCACAAGCCCAGGCAGACGGTTCGGGCGACCGAATGGGCAGGCGGCGAACCCTTTGCCATGGCTGGATGAGGGGAATTCATGTACTTCACATCCATGCACCTGCGGACACCATTGGTCAAAACCAGCTTCGGGCGGGTCTTCAAGGCAAGCGCTCTCTTCATGGCTGCTTTGTCGCTTGGGGCCGGGCAAGCCCTGGCCCACGACTTCAGGCTAGGCGATCTGGTGATCGACCACCCCTATGCCACACCCAGTCTTGCGGGCACGCGCAACGGCAGCGTGTACTTCAAGAGTCTGCGCAACCGGGGCCACCAAGCCGATCGGCTGCTTGCCGCCGGAAGCGCTGTGGCGGAACGGGTGGAACTGCACCAGATGCACATGGACGGACAAATCATGCGCATGCGTGAAGTCACCGCCATCGAACTGCCCGCCCGAACCGCAGTCCATCTGGGCCACGGCGGTGCAGGCAGCCATCACCTGATGCTGATCAATCTGAAACAACCCCTCAAAGATGGCGATCGCTTCGATCTGGAACTGGTCTTTGAAAAAGCCGGCACACGCCAGGTCAATGTCTGGGTGCAAACACCGCGCCAGGGCACTGCCCGCCATACACATCCACACTGAAACCCTTTAGGAGTCCTCATGAAAACGCTCTTCATCACAGCCGCCGCCATGGCACTGGCCGCCTGCAGCACCGTGCCCTACACGCCCAAAACCGCGCAGGTGTCGCTGAACTTCGCGGCGCAAATCAACGGCCAGCCGTTTGTCTGCGGTCAGCGCTACGACGGCGTGGGCGTCACGCGATCGAGCATCACGCCCAGCGACTTCCGCATGTACGTGAGCGAGGTCAAGCTGCTGCGCCAGGACGGCAGCGCCGTACCGGTGCAACTGACGCAGGACGGCGTCTGGCAACACCAGAATGTGGCCTTGCTGGACTTTGAAAACGGCAGCGGCCCCTGCCGCAACGGCACCGCCGCCACCAACACATCGGTACGTGGCCAGGTGCCTGCAGGCCACTACGTGGGCGTGGAACTGACCGTGGGTGTGCCCTTTGCGCAAAACCACCAGGACCCGACTGTGGCCCCTGCGCCGCTCAACTCCACGGCCATGTTCTGGAACTGGCAAGGCGGCTACAAGTTCATCAAGTTCGACACCACCAGCAGCGGCATCAGCGAGCAACAGCCTGCTGGTGCCAATGCCATGGGCCCGGTCACCCGTTAGTCGGTCCACCTGGGCAGCACCGCATGTGCTGGCGAGAGCCGCACCCAGGCCCCCAGCGCCTGCCAGAACCCCAACCGCATGACCGTGCGCCTGAGCCCCTTTGACCCTGCCAAAAACACCGTGGTGGTGGACATGGGTGCCGTGCTGGCACAGGCCAATGTGGACGTGAACGCCAAAGGCACATCGCCCGGCTGCATGAGTTTTCCCAAAGATGCAGACTGCCCACCCGTCATGAATGCGCTGGGCCTGGCCTATGACGGTGTGCCGCCCAACGGGGCGCAACGCCTGTTGTCCCAGCGCTGATCGAGCATGAAGCGCTTGCCTCGCTCGTGGGTGTTGTGGCCCGCCCTGGTGCTGGGCTGGGTGCTGCTGAGCGGCAGCGCCCTGCAGGTCTACCACTGGGACTTGCCCGGCTGGGTGCCGCGCCCTGTGGTGCCTGCCGATAACCCCATGAGCGCGGCGAAGGTCGAGCTGGG
>JACCDV010247454.1_pt1 | contig 14174 bp, 10 predicted proteins | sample 7446131 | NCBI WGS metagenome assembly JACCDV01 (sample SAMN15323448, study PRJNA562643) | freshwater metagenome | isolation source: river surface water | place: USA:Blue River Watershed | collected 2017-08-17 | reverse complement strand
GTCACTGTCGCTCAGATTTGAGCATTCAATAACTGTGGCACCTTGCCACCGCTCTGCGGTAGCCTCTGTGGCGACACCTGCCGCTATCAGTAGAAAAATAAATATCGCACCCAATACGCGCATAGCGCCCCCCTTCTTTGTTTGAGAATAACCCTATATATTATACCCTAATGTAGTTAGTCGGTCAAGTCATCCCTTGCCACAAGAGCACTCCTCAGCTGGCAGTAGCGACAGTCGCTGTCGTCACAAGTTATATCCCAAAATGCTAGGGTCAAGATTTCATGCGCTATGCGCTGCACCTCAGCTTCGAGCGCCAACACTTCATCCGGATCTATGGCAAACACCTCGCGATGATACTTACCCTTCTGATCGGGTTCTACAAAGTCGAGTATGCCCTCCTTCATGCGACGGCGCTCCTCACTACGGGCAAGTAACAGTGCGTAAAATACTAGTTGGCGTTTATAGTCACCAGTTCCATTTTTAGTATTACCCTCGATCTCATTCCTTGTTTTTGGCTTGCCCGTTTTATAGTCAATGACTATACAATCACCCGACGGGAGCACATCCATGCGATCCAGCGTTCCTCGCAATAGCAATGGGAGCTCGTGACCAGGCAACGTCACCTCTGCGGTGACGGGATACTCAGGGAACGTCGACTCTATGAATGTGTGTCGGTGTTCTTCAATATACCCAGGCAACTGAGCTGACCCCTTTGCTTCCAACTCATCCAGCTCGCGCTGCGTGAGCGGTAAATGTTGGAGCGATGCATGAAAATGACGCACCACAGCCTCTGTAGTCACTGGTTCGCCTTTTCGATATGCATCAAAGAAATAACGGAGCGCATCATGGATTGCGGAGCCAAATAGCATAGGCTTCTCTTTCGCCTGCGGCACGCGCAACAGGTTCACGTAAAAATACTTCCAAGGACACGATAGGTAGTTGTTGAGCGCCGTCACCGACATGCCCTGCTCACTGAGTGCGGTACGCACAAAGGAGCGATACGAATCGCTCGTCTCACTCTCTTGCACTCTTGCGTAGCGCTGCGACACGTCGGCTTTTTCCAGTGGCCCCACCGTTTCTACGGAGTACAAACGCTCATCAATTTCATCCAAAAATACCGCACGAGGCACTATGCGACCATTGACCTCTGTCGCGTAGCTGACCGTCACGTGCTCCTTGGCGCGCGTCAGTGCGACATACAAAAGTCGTCGCTCATCATCGAGATCATGATCCGACCCAAGAACACCTGGTAAATGAAAATACTGCGGACGTCGCCTGTTGCCCCAATGTCCATCGGTGACGCCAGTAACAAATACATAGCGGTACTCAAGACCCTTAGAGCGGTGTGCAGTCATGAGTGCAACCGCATCAATGTGAGTCGTGCGCCCTTCTGGGCGTATGGCAATACCATGCAATTCGTGGCGAGCAAGCCACTCCATCACATCTACAAGACCTGCCTCATGATTACGCTCAAGTAGTGATCCTATGGCTCGCAAAAAGCCCCTCATATGTGCCATATGCTCCATCGCATTGGGTAGGCGTAGCACCTCCTCCAACAACCCAGATTCCCGAAAAACGCGTTCGACGAGGAGCGGCAGTGATTCGCGCCGCGACAGCGCATGCCAATGCGCAAAGACATCTGCCCATCGGACACACTCCGCAACCGCCACTACTCCACACTCTTCAAGCAGGTGTGGCGTGGAGAGCACCTTCCATAGTGGAACCTTGTTGCGACTAGCTCCACGAATAAGAGCAAAGATGTCGAGCGTTGGTAGTCCCAATGATGGCACATGCAATGCTTCAGGGAGATACAAGTCGTCACCCATATACGTCGTTGCACGCAATAGCGCAACCACTGACCGCACATATGGATCGCGTAAGGCATTATTATCCGCCTGAATATGATTAGGTACACCGAGTTTTTTAAGTGCAATGTGGAGCGGCAACGCGTCAGCATTGTTGCGATAAATAACCGCGATGTCACTGGCAGGCACTCCGCTCTCTATGAGTGCCTGGACGGCACGTGCCACGTGCCACTCTTCATCAGACTCATTGGGCGCTTCTGCGTACGTCATCGGCTTAGCTGCAGCAACCTCCGCCTCGGCAGTGAGCGGAATACGCAACGTCTCATCGCCTGGCGCATGGTCGATCAGCGACTGCGCAGCGTCTAGGATAGGCTGCGTCGATCGATAATTTCGCAGTAGTGGTATCAGCACTGCCCCTGGGAACAACTTCTTAAAGTGTAGGAAATTATCCAGTGATGCACCTTGAAAACGGAAAATTGATTGCTTCTCATCGCCCACAACAAATATATTTGGACTCTCAACATCTCGCGTCAGCAGTTCGAGCACCGCATTCTGGCCGCCATTTGCGTCCTGATGCTCGTCAGCATGAATGTATAAATACTGCTCCGCTATCTCTTGCCTAAATAGGGGCTGCTCCCGCAATGCACGCACCAACTCTATGATCATGTCGTCATAGTCATACCGCTTCCGCGTACGCATCTCCTTCTCATACCGAGCATACACCGTGCACAGGTCGGCGTTTCTATGCAGTTTCTTTTCAAGCGTAATGTACTCCCCTTTCATTTTGCCCTTATGTGCACCCTTTACGTGCACCTTCTCAGGATGAGCATCAAATGCATCACGTTGTGTACGGACCGCAGCTTCCACGTCGAGAGGTGTAAGAGCCTCGCGCTTGAAACCCCCTATCGCTGTGCCCACATCTCGCAAGTAAAACAACGGATCACCGTAGGGTCGTAAATGCTCAAGCTTTTCTTCCAGAATTGACGTCTCCAAAATATATGCCCGCTCGACATCGTCGAGAGGCATGCCACCAATGATGCGAGGAAACATGTCTGGATGTGCCCCTATCAACATGTTGGCAAAACTATGGAACGTATGGATCTGTACGCGATACGCGACACTGCCAATATGTTCGCGGAGCCGCTCACGCATCGCACGCACACCAGACTCTGTAAAAGTTAACGCGAGAATGTGCTCTGGCTTTGTATCTGTCGTGAGTAAGATACGAGCAATGCGTAAGGTAAGTATCTGTGTCTTGCCAGTGCCGGGACCTGCAACAACCATGACAGGACCATCGATCGCATCAACAGCCTGTTTTTGTTCGGGATTTAAACGCGCATACGCACGCTCGTACGATGGAGAGGTGGCCATACGAACAGTATACGGCGAAGCGCACACGAAGCCATAATTGCGATCACTCATTCGTATGGTATAGTCATCGACAGACAAAAAAGGAGAGAACATGCACAGCATAGTATTGCGCATGGTATGGATCGCAGTGTTGATCTGCGTCATAGCACTCGCAGCCGTCACCCCAGGTGACTCGCTCATGTGGGCACTCAATACTCTGGGCACTCTCATGTATTGGATGATCGCAAGTGCGCTTTGTATTGCCGCCATCTTCTGCGTCGCCACGCTACTGCTCATTCTTGGTTTCTGGTTGTGGCCTGGAGAGCTTGAAATTGCACACATCGCAGATGACGAAGCGGCGTGACACACAAGAATCCCCGAGACTATATCGTCTCGGGGATTTTTTATGCCAAACGCGTTGCTCGCTCTGCGCTCTTGTCGAGGTTTTCAAGCTCGGCAATTATGGTCACCACTTCCTGCCTGACACGATCACGTGCCTGTGCGGAAAGTAGCCATGTTCTTTGCAAAAAAGTTGACGTCACCTCAGGCGCAGTAACTGCACCAGCCAACGCGCCCTCTATCCACCGGAGTGATTGTAGTGCAGACGCTCTTTTAGACTCAAAGTCGCCAGCATCTTCAATAACACCAAGGAAAAGCTCTGAGGCTACGTAGGTAATGGCCTGCGCAGCTTGTAGGCTTAATTGTTCACCCTTACTTAAGGTCCTAAAAGCAGCCGCCGACTCAAGAAGTCGCTTTTCTATATCTGAATGCATTGCCACCTCCGTGCGCACATTCTCCTAACGATCAGTGTACGCTAAGACCTGCTTCATCACAAAACGGGGTAACGCTTTGTGCTGCAAATAATACTCCAGCCGATCCTTTGGTAGTGTCTGCCAATTACCAATTCGCTTCCGACACAGGGACGAGCCGCACCGACAGCGCATATACCAATCTGTCTCGTCGGGGGCATTCATACCGACGACAGTAGAATAATCAAAAGTAATTTCATCACCTGCCTGTATGTCACGGAGTGCATATAGCCCATTCAGACCGCGTATGCCACAGGACGGATCGCAGGAATGATTAATAAAAAGTGGAGTACCCGAAAGCAATATGTACCGATCAATACCAATTTCGAGTGGATCATCCCAGCGCAACTTCCCTCCCGCATGAAGGCGTCGTAGTGTCGCGCCATTTACACGCCTACCCCGCATATGCACGACGTAGGCTCCCGCTGGTATGGCGCGCGTAGCATATACACCTTTACCAGCAATACCTGACTTTGAAACAGTGAGTAAAGACATTGCTCAACGATACACAATCCTTTCATGCGAAACAACTCAGCGACAGGCGCGCTGCAATATGCGCACACATGACGCGACTCCAGGAAAAGCTTGAGCAAACTATAAGTGCGCGTGGTCGTTGTACACCCACAGCTGCCACTTCGTCTCACCCGACTCTTTATTGGTGCCATACTGAAATACCGTGAGTCCTGTATTTTCCATCGAGAGCGCATGCCTAAACTGTCTAAAATCCTCTCCGGTCATATCCTTCCCCAAAAGCACCCGCGACACGAGTGCCATCAGAATAAAACCGTGCGTTACGACAACCAACGTAGACTCCGGTCTCTTCAATAAATACTCAAGCGCGCTGTCTGCGCGCGCCATTAAATCGTCAAAATTTTCACCGTCTTCGACGCGCATACCAGTTTGATACAGACTTTCCTGCCACTCCGTCCATACCGCGTGCGCCACAGGATCAGCAAAAGGCTTACCATTAATACTGGTTGGCTTGAGGCGCTCATGAAAGAGCTGACTTACTTCAACTGGGTGACCCGACGTGTGCGATATCACCTCTGCTGTTTGCTTTGCACGCAAAAAAGGACTGGTGAGCAATACATCAAATGAGAGCTTTGCGATGCGATCAGCGATCTTTACTGCCTGCTCCCTACCCATGTCATTGAGTGGTGCTTCTGGGGGTTGGAATGTCGTCCCAACATTCTCTGCAGTCTGACCGTGCCGTATGAAATACACTGTTTTATCTGTCATGTATTGATTGTACATGATTACTGTTTTCCTTGCCGATTCTCTGGAGCGTGCGGATAAACGGCCGCCACAGTGTTCGTTGACGAGAGCGTGGATGTATCGTAAGGTGCGCACAGAGTTCAGAAAGGGATACACGAATGACAGCGCCACGTGTACTACAGTTGATTAACAGTTGCAGTGAATGTCCAAAAAATAGACGTGCAAGTGGAGGTGGTCGCGAGTGTGAAATGGTCGCACAGTATATCCACGATCAACATACCGTCGCCTCCTTTTGTCCACTACCGATATACCCATCGGGAACCATTGCTGGTCTTGAGCGAACAGTACGACATATCCAATCTCAATCGATGACGCACCTTGGAGAGCTCGTACTCAAACATCTACTCAATCGACTGAAGCTGACAGTGCACCCGAAAGCATTGGCAGTAGACATTCCAGTGCGAGATACCGTTGCCGGCAAGCAATATGTGACACTGCATCTTGATTCGATCAAAAACATAGATGTACGCAATGAACTTATTACGTTTGTGGATGGTGGGAGCGAGTTTGCCCTAAACCTGTACCCTCCCGATTACTACCTCAAAGAATCAGTCATCAGTAATGGTGAAAAAGTTTGGAGGCAAGTCGACCTCCTCGTGCCGTAGCCATGCGACATATCGCAACACTGAACACCTCCGCAACGCGGAGGTGTTTTCTGATACACCATACGAAGACAGCCCTCTCATACAAGTACATGACACCACCCTCTTCCCAAACAAAACCCGCACGAGGTGCGGGTTTTGTTTGGGAACTAGTAGCTACGTAGGCGGCGGGACTTGTCGTGTGTGCGGATGCGTTCGAGTGCCTTAGCCTCGATCTGTCGAATACGTTCACGCGTCACTCCAAACTCCTTACCCACCTCTTCGAGTGTGTGGTATATGCCATCCTCGAGTCCGTGACGAAGTGCCAAAATCTTGCGCTCCTTCGGTGTGAGGTCATCAAGAATTTCCTTAATCTGGTCAGCAAGAATGCGCTGTGCAGTCTCCTGATCAGGTGAGGTAATTTTGTCGTCAGGAATAAAGTCTCCCAAGACAGACTTGTCATCATCGCCATCGCCGACAGGATTCTCAAGTGACAACGTGTCCTGATTGATCTTTTCAATCTGATAGACCTTATCAACTTCAATATTCATCTCCGATGCGATTTCCTCTGGCAGTGGGTCTCGTCCAAGATCTTGTGCGAGGCGGCGTGATACCTGCTTGTATTTCGCAATAGTCTCCACCATGTGTACCGGAATACGAATGGTGCGGCTCTGGTCCGCGAGTGCTCGGGTAATGGCCTGACGAATCCACCACGTTGCGTAGGTAGAAAACTTATACCCCTTCGTGTAATCAAATTTATCAACAGCCTTAAAGAGGCCGAGGTTGCCTTCCTGTATCAAGTCGAGCAACGTGAGGTCTGGTGAGCGACCCACGTACTTCTTCGCAATCGAAACAACAAGTCGCAAGTTTGCACGAGCCAAGAGACTAACCGCTTCAACATCGCCCTCCATAACTCGCTTGGCGAGATCACGCTCCTGCACGCCAGTGAGGAGTGGGTACTGACCGATTTCGCGGAGATACATCTGAATGGAGTCATGCGCACCGTCCGCACGCTTGTAGTTTGCTCGTCCCTTTGTTTCTGGGACCTCTTCAAGCAAGTTACCACCCTCAAGCACATCAATACCTGCAGAAGAAAACTTCTCGTACATCTCTTCAAGGAAAAACACATCTTCCTCAATCGTTGGGAATTGTTTTAAAATTTCGTTGTAGGTCACATAACCACGCTCACGTCCCTTAAGGAGTAGCGCTTCTGCCTTGGCCTGCATCGAGTCCTTTTTCTGACTCTTACTTTCCTTTTTTGCTGCCTTGGAAGCAACAGCCTTAGGAGCAACTGCCTTTTTAGGGGCAACTTTCTTTACCACTTTCTTTTTTGTATTTTTTTGTACCATTTTTTTCTTAGGGGCACTCATCTTCTTTTTTTTCTTTGGTTTAGTAGCCATAGATATTAAGGTTTTGATACCTGGGATAACTTATTAAGTTCCGCCATCAGACGAGTCACGCTCTCTGTGTCACCGAGCCGTTCGGCTTCTTTGAGTGCCCGGAGCGTTTCTGTATATAAGTCCTTACGATACTCGGTTTCGAGCATGTGCACAAGCTCGACAACCTCCTGTTTTAATAGACCATTTTCGCTGTATAAACGCTCAGTTTCAAACAGTAATTCTTCCGAAACGGAGCCTACCACCCCCTTTGCAGGGACCTCCCGATACTTACTGAGCTCACTACGCAACCACACAACATCGAAGAGTGGCTCGCTTTTATTCTCCTCGATACAGAGCATGCCCAGTAGACGCTCCTCAAGGCCTTGCCGCCGTGTTTTCGTCGGCGCGGGCTGTGCAGGCACTACTGGCGCACTCCGCTCCACAGACTCACCCTTCGGCATCCTATCCACTTCGTGACGGACCGCGTCTTCAGTGAGCCCAAGCCGATTTGCCAATCGCTGAATGAAGTGCTCTCGATCAATGCGATTGTCGATGAGTTGCACGTACGGGAAGACCTCCTGCTGCACCGTGAGGCGAAACTTTCGCTCATCATATCCGCGCACCTGTATGGCATTCGTGAGGAACTCCACAATGTGCACGCTTTCCCGTATCGCCTTTTTTAGTAGCTGTGGATCTTCTTTGGCTATATCTGCTGGATCTTTGCCTCCCACAAATGCTGCAACCTTCACATTCATTCCTGCTATGAGTGCTAGACGCGCACCGCGCGCCGCACTCATGATGCCTGCATTGTCAGCATCCATAGCTAAGACGATGTTGGGTGAGAAGCGTTTCAGGATACGCAAGTGATCTTCGGTAAGCGAAGTGCCACTCGTCGCAACAGTGTTCGTAAAACCACTCTGATGCGACATCAAGAGATCCATCTGTCCTTCTACAACAATCGAGAAGTCAGACTTCCGTATCGTGCCTTTTGCTCGATCAAGTCCATACAGAATATGTGACTTATGAAAGAGTGGTGTCTCTGGGCTATTCAGGTACTTGGGCACACCCTCCTCCTCCTTGCCAGGAAACAAGCGTCCTGAAAAAGCAACGGTAACACCGGATCCATTGGCAATCGGAAACATAATGCGTTTCCTGAAGCGGTCATACCAGCCTTTCTCCGACTTTTTTATGAGGCCTGCTTGGTCGATGTCACGATCCGTATACCCCTTACCTATCAAGTGATCATAGAGATCGCGCCACGAATCCTTCGCATAACCCAATCGCCACTGCGCTATAGATTCAGCAGTGAGCCCTCTGTCGAGGAGGTACTGCATCGCATGCGTATCATTCGCAAGATTGCGTTCACAGTGTGCAACGGCCGCTTCAATGATTGCTGCCAGACGCTCCTCTCCCTGCACATCCTTTGCTGCAGATGAGGGGTGCTTAGGCAGCTCAACGTTCGCTCTCTTTGCAAGTGACTCAAGTGCACCGCGAAAGTCGACACCTTCGAAGTGTTCGACAAGCGAAAAAATATCGCCCTTCGCATTACAACCAAAGCAAAAGTACGTATTCCGATCAGGTGAGATGAAGAGCGACGGGGTCTTCTCATGATGAAAAGGACAGCGCGCTTTGTAATTGCGCCCTGCCTTTTCAAGTTTGAGATAACTCCCAGCTACTTCCGCTATGGGAAGCCGCTCTTTAATTTCTTCTGTAGGAGTACTCATAGCTCCATTGTAGAGAGTGCAACTTAGGAAGCAAGTCCGTCGAGTGAGATAGGCGCACTTGCTGGCTGCGTAGCCACAAAGTCTCTCGCCTCTTCTTTCTGCATTGCATCAATGCTCTCCCACTTCTTACTACCCTTAAAGCCAGATCCAGCTGGGATCAAACGGCCGATAATGACGTTTTCCTTAAGGCCAGTCAAGTGATCGATAGAGCCGCGAACTGATGCACTGATGAGCGTACGAGTGGTGTACTGGAAGGATGCTGCTGAAAGGAAGCTCTTGCGATGTAGGGACACTTCTGTGATACCCAATACCACCTGTTTACCTTCTGCCTTGCGTCCGCCACGTGCATCCACTTTCGCATTGCTTTCGCCGAGGTTCCAATCTTCAACGATATCTCCTTCTGAGAACTGCGTATCTCCTGGATCAGCAATCTCAAAGCGAGCAAACATCTGCTTCGCAATCACTTCGAGGTGCTTACGTGAGATGGTTACACCCTGGAGCTCGTAGATCTTGTTTGTCTCGTTGATGATGTAGTTCTGGGTAATCTCCTTACCAGCATACTCAAAGAGTTCGTCGATATTAGCGGAGCCGTCGGTCAAAAGCTGACCACGTGCAACGCGCTGACCAACTGCCACGAGCGGCATACGGCGGAATGGTACCAAGTACTCCACAAAATCACGCAATTTCTTTGCTGTCTTTTGGTCGAGATCAGGAGCAATAACGATAATCTTCTCTCGCCCCTCTTCACGAATCTCTGTGATCTCTCCTGAGATGTGTGCAATAACGGCTGGGTTCTTAGGAAGACGATTCTCGAATACTTCTTCAACACGAGGAAGACCCTGTGTGATGTCGCCACCTACTGATGCAGAACCTCCGGCGTGCTTCGTGTTCATTGAGAGCTGTGTACCTGGCTCACCGATTGCCTGAGCAGCAACTGTACCAACTGCTTCTCCGAGATCGACAAGTTCATTTGTCGTGAGATCAGCACCGTAACACTTCTGACAGACACCATGGAGCGTTTCGCAAGTCATTGGAGAGCGCACCATTGCCTTTGTAATACCAGCCTTCTCAATTTTCTGAGCCTCGAGCATGGTAAGCAATGTACCCTTCTTGGTGATAACTGTACCTGCTGCATCCTTCACATCTTCAGTGAGCACACGTCCGCGAATGTTTTTCGCGAATGAAATTGCAATACCTGATGCACTTTGTGCAGTCATGAGAATTCCCTGCTTTGTGCCACAGTCCTCAGAGAGCACGATACTGTCCTGCGCGACGTCGAAGAGACGACGTGTGAGGTATCCAGCCTTTGCTGTACCGAGCGCGGTGTCCGCGAGACCTTTACGAGATCCGTGTGTCGTAATGAAGTACTCAGCTGGAGTGAGTCCTTCTTTCATGGATGCAAGAATCGGGAATTCAATAGTCTCACCCTGTGTGTTTGCAATAAGACCCTTCATACCCGCCATCATGGTGAGGTTACCGAGTGTACCTCGAGCACCTGACTGCACCATGTCGTGCACAGAGCCAAATGGATCGAGCGCCTCCTTTACCAACTTCTCAACTTCAGTCTTAGCCTGGTGCCACACTTCAATTGCCATACGTCGCTTCTCATCCTTAGAGAGGAGACCGTTTTCGTACTGCATTGTAAGCTCAGCTACCTGCGCACGTGACTTCTCGAGAATAGCCTTCTTCTCTTGCGGTACGGTGATGTCATCAAGACCCCACGTAATACCAGAGCGTGTTGCATAGCGGAAACCGAATGCCTTTATCTTGTCGATGATTTCAGAAATGCGGTCGAGACCATACTTCTCAATCAAATCGTCTACGAGACTCGCAAGCATCTTCTGTGTAATCTCAGCGTTCACAAAAGGATAGTCCTTAGGAAGAACACTGTTGAACAAGAGGCGTCCTACAGATGTCTCAAATACTTTTCCACCAAAGTGGTCGTACTTCTTTGTGCTGGTGCCCAAGACTTTAATCTTTGCGCGGTAATCCACTGCGCCGTAGTCGTGTGCAGAGATCGCACTGTTTGGTGTGTGGAAGATTTTACCTTCTCCTTTTTCACCATCCAACAAGCGCGTCATGTAGTAACAACCGAGCACGATGTCGAGCATTTTTTCCGACACGACTGGAGTTCCACTTCCCGGCTTCTGAATGTTCATGTTCGCTGACATGATCTCTCTTGCCTCGAGCTGCGCTTCAGAGGAGAGTGGCACGTGAACAGCCATCTGGTCACCGTCGAAGTCTGCGTTAAACGCGCGACAAACGAGTGGGTGAATCTGAATTGCGTTACCTTCAATGAGTACCGGACGGAATGCCTGAATACCCTGTCGGTGAAGCGTCGGAGCACGGTTGAGTAGCACGTGCTTATCCCTAATCACCTCTTCAAGAATTGCCCATACTTCTGGAATACCTTCCTCAATCAAACGTCCTGCGCCTCGCACGTTAAATGCCAACTCTCGTTCGAGGAGTTTTGCAATAACGAATGGACGGAAGAGCTCGAGAGCCATGTGCTTTGGAAGACCGCACTGATCCAATTTAAGATCTGGACCGACAACGATCACCGAGCGACCAGAGTAGTCTACTCGCTTACCGAGCAAGTTCTGACGGAAGTAGCCGTGCTTACCCTTTAGGTAATCAGAGAGCGACTTGAGGGGACGACGTTGCGACTGATTCATCGCTGAGAACATCGTGTTACCGCGACGAATTGAGTTGTCGATGAGTGCATCAACTGCCTCCTGGAGAATACGCTTCTCGTTACGCAAAATCACTTCAGGTGCATTGATCTCCAACAACTTCTTGAGACGATTGTTACGGTTGATCACACGACGATAGAGGTCGTTCACATCTGATGTAGCATGACGACCACCTTCGAGTGCAACCATCGGACGAAGTGCCGGTGGCATGACAGGAATATGGAGCATAAACATCCACTCAGGACGAACACCTGACTGAATCATTGAGCGCAACAGTGAAAGGCGCTTCACAATCTTCTCTCGCTCAAGAGAGCCGGCCTTGAGTTTGTCTTCCTCGAGACGTGCTACCAACTTATTGAGATCGAGCTGTAGGAAAATCTTGTGAATAGCTTCTGCACCAACACCAGCCTCAAAGAGGGTGCCGTAACGTACAGAGAACTTGTGATACTGCGCTTCATCAAGCACTTTGCCTGGATTGAGTGAGTTGATATCACTCTTTGTCTGGAGCATACGCTCCTTAAGACCTTCCTTGTCAGTGTCACTCTGAGAAGCCTTCCACTTCATCTTGTACTCCTGATCCAATTCCTTAAGGAGTCGCTGCTTCTCGTCTTCACTCACCTTCGTAACGATGTAGCCTGCGAAGTAAATCACCTTCTCAACATCTGAGGCAGGAATACCGAGTACGAGCGCAATACGTCCTGGGACGCCGCGGAGGTACCAGATGTGTGATACAGGAGTTGCGAGAGTAATGTGACCCATGCGCTCACGACGCACAATTGCTCGTGTGAGCTCCACGCCACATTTTTCACAAACGATTCCCTTGTAGCGAATGCCGCGATACTTACCGCAGTAACATTCATAGTCGCGCTCTGGACCGAAAATCTTTTCGTCGAAGAGACCGCTCTTTTCAGATCGTTGCGTACGATAGTTAATCGTTTCTGGCTTGGTCACCTCACCATGAGACCACTCGAGAATACGAGCAGGTGACGCCAATCGAAGTGAAATTACGTCAAACTCCGACAGTGTTCCAAATTTCTGTTGCATAGACGTATGATGAGGTTATTAATTGTTATCAGTATCTGCATTGCCCATCTTGAGTTCGACATCAAGACTGAGTGAGCGTAGCTGATTGACCAACACACTGAAGGACGCAGGTGCATTTGCATGGGTGATCTTGGCACCCTTCACAATGGCATCGAATGCCGCTGCGCGACCTGCAATATCGTCAGATTTAATAGTGAGCATTTCACGAAGCGTATACGCTGCGCCGTAACCCAAGAGTGCCCACACTTCCATTTCTCCAAAGCGCTGACCTCCGTTTTGTGCTTTTCCACCAAGAGGTTGCTGCGTAATGAGAGAGTACGGACCGATAGAGCGCATGTGGATCTTGTCTTCCACCATGTGATGTAGTTTCAAGAAGTACATGTATCCAACAGAGATGTCCTGTGCGAATGCATCGCCGGTGCGACCATCATAGAGCGTAATCTTGCCTGACTCTGAAAAGCCTGCCTTCTTGAGCTCTACTTTAATCTCCTCTTCTGTTGCTCCAGCAAATGGAGGAACGATAGCCTGGTAGTTGAGCGTATTTGCAGCCATACCAAGGTGCAACTCGAGAATCTGTCCGAGGTTCATACGTGATGGCACGCCGAGTGGTGTCAGGATGATATCAATAGGTTCACCATCCTTGGTGTATGGCATATCTTCCTCTGGCATGATCTTTGAGATAACGCGTTTGTTGCCGTGACGACCAGCAAGCTTGTCACCCACTGACACGTTGCGTAGCTGTGCAACAGTAATGTGAATGCGCTTCAATATACCTGAGTCGAGTGAGTCTCCCGCTTCGCGCGTAAAGACCTTCACACCGATCACGCGTCCTCGCTTGCCTCCCTCCATGCGGAGAGATGTGTCTTTCACGTCCTTCGCCTTCTCACCGAAGATAGAGCGCAAGAGTCTTTCCTCAGGTGTGAGCTGTGTCTCACCCTTTGGCGTCACCTTACCGACGAGAATGTCGCCTGGTCGTACTTCCGCACCAATGCGGACAATACCCTGCTCATCGAGGTTCTTAAGTTTCGATTCACCGACGTTTGGAATGTCGTGCGTGGTTACTTCCGGACCGAGCTTCGTTTCGCGCACATTCACCTCAAACTCTTCAATGTGAATAGAAGTAAACTTGCTGTTCTTAATGAGTCTCTCTGAAAGAATGATTGCGTCTTCGTAGTTTGCACCTGCCCATGACATGAATGCTACGCGAACGTTTTGTCCGAGCGCCATTTCACCCTGATCTGTTGAGGATGCATCTGCCAAAAGCTCTCCCTTCTTCACCTTCTGTCCAAGCGTCACTGTTGGGCGCTGTGAGAAACAAGAAAACTGGTTTGTGCGCTGGAAGGTCACGAGTGGATACGTGTGATCCTTACCCTTCTCGTTGCGAACGGTCACTGAGTGAGCGTCTACTTTCGAGACAACGCCAGCGTCATCTGAAGACACAACACGTCCAGTGTCGCGAGCAGCCTTTGTTTCAATACCTGTTGCCACGAGTGGCATTTCAGGGAGAATACATG
>JACCDV010257561.1_pt1 | contig 14183 bp, 8 predicted proteins | sample 7446131 | NCBI WGS metagenome assembly JACCDV01 (sample SAMN15323448, study PRJNA562643) | freshwater metagenome | isolation source: river surface water | place: USA:Blue River Watershed | collected 2017-08-17 | reverse complement strand
TCACGCGCCCAGATGTGCAGGCCGTCCCGGCCTTTCATTTTTTCGAGCCATCCTGTCCATGACGCGAGTGTTGCCGCGTGCCCGCCTCCACAGTTCCGAACTGCTGCGCTTTCTGGCCAGCCAGGGGATGGTCGACGCCACCGCAGACATGGGCGATGTGGGTCAGCGCCTGGGCGATTGGCTCAACTTTCGGCAGGCGATTGCCCTGCAGGGCTTTATTGGCACGGTCGATGACCCCGATGCGCCGCAAGCGGCCCCCAGCGCCCGTGTGGATGCGGATGTGTTGCGACGGCGTTTTTCAGAGGTCCGCCTGGCGCTGGAACAATCGATTGCCAAAGGCTCCGTGCCAGCGCTGGGCCTGGTTCGCATCGAAATGCCCGCGGCCGAACTGGACCACCCGATTGATCCCAAAACCGCATTTGACCCCCTGCGGCGCTTCGCCACGGGCCACCAGCGGCAAATGGACACCATTATCCGCTCGCTGCGAATGCAACTGCGCGGCATGCTCGACAAGGGCACCACGCAGGACAGGCAACTGTCCACGCTGGATGCGATTTTTGAAAACGTGCTCAGCACGCGTGAGGCACGACTGCTGGGCCAGATTCCGACCGAATTTGACAAGCGCTTTGCCAAATTGCTCAAGCAGCACATGAAGCAGCTGGTGCAGGCCGCCGAAGCCGACGAACCCGCACCACGCACCGAACCCTGGCTCGCCCCTTTGTGCACCGACCTGCGTGCCGCCTTGCTGGCCGAACTGGACCTGCGCCTGCAACCCATTCTCGGGCTCATCGAAGCCATCACCCAAGACAAGCCACAACAACAATGAAAAAACACGCCTTCCACATCGCTTTCGCCCTGGGCGCGCTCGCCGTCCTGTGGGTTGCGGCCGCCGTGGCCAGCACGCACCTGCTGGTGCTCGTCATGACCTCCGTGATCGCGGCCGTCTATGTCTTTGGCGCGCTGGAGCTGCGCCACTACCGCACGGCCACCGCCCAGCTCGCACAGGCGTTGACCCAAGTGCCTGGCGATCTGCAGCAGCTTGGCGACTGGCTGCAGCGTGTGCCCGCCTCGCTGCAAAACGCGGTGCGCCAGCGCATTGAAGGCGAACGCAGCGCCCTGCCCGGCCCCGCGCTCACCCCCTATCTGGTGGGGCTGCTGGTCATGCTGGGTATGTTGGGCACATTTTTGGGCATGGTGGTCACGCTCAATGGCGCCGTGTTCGCGCTCGAAGGCACCAGCAGCGTGCAGGGCATGCGCGCGGCCTTCTCCGAACCCATCCGCGGTCTCGGACTGGCCTTTGGCACCTCGGTGGCCGGTGTCGCCACCTCGGCCATGCTGGGCCTGATGTCCAGTCTCTCGCGCCGCGAACGCGCCCAGGCCGCGCAAACCCTGGACGGCCTGATCGGCTCCGGCCTGCGCCACTTCTCGCTGGCGCACCAGCGGCTCGAAACCTTCAAGGCCCTGCAGCAACAGTCGCAGGCCCTGCCGCTGGTGGTGCAGCAGCTGCAAACGCTGATGACGCAAATGGAACGCCACAGCCAGCAGCTGGGCGAGCGCTTGCTGTCCCATCAGGACAGCTTTCACCGCGAAGTCAAAACCGCCTACACCGAACTGGCCCAGTCCGTGGACCAGTCGATGCGCCGCAGCCTGAGCGAAAGCATGCAGCTGGCCAGCGACAGCATCCGCCCGGTGGTGCAGGCCACCATGAGCGAAATGGCCCAGCAAGCCCAGACCCAGCACGAACGCATGGTGGGCAGCACCCGCGAGCAGCTGGACACGCTCAACCAGCAATTTGCCAGCAGCGCCCATGCGGTGGCGCAGACCTGGTCTGCCGCACTGGCGCAACACGATCAGCGCAACGCAGATTTGCAGGCAGGCATGCGGCATGCCCTTGCGCAATTCGCCCAGACCTTTGACACCCGCGCCAACGCGCTGGTGCAAGCGGTGCGAAACACCTGGACCGAGCAGCAAAGCCGCCACGACCAGGCCGACCAGGAGCGCCTGCAGGGCTGGAAAAGCGCGCTGCAGGACATGGCCGCCCAGCTGCAAAGCCAGTGGCAACACGCGGGCCAGCAGACGCTGGCACAGCAACAAGCGGTTTGCGACACCCTCACCCAAACTGCCCAGGCCGTGACCAGCCAGGTGCAGAGCCAGGCGCGCCAGACGATGGACGACATCGCGCGCCTGCAGGCCACCCACATGGGCAGCGACCAGGAACGCCTGGAGAGCTGGAAAACCGCGCTGCAGGAAATGAGCAGCCAGCTGCACAAGCAGTGGCAAAGCAGTGGCCAGCAGACGCTGGCACAGCAACAAGCGATTTGCGACACCCTCACCCAAACTGCCCAGGCCGTGACCAGCCAGGTGCAGAGCCAGGCACGCCAGACGATGGACGACATCGCGCGCCTGCAGGCCACGCTCACGGGCAGCGACGAAGAGCGCCTGGCGGCATGGCAAAGCCGACTGCAAGAGATGGCCAGCACCCTGCAGACGCAGTGGCAACAGGCCACGCAGCAGACGCTGGCGCAGCAGCAACAGGTCTGCGACGCGCTGGACCAGACCGCGGAGAAAATCCGCAGCGACAGCACGGCCCACAGCACGCACACACTGAGCGAAATCACCCGACTGCTGGCCAGCAGCGAAGAACTGGTGCGCGCACGCATCGCGGCCGAAGCCGAAGCCGCTACGCAGCACACCCGCCGCGCCGAAGAACTGGCCACGCTGCTGCGCACCGAACTGTCGGCCCTGCGCGAGACCGAGGCACAACGCGGCGAAGCCGCCGTGGCTCGCCTGGCCGAACTGCAGACGGCCGTCACAGCGCACCTGAGCACACTGGGCACCGCGCTGGAAGACCCGATCGCACGGCTTATCGAAACCGCCTCCGAAGCGCCCAAAGCCGCCGCCGAAGTCATTGGCCAACTGCGCCAGGAAATCTCGGTCAGCGTGGCCCGCGACAACGCCCTGCTCGAAGAGCGCACCCGCATCCTGGGCACGCTCAGCACCTTGCTCGATGCCATCAACCATGCCTCGACCGAGCAGCGCAGCGTGATCGACACGCTGGTCCATTCCAGCAAGGCCTCGCTGTCCGAAGCCAGCAGCCAGTTCCAGGCCCATGTGACGGCCGAAACCGGCAAGCTGGGCGACATTGCGGCGCAGGTCACGGCCAGCGCGGTGGACGTGGCCAGCCTGGGCGAAACCTTCGGCTTTGCGGTGCGTTCCTTCAATGAAACCAACGAAAAACTGATCGCCAATCTGCAGCGCATCGAGGCGGCCATTGGCCAATCCATGGCCCGCAGCGACGAACAGCTCGCCTACTACGTGGCACAGGCCCGGGAAATCATCGACCTGAGCATCGACAGCCAGAAAGACGTGCTCGAAGCCCTGCAGCAGCGTCAGGCACAAGGGGCCGCCTGATGCTCGACATGGAAGCCGAAAACGAATCCGGCGCGCCCACCTGGATCTCGTTTGCCGACCTGATGACCGGCCTGCTGGGCGCTTTTGTGCTGCTGCTGGTGGGCGTCATGGCCACCCAGCTGGAGATGGCTTCCACGCTCGAAGCCGAGGTGCAAAAACGGCAGGTCGAGGAGCAAAAACGCCTCTCGCTCGAACAGGCCCTGGCCATCCCGCTCGCCTCGGGCCGCATCACCTTGAACAATGGCCGCATCGGCATCAGCGGCAAACTGCTGTTTGAACTGAACTCCGACCAGCTCCAGCCCGAAGGCCGCAAGCTCCTCAACAGCCTGGTGGGGCCGCTGCGCAGTTACCTCGCCTCGCGCGATGAAATCCTGATGGTCAGCGGCTTCACCGACGACCAAAGCATCAAGAGCCGCAACAGGAAATTCGAGGACAACTGGGAGCTCTCGGCCCAGCGCGCACTCAAGGTGACGCGCACCCTGATCGAGGAAGGCATGCCCTCTTCGATGCTGTTTGCCGCAGCCTTCGGTCAGGAGCAGCCCCTGGTGCCCAACAGCAGCGACAAGGCGCGCGCCCAGAACCGCCGCGTCGAGATCGCACCCGTGCCGCGTGCGGCCAGCGAAACCAAGGGCAGCAGCAAGCCATGAGCGCGCCCGCCTCCACCCAGGACATGCTGCTGCGCCTGCGTGACGCGGGGGCGGCGCAATTCGATGCGGTGGGCTGGCATTACGTCGAGGTGCTGAGCCAGCGCATGCTCACGCAAAATGGCCCCACCCAGGCCTTGCTGCAAGAAAAACTGCTCAAGCTGCTCAGCGAATTTCAGGACCGACTGGCCCATCAGACCCCATCGCCCGGGCAACCTTCGGCCCCAGTGGCTCGATCCTCGCCATTGGCTGCACTGCTGCAAGAGATGGCGCCGCCCCCCACTGCCACGCCCACCCCGCTGTCAAGCGCGCTGGGCCAGCGCAGCGAAAGCCCGCGTGTGCGGCAGTTTCGCCAGCAACTGCGGCGGATCAGCGTGCAAAAACAGGTGTCCAAGGCCATCGCTCAGGCCCCACAGAACGCCGGACCGATCAACTCGCACATGCTGATGCTGCGCGCCCTGGGTTTGATGCAGGCCATCTCGTCCGACTACCTCAACCGGTTCATGACGCATGTCGACACCTTGCTGTGCCTGGAAGAGGCCGAGCGCCAGCGCCTGGTGCGCAAAACCACGGCCAGCAAAACCCGAAAGAAATGAACCCCGGCGCCCCCGCCAGCACAGGCGGGTGCCGGGTCGACATCACAGCGGCTGGGGCATCAGGAATTCGCGGCTGATGCGGGCACCCAGCACATTCACCCGCTCCAGGAACTGGGTCAGAAAGGCGTGCAGCCCGGTGGCCAGGATCTCGTCGATGCGGCCATAGGCCAGCTCGGCGCGCAGCTTGCCTGCATGGCGCAAGGTGTCGCTGGCACCTTGTGCAGACACCAGCTCCAGGTTGCTCATGACTTCATTGAGGCTGGCGTGCAGCGAGCGCGGCATGTCGGGGCGCAGGATCAGCAGCTCGGCCACGCGTTCGGGCTTGATCACGTCGCGGTAGACCTTGCGGTAGACCTCGAAGCCGCTGACGCTGCGCAGGATGGCGCTCCAGTGGTAGAAGTCGTACTCGGCCTCCCCCTCCTGGCCGTTGACCGGCGAGCCGAAGTAATCGTTGTTCATGGCGTGGAACTTCACGTCCACCAGTCGGGCGGTGTTGTCCGCGCGCTCCAGAAAAGTACCCAGGCGCATGAAGTGCAGCGCCTCGTCCATCAGCATGGTGCCCACTGTCACGCCGCGCGAGAGGTGCGAACGGAACTTGACCCATTCAAAAAACTGCCCGGGGTCACGCTCGAACTGGCCGCTGCGCAGCATGCGGTTGACCTCCAGCCAGGTCTGGTTCTGCGTTTCCCAGACCTCGGTCGTCAGCGTGCCGCGCACGGCGCGGGCGTTTTCGCGGGCGGCGCGCAGGCACGAGACGATCGACGAAGGGTTGTCCGCGTCCTTGACCATGAACTCCATCACGTCACGCGGGTTGATGGTCTTGTAAAGCGCCAGGTAGGACGGCAGCAGCTCGCTGATGGAGAGGATGCCCTCCCAGCCCGCCTGCGCGGCCGCAGCCGACTGCGGCAGCAGCGAGGTTTCGTAGCTCACATTGAGCATGCGGGCGGTGTTCTCGGCCCGCTCCATGTAGCGGGACATCCAGAACAGGTGGTCGGCGGTTCTACTCAGCATCTTGTTTCTCCCTCGCACTCAGTTCTGCAGGATCCAGGTGTCCTTGGTGCCGCCGCCCTGCGACGAGTTCACCACCAAAGACCCTTCTTTCAGCGCCACCCGTGTCAGGCCGCCGGGCACCATCTGCACGGTGCGGCCGCTCAGCACAAAGGGCCGCAGGTCGATGTGGCGCGGTGCCACGCCGCTGTCCACAAAGGTCGGGCAGCTCGACAGGCTCAGCGTGGGCTGGGCAATGTAGCCGTCGGGGTTGGCCAGCAAGGCGGCGCGGAACTTCTCGATCTCTGCCTTGGTTGCTGCCGGGCCGACCAGCATGCCGTAGCCCCCTGCCCCGTGCACTTCCTTGACCACCAGGTCCTTGAGGTTGGCCAGGGTGTACTGCAGGTCTTCGGGCTTGCGGCACATGAAGGTGGGCACGTTTTTGAGGATCGGCTTTTCACCCAGGTAAAACTGGATCATGTCCGGCACATAGGGGTAGATCGACTTGTCGTCGGCCACGCCCGTGCCCACCGCGTTGCAGATCGCCACATGCCCTGCCTTGTAGGCCTCCATGAGCCCGGCGCAGCCCAGTGTGGACGTCGGACGGAACACCTCGGGGTCCAGAAAGTCGTCGTCCACCCGGCGGTAGATCACGTCCACCCGCTTGGGGCCGCGCGTGGTGCGCATGTAGACGAACTTGTCTTTCACGAACAGATCCTGCCCCTCCACCAGCTCCACGCCCATTTGCTGAGCCAGGAAAGCGTGCTCGAAATAGGCGCTGTTGTACATGCCGGGCGTGAGCACCACCACCGTGGGCTCGGCCGTGGTGGCCGGGCTGGAGGCGCGCAGGGTCTCCAGCAGCAAATCGGGGTAATGCGCCACCGGGGCCACGCGGTGCTGGCTGAACAGCTCGGGGAAGAGCCGCATCATCATCTTGCGGTCTTCGAGCATGTAGCTCACGCCGCTGGGCACACGCAGGTTGTCTTCGAGCACGTAGTACTCGCCCTTGCCCTGCGCATCCGGGGCACGCACGATGTCGATGCCGCTGATGTGGGAATAAATCTGGTGCGGCACATCCACCCCGACCATTTCGGGGCGAAACTGGGCATTGCCCTCGATCTGCTCGCGCGGGATCACGCCCGCCTTGAGGATCTCCTGGTCGTGGTAGATGTCGTGGATGAAGCGGTTGAGCGCGGTGACGCGCTGCACCAGCCCGGCCTCCATGCTTTTCCACTCGTGCGCCGGGATGATGCGCGGGATCAGGTCAAACGGGATCAGGCGCTCGGTACCGGAACCGTCCTCGTCCTTGTCGCCGTAGACAGCAAAGGTGATGCCCACCCGGCGGAAGATGACCTCGGCCTCTTCGCGGCGCGACTGCATGACCTGCGGGTCCTGCGCGGCCAGCCAGCGCGCATAGGCTTCGTAATGCTGGCGAACCTCTCCCGCATCCGAGCCTTCGGGCAAGCGGGCATACATCTCATCAAATCGGCGCATCTGGAACTCTCCTGGGTACAGCTTAGCAAGTTGCGTACCCACTGTTCTTGACTCGCCTCAAGACGCAGGCTCAAGGCTCGGCCCCATGGTGCCAATACCGTCGATTCGCCTCGCGTTCACAGCGCACGGCCTGCGGCTGGTCGCTGTGCCAGGTGGCGGCCCCGCACTGCACCGACGTCAGCACCTGAATGCCGCGCTCACGGTAACGGGCCATCACATCAGCAGCCGGATGCCCGAAACGGTTGCGGTAGCCCGCCTGCACCCACGCCATGCCGGGGCGCAGGGCATCTAGAAAGGCCTCGCTCGACGATGTCCGGCTGCCATGGTGCGGCACGAGCAGCACATCCACGGCTTGCAGCCCCTGGGCGAGCAGTTCACGCTCCTGCGCCTGTTCGATGTCACCCACCAGCAGCGCCGCCCCCCCGCTGCCCTGCACACGCAACACGCAGCTGAGCGCGTTAGGCCGGGCACTGACGGCGCCAGGCTGCGGGTGCAGCACCTCAAAACGCACCCCGTCCCAGGTCCAGTGCTGACCAGCCTCGCAGCGCTGATGCGCCGCTTTTTGCAGCAGCGGGTGCTCCTCTTCCAGCGATGACCACAGGCGCACCTGGGGCTGCATGGCCAGCACCGCCTGCGCGCCGCCGGTGTGGTCGCTGTCGCGGTGGCTGAGCATGAGCACATCCAGCCGCTCCTGGGTCTGCGCCAGCAAGGGCACCAGCACGCGGTGCCCTGCATCGCTCTCGGGCGAATAACGCGGCCCGGCGTCGTAGAGCAGGCTGTGCCGTGCCGTGCGCACCAGCACCGCATTGCCCTGCCCCACATCGGCCGCCAGCAGTTCAAAGTGCCCATGGGCCGGGCGCGGCGCTTGCCAGAGCAGGCTCGGCAGCATCAGCATCGCCCCCCAGACACGCCAGGCCCGGGGCCAGGGCAAACACGCCAGCGCAGCGCCCAGCACGGCCACCACCGCCAAGGGCCACGGCGGGCGGGCCAGTTGCCAGTTGCCCCAAGGCCAGGCCGCCAGGGCATCGAGCAACCCGCTCAGTGGCATGAGCAAGCTGGCCGCCAGTGACCACAGCGGTGAAAACAAGGTGCCCAGCAAGGCCAAAGGCGTGATCAGCAGACTCACCCATGGAATGGCCAGCAGATTGGCCAGCAGACCCAGCACGGAGATTTGCCCGAAAAACAGCACCCCCAGCGGCGCCAGCGCCAGAGAAACCAGCCATTGCTCGCGCACCAAGGCGCGCATGCGCACAAGCAGTGCACGCCACGCACCAGACCAGTGCCCACCGGCATGCACCATCGGGGTGCCTGCCGCCTGCCCGGACGCCATGAGCACCCCCACGGCCACAAAGCTCAGCCAGAACCCCGGTTGCAGCAAAGCCCAAGGGTCAAGCGCCAGCACCACGGCGCCCGCCGTGACCCAGACCAGTGCCCAAGGCCAATGCCGGGCCTGCCACCGAAGGAATGTCACCACCCCCAGCATCCAGACCGTGCGCTGCGCAGGCACGCCCCAGCCACTGAACAGCGCGTAAGCGGTGGCCGCCAACCAGCCACCCCATGCGGCCACATGCGGCGCAGGCCAATGCAAGGCCCAGGGGCGCCCCCACAGCGCACTGCGCCGCCACAGCGCGCCCAGCAGCCTTGCGGCCAGCCAGCCCAGCATCGTCACATGCAGGCCCGAAATGCTCATCAGGTGCGCCACGCCCGTGGCCCGGAACACGTCCCAGGCGCTGCGGTCAATCGCCGCCTGATCCCCCGTGACCAGCGCCGCCAGCACCCCCGCAGCCGCTGGCTGCGATGCCAGCGCATCCAGCAGGCGATCGCGCACCCGCTGGCGCAGCCATTCCACCGGGTGCTGCCCCGTTTGCGCCAGACGCACCGGCGCCGGGTCCGCACGGCCCTGGCGCACGTAACCGGTCACGCGAATGCCCTGCTCCCAGAGCCAGAGTTCGTAATCGAAACCCCGTGGATTGATGTGCCCGTGCGCCGCCTTCAGCCGCACCCGCAGTTGCCAGCGCTCGCCGGGCTGCACATGTGCTGGCCCCTGGCCCTGCTCTTCGGTGCTGGAGGCGCTGGAGGCGCTGTACCAGCCCAGATAGATCTGCCGCGGCACCTCCACGGCACGGCCATCCAGCTTTGCCTGTTCGATCGCAAAGCGAAAACGCAGGCCACTGTCCTGGTTTTGCACCATGGCCTGCACCTGGCCCATCACATCCAGATCGCGGCCTTCGAGTTCGGGCCGGATGGGCTCCGGCATGGCACTGGCATGCAGCCCCGCCAGGGCCCAGCCCAGCAACGCCCAACTGAGCGAACTGAGCGGCCTGGCCCTGCGGCCCAGCCACCACCAGGCCAGCCCCAGAACAGCGGCAGCGGCGTACACCCACACAGACCACAAGCGGGCCTGCAGCAACTGACACGAAATACCTAGGGCCCAGGCCCCCGCAGCCCAGGGCCACTGGGGTGCCCTGCCGATTTGCGCCATCTCAAGTCTCCCTGCGCGCGCCTGTGTGCTTTCGAGTTATTGGCGCGTCTCTTGCTTTACAGAAGGTCATTTAAGCATTCCCTGCTGTCACCGTCGAGCCCGAGCATGTCCATCCACGTCGCCCTGCACCACGTCACCGAATACCGCTACGACCGCCCCGTCCAGCTCGGCCCCCAGGTGGTGCGCCTGCGCCCCGCGCCCCATAGCCGCAGCCGTGTGCTGTCCTACAGCCTGCGCGTGGAACCCGAAAGCCACTTCATCAACTGGCAGCAGGACCCGTTTGCCAACTACCAGGCCCGCCTGGTCTTTCCCGAAAAAACCACCCGCTTCAAGGTCACGGTCGATCTGGTCGCCGAGATGGCGGTCTACAACCCGTTTGACTTCTTTCTGGAGCCCTCGGCCGAAACCGTGCCGCTCACCTACGCCCCCGAGCTGCGCGAAGAACTCGCTCCTTACCTGGTCTGCGCCCCCGAGCTGGAAAAAGCCCCGCTTTTTCAGAAATACCTGGCAAGCATCGACCGCAGCGAGCAGCGCACTATCGACTTTTTGGTGGGCCTGAACCAGAAGCTGCAGGGCGACATCCGCTACCTGATCCGCATGGAGCCCGGCGTGCAGACGCCCGAAGAGAGCCTCTCCAAGGCCAGCGGCTCGTGCCGCGACTCGGCCTGGCTCATGGTGCAGCTGATGCGCCACCTGGGGCTGGCCGCACGGTTTGTTTCAGGCTACCTGATCCAGCTCACGCCCGACGTCAAATCGCTCGACGGCCCCAGCGGCACCGAGGTGGACTTCACCGACCTGCACGCCTGGTGCGAGGTGTACCTGCCGGGCGCGGGCTGGATCGGGCTGGACCCGACCTCGGGCCTGTTCGCGGGCGAAGGCCACATCCCGCTGGCCTGCACGCCCCAGCCCAGCAGCGCCGCGCCCATCGAAGGCCTGATCGACGAATGCGAGGTCGAGTTTGGCCACGAGATGAAGGTCAGCCGCATCTACGAATCGCCGCGCGTGACAAAGCCCTACACCGACGCGCAGTGGCAGGCCGTGCTGACCCTGGGCGAGCAGGTGGACGCGCAGCTGCAGGCGGGTGACGTGCGCCTGACCATGGGCGGTGAGCCCACCTTTGTGAGCGTGGACAACCGCGACGCGCCCGAATGGAACACCGACGCCCTGGGCCCGACCAAGCGCGGCTACGCCACCGAACTCGTGCACAAGCTGCGTGCCGAATACGGCCAGGGCGGCTTTCTGCACTTCGGCCAGGGCAAGTGGTATCCGGGCGAGCAGTTGCCGCGATGGGCGCTGTCGATCTACTGGCGCGCCGACGGCCAGCCGATCTGGCACGACCCCACACTGTTTGCCGACGAGCGCGAACCGCATCAATACACGAGTGAGGATGCCCGCATATTCATGCAGACCCTGACCCGCAGGCTGGGCCTGAGCGATCAATACGTGCAGCCGGGCTATGAAGACACCTGGTACTACCTGTGGCGCGAGCGGCGTCTGCCGGTCAACGTCGATCCTTTCGATGCGCGGCTGGACGACGAACTCGAACGCGTGCGCCTGCGCCGCGTGTTCAGCCAGAAGCTCGACAGCGTGATTGGCTACGCCCTGCCCATTCAAGCCAGTGACGTGTCACTGGGCGGCCCACGCTGGACGACGGGCCCCTGGTTCTTCCGCGACGAGCGCATGTACCTGATCCCGGGCGACTCGCCCATGGGCTACCGCCTGCCGCTGGACACCCTGCCCTGGGTCAGCGAAGGCGACACCCCCTGGCTGATCGAACAGGACCCGTTTGCACCGCGCCAGCCGCTGCCCAGCGCTGCGGCCATCCGTGCGCAGTACCACCGCACATCCCCCACCCCAACCTCGCAGGCCAGCGTCGCCGAAACCCGTCAGCCCGGGCGCTTCGAGTCCGCCGCCTGGATCACCCGCACCGCGCTGGTGGTTGAAGCCCGCGACCCCATGCGCGCCAACGGCCCCAAGGCCGAACGCGATCACGGCAAGCAAGCCTCGCAGCTCTACGTCTTCATGCCGCCGCTCTCGCGGCTGGAGGACTACCTCGAACTGCTCTCGGCCGTGGAGGCCACCGCCAGCGAACTGGGCGTGCAGATCGTGCTGGAGGGCTACCCGCCGCCGCGCGACGCGCGCCTCAAGCTGCTGCAGGTCACGCCCGACCCGGGTGTGATCGAGGTCAACATCCACCCCGCGCGCAACTGGGCCGAGCTGGTGGATCACACCGAGTTCCTCTACCAGGCTGCGTTCGAATCGCGCCTCTCGGCCGAGAAGTTCATGACCGACGGACGCCACACCGGCACCGGCGGCGGCAACCACATGGTCATGGGTGGCGCCACCCCGGCCGACAGCCCCTTCTTGCGCCGCCCAGAGCTGCTGGCGAGCCTGATCCTGTACTGGCACAACCACCCCTCGCTCAGCTATTTGTTCAGCGGCCTCTTCATTGGCCCGACCAGCCAGGCGCCTCGTGTGGACGAAGCGCGCAACGACCAGGTCTATGAACTCGAAATCGCCCTGCGCGAGATCGTGGCCAACCGCAAGCTGCACGGTCAGGACATGCCCCCTTGGCTGGTGGACCGTACCCTGCGTAACGTGCTGATCGACGTGACCGGCAACACCCACCGCAGCGAGTTCTGCATCGACAAGCTGTACTCGCCCGACAGCGCCACCGGCCGCCTGGGCCTGCTGGAACTGCGGGCCTTTGAGATGCCACCGCACGCGCGCATGAGCATCGTTCAGCAACTGCTGCTGCGCGCCCTGGTCGCCCGCTTCTGGGACGAACCGTACACCGCGCCCGTCACCCGCTGGGGCACCGAGCTGCACGACCGCTTCATGATGTACCACTGGATCAAGCAGGACTTTGACGACGTGCTCGCCGAGCTGGGCGACTACGGCTTCCATTTCGACCCGGCCTGGTTCGCGCCGCACTTCGAGTTCCGCTACCCCAAGGTCGGCGAAGTCAACGTGGACGGCATGGTGCTCACCCTGCGCAACGCGCTCGAGCCCTGGCACGTCATGGGCGAAGAAGGCGCGATTGGCGGCACCGTGCGTTATGTGGACTCTTCGCTCGAACGCATTGAGGTGCATGTGAGCGGCCTCAACCCCTCGCGCCACAGCGTCACCGTCAACGGCCAGGGCCTGCCCCTGCAGCCCACGGGCGTGGCCGGCGAGTGGGTGGCCAGCGTGCGCTACAAGGCCTGGAACCCGCCGTCTGCCCTGCACCCCACGATTGGCGTGCACGCGCCGCTGACCCTGGACATTGTGGACACCTGGATGAAGCGCAGCCTGGGCGGTTGCCAGTACCACGTCGCTCACCCGGGCGGGCGCAACTACGACACCTTCCCGGTCAATGCCTACGAGGCTGAAAGCCGCCGTCTGGCACGCTTCTTCCGCATGGGCCACACGCCGGGGCAAATAGCGGGCGTGCAGCCGACCATGAGCGTGCCTGCGAGCCGCGAGTTCCCGTTCACGCTCGATCTGCGATGAACCACCTCGCCCCCTCCCTCGCTTCGGCCGCAGGGGCGGCCTCCTACAACACACCTTCTCCTTGTAGGAGCGAGCCCCCGCTCGCGAAAGCAAACCTTGCTTCGGCCGCAGGGGCGGCCTCCTACAGCACACCCTTTCCTTTTAGGAGCGAGCCCCCGCTCGCGAAAGCAAACCTTGCTTCGGCCGCAGGGGCGGCCTCCTACGGCGGGAGGTGGGGCTTTGGGGCGACAATCGGCGCATGTCCGACATCCCGGTTTCGCCTGTCACGCCCATCACGCCCGATACCCCGCTCGACCCCATGAGCTGGCTGCGCGCGCACGCCCAGAGCGCACCCAACGGGCATTGGGACGAGCTGCGCAACCGCCTGAGCGCAGCGGCCGGGGAGCCGCAGCCACCGGGCCTGCTGTGGTCAGACTTCATGGAGCACCTGGGCCCTGAAGGTCTGGCAGGCCTGAACCAGCGCATGACCAGCCTGCGCCGCCAGGTGCACGACAACGGCATCACGTACAACGTCTACGCCCAGACCGACCAGCCCCAGCGCCCCTGGGCGCTGGACCTCTTTCCGCTGATGATCGGCGCCGAGGCCTGGCAGCAGATCGAGCGCGGCGTGCGCCAGCGCATGGCGCTGCTTGAACACATCATGGCGGACGCCTACGGCCCGCAAAGCCTGGTGGCCCGTGGCCTGCTGCCCGCCGCTCTGGTGCAGGGCCACCCCGGCTACCTGCACCCCATGCACGGCGCAGCGCCAGTGGGCGGGCATTACCTGAGCCTGGCCGCCTTTGACCTGGCCCGTGGGCCCGATGGCCTGTGGTGGCTGCTCTCGCAACGCACACAGGCGCCCTCGGGCCTGGGCTACCTGCTGGAAAACCGGCTCATCGTCTCGCGCCTTTTTACCGAAGCCTTTGAATCCCTGCCCGTGCAGCGCCTGGCCGCCACCTACCAGGCCCTGGTCGAAGGCCTCAAGGCCCGTTGCCCCGTGACGGAAGGCGAAGCGCCGCACATCGCCCTGCTCACCCCGGGGCCGTACAACGAAACCTATTTCGAGCACGCCTACCTGGCGCGCTACCTGGGCCTGAC
>JACCDV010885739.1_pt1 | contig 14185 bp, 6 predicted proteins | sample 7446131 | NCBI WGS metagenome assembly JACCDV01 (sample SAMN15323448, study PRJNA562643) | freshwater metagenome | isolation source: river surface water | place: USA:Blue River Watershed | collected 2017-08-17 | reverse complement strand
GATAATGGGCAAGAATCAAATCAATTTGGAGATGGACATTGTGGATCTTGGGGATGGGAATGGAAACAGTCTCCACCAGCTCCAACCTTTAAGATATGTGGGCATTATGGCACTCGAGGTTTTCCTTATGGAATTCCCTCATTGTGCTGGATGGATTTTGGCTTATTATTCTGTCGGTATGAAAAAAGACAAATCAACAGCTGGTCTTAAATCTCATCCATGCCAAAGCCAATGTTTTCTGAAATGTAAAGAAAGTTACTCACTTAGAAGTAAATAAAATAGCATCTGACAAAATGATAGGCAACCATCGTATTTACAATATTCTCCTTAATAATAATAAAATATTTCAATTTATAGAATCATCCTTCCTCTTACATTTGCTGGCTTTCTGCCAAATCTAAAATTTTAACGTTTTCTCCCCTTTCCCATCGGCCGACAATAACTTATCCATTAGGGAAAGTTAGTGTACCTTTTTTGTCATGCATCTATCCATATTAAAATCCACCTACATACTACCTGCCATCATTCCATTTAAACCTGGCTTTTTCGTCATGCATTAGGCCATTTACAAATTTACCGTAGTAGGTTCCATATTTCGTCTTTAGATCACCTTTCACCTTGAGCCCTCTTTCAAACAACCCTTCAAATGAGCTTTGAGATTATTTTATCTACAGTTTTCCCTAACCGTGCATCTATCCGTTTTCAAATTAACCATCATATACTTTACCAGTCGACCAAGTAAATACCCCCCTTCCATGCTTCTTGCCGTTTTCAAATTAACCCTTATAAATCGACCCATCTTTAAATAGTTCCCGACCTTTACCATGAGGCTTGTTGTTTCTCCATTCTCCCTCATAAATGGTTTCACTTATAGGATTTTAATATTTGCCTTTGCCTGAAAAGGAATTATCTTTAAAGCTGCCAATATAGTAGGACCCATCAGGGAAGATGATTAACCCTTTACGACAGTCTGCTGCTCCTTAAACGAATTCTCCCTTGAAATATGTGCTGTTTTTTGTAAAGACTTATCCTATTCCATGCTGTTTGCCGTTTTTCCATTCTCCCTTATAGTAAATATTTGGAGAGGAAACCATCTGATACATAGGTAATATCTCTGCTTTAGTATGGTCTTTAGAATACTCTAAAATAGGATAAAATTATACGTACTTCAACACCGTATTTGAGTTTGGCGATTTAGACAACCTTTAGAACTCCAGGAGTTTTACTGGCAAGTGTTGCATAGTGAGGTGAAGGTTTGTTAGCACTATTCTAAGCTTAGAAAAAGTTGTACTTGAACTTTAGCGAGATCTTACGGAGACAATCTGACTTAGACAAGTTAATTTTATTGTTGGTTTCTGGATTCGTCTGCTCCCATACAATCAATCAATAAACTAATATAAAATATCAATAATTTAATTGCATTTATCATATCATCAGGATTGCCATCATAGGTGCGTCTTATAGAATGAAGAATACTTAGTCTTTCCTGAATTTTATCTGTGTCGAATGTCATAAAGTTTGTTAAAGCCTTCCCTGATGGAAAATGAAGGTGAGCTTGAAGGATAATACTAGAATTTGAATTTTTTCTACCCAGGTTAGACTTACTTGAGGATATTTTCATACCATTTGATTTATTATTTCTTTTACGGCTTTCTAATTTCTCTCGATTATTGCTTTTTCTTGATTTAAAACTATAGCTTTTTCAATTCGTAAGAAAGCTTCTTGGGGGCAAGCTACTTTTTAGGGTCATAGTTTTGATGAAGGAGCAGGTTATTATTGAGGGAAAGCATACTGGAATAGTGAAATTGATTACTCGTATCTTGGGCAGTATAGAGATGAGTGTTTGATCTTCTTCAAGTATGATTTATGTCGATTGTATTATTAAATCCGATGATTTGGCTGTTTCTTTTAGCCTTGCATAATTCAATAACTTATTATAGAAGTAAAAGCAAATAACTTTATTTATTGCAAAGCATGTAAAAAATTGGTCAAATTAATCAAATAGATAATAGAAAATGGAATTCTTATCTTGTTTATATGAAATATAAGAGAAAAGCTCATCAATGGAAAAGGTCATTGTAATTATTCCCATATATCTTCTTCCAGAGATAACAGACATTAAAATGCCCCAGCTCCTTAATCACTAACAAGTAACCGAATATTTTACTCCTCCCAAATACTTTCTGGATTATATATAAACTTTTATCAACAATGCCTTAGTTATTAGAAAGGGTTTATTGCAAACAAATTATTTATTTTTACCGATCGTGGAAATTTTTACATTTTCTTAATTGCCTCAAATGATTAGATATTTAGCAAGCCTTGAGTTAAGGACTGGATTCGATGTCACCAAGCCATAGTTTAGATATCTCCTATTTTTCAAGATACTGCACATACGTCCTTGAAGCTGCATCTATCATGATGTTATAAACCTTTTACTAGTGGACAAATATAGGATATATGGGATTATCTTGGTCATCGAAGTCCTTGCTCCTTGCCTCATCTAAGGATCCAATCCGATGGAGCCAGTTTAATACCATGAAATAAGATTTAGTTTAGTAAATAAGTTATTTTAGGTTGTTTATAGTTAGTATCGACGTTGCTGTATTATATTTGTTCACTATTTCTTTGAGAAAGAGTTCTCTCAGTTTCAATGCAAAAAAAATGATTTCATAACAACCGTCACGTCTGCAATTTTCCTAGAGAACGAACTCATACTAGGAGTAGAGCCGTTAAGGATTGACGTGTTGTATAAAATGAAGGAATTGTTGAGCCCAAGGGTGCTGTAAATAAGAAAGTTTCTTGAGTAGATCATTTATCTACTTCATGAAGCTGTCTTATGATTTTTTATTCTAGCAGAACATCTTGGATTGATAGAGTTTGGTGAGTTGAGAGGTGTGTAGATTGGCTAGTTCTTCCTTCTTAGCTTGAGAAGAAAAAGTATGTCCCATGGTTAAAGTAAACCAGTTCTAATAAAACAAATTATAGCTTATTAGAATTGCATGATTATATTAAGCCCGTCATCATTATAGGCTTCTTAATTAGCCTATCATTACATAATAAATAAAAGTATATTCATTGAAGTAGATCATTGTAAGTATCTCCATAGAACTTTTACCAAATGTAGGAAATGCTGATATTACCAACTTCTCGAATCAATAATAAATTCCCAAATATTTTACTCTTTCCAAACATTTTCTATATCCAAGAAAGATGCTGGCTCAAATTTTCTTCATTCTCTGAAAGAGCTTTTTGTAAGAATATGATTTAATTTTCTCTCTCGTGAAAATGCTTGGCTAGTGATATTCGATTCAATTGCTTGACTACATTGCAGTTTTGAAACTCAGCATTAAAATAATAGTCTTAACTTTTTCTTCTTTTTTTTGCAAGATATTCCGTAAATGTTCTTGCCGTTATTTCGATTAAAAAATCATAAACCTTTTCTTATTTTTTAAATATAGTAAAAGACTGAAGATCTATATATGCTTTTACTCGAATATTGTCTAATGTTGCTATACTTTGAAGCCAGCTCAACACCATAAAATAACACTTGGCTTCATGAAAAACCTATTTTAACTTCTCAGGGCTTAGAGCACAGTTTTTTGTGTTGTACTGATATGGTATATAGAGAAGAAAAGTTTTTCTAACCCTCGAGGCGAGAAAAATATCTTCATCAATCATATCAGTCTTACAGTTTTAATAGAAGACTCGCTAGTACTAAGCGTAAATTTAGTCAGGGTGAGTGTTCTTTAGATACTCTAGGAGGGTTTCAGCCCAAAAATAAGGGACATAAGAAATCTTCTTTGATAACTTATTGACCTCTTCCATCAAGATCTCTTTGGGTTTTTTATTGGAATGGAATTTAGGAAGGAAGCTTTAATCGGCCTCTGAGCCACATGTGGTGGAGAACTGATTTTTATTCATTTTAGTAAAAGGCTTATTACCCATTTAGAACAGGAATCAATTTTAATAATAAACGAATAATCGAAGTTGTAATATTACTTATATAATGCTTTTTACCGTTAGAATTATTTGTTGAAATAATCAGGCATACTTTGTGCCCTATAGTTATTAAAAGATAATAGTGTTGGGTATATGTAAACTAAACAAGTTTGTAATATTTGGCTGCGCCTATTGGAGCCGTAAAAGGTCGATTAATAGATAATGTTTATGATAATGACAAAGCTAATATCTAATAACATAAGTTTAATCTATCATTTCTAGGCATAAGCATGGCATTCGAATATCTAATCATAGGAATTTTCGAAGAATTTTCTCCATAAATATGAAGACTCTAGGCTACCCAACTACTTCATCACTAGTAAAAAACTGAAAATCTTATTCTTTCCAAATATCTTTTCAATCCAAAAATAGTATTCCTTGGCATTTTATTCTTTCATTTTTAGCATTTTCTACAAAGAGATGATTAGCTTTTATCTTTCATGAAAATGTTTGTGTCTTTAAATTTATTTCAATAGCTCCATGACTTCACAATTTTGAAACTCAGGGCTACAGAAGAACAACTAATTCACAAATCTGTTAGGCTCCTTCCTTCCAATATGTTATGAAAAGGTCTTGGATATTTCTTCAATCAGGCAATTATAAACTTTTTCCTCATGAACAAAAACCAGATAAGTTGAGGAATCTTGATCATAGCTCTTGGACTTAATCTCATCCAGCGATGCAATTTTATGCAGCCAGCTCATCACCATAAAATAACATTTTACCTAATAAATCAGTCTTTTTATCTAAGAAACATTCAAAATGACCTCTTCAATTTTGTATCTTTTATGTATATCTTATAGAAAGCTAAACCTTAGTTTTAATGCATGGAAGATTATCTCAGTCTTATCGTCACGTCTGCAGTTTTAAGACAAAACATCCTAATACTCAGAATAAAGATCGTGGGGGTCAGTGAGAGTCAAATAATTGTAGAGGTTTTGAGCCCAAGGATAAGGAACATATGAAACCTTCTTACATAATCTTTCTATCTATTTCATGAAAACTTCTTAAGTTTTAGAGTTTTGTTAAAACATCTTTGAGTGTTGTAACTTGTCTGAGTGAGAATGATGCATAGAGGGGAGGCTATCCTTCTTTATCGAGGAAGAAATAACACCCATTTGTTATAAATCAGTCTAATTAAGGTTATACAGAATATTATTGATAAAATAATTAATAAAGTCGCTATACTACATTTATGATTATTACTACAATACAATCTAATATCAAAGATTAATATAATTTTACACTTAACTCAAAATTTATGCAAACATAAGTTCACATTAATCAAGGAAAAGATAAGTCAATGCTGTAATCGTTCAAAAAGAATAGCTCATCTCCACTATCTTTTATTTATTATTTTTGTCTTAATTGTGCTTACTACTCCTTGGTTTATGATGTAGGCAGTAGGTCTTTTCTAAAAGTTATTCCCCTATAGTACCTTTCATTATGATCTACATTGGGAAACAGTCTTTTGATTTCGTTTGTAATTAATGATTTAACGAAAGGTCTCCACTCAGGCGGAATTGGTCTATTTTGCATTTAATTCCACCGAACGTAAAGGTTTAGAATCACCTCTTTTGGAAGTTTAAATTACTTAGATTGATCTTAGATGATACTATTTCCTAGCTACTTAGTGATGAACTTTTAAACTTCTAAAGTCTCAAAGCGAATATCTATTTTACCCCGAGTATTCCCTACTTGATGACTCATTCTTCTTATTGAAGTTGGAGGGACATATTTCGTGGTAAAGCCCTATGCAACTTTTGATGCTAGTGGCACAAAATTACTAAGCTTGTATTAAGATTATCCTAAATTTATTAGAGGCTCATCCTATTGAAATTTAAGCAACACCTAATTATCTCTATCATACTTATAAAGCTATTACATTAATTCCCTTACTCTTTCATTGAGTTTTTAATTTTTAATGGTGAGACTGCGAATAACTCCTTTGAGATAGGAAAATATTTAATTAAAATTATGGTTAGCTAAGTTTAGGTTTTTAATATTGGTGTAGTTATCTTAAATGAGTAGGTCTTTGAGTGTCTGGACGTTTTTCAAAAATAATTGCTATGGTGTTCTTATTAACTCATCTTAGCTAGCAATCTCCTTACTCCTTTTATTTCTATTTCCTTTATGACTACTTTTATTACTTTTATTTAAGATGGGAAAGGTGCAAGGTTGTAATCAAGTCACTATGGCCGAGTGGTTAAGGCGGCAGACTAGAAATCTGTTGGGGGAACCCGCACAGGTTCGAATCCTGTTGGCGACGTTTTTTTTATAGAAAGAAAAAGTAGGGATAATGGCTGTTAAAATTGCAAATGAGTATTTTGTTTGATGTAGAGTATTTGTTTGAGGTCTATATTTTTTATATTATGGAGCTAAAGAAATAACTTCTTCTGTGGTACAACACTCAGCTATAATAAAAAAACATGTTCATCTCCTCCTTGTAAGACTTATCAACTGCGTATTATTTTATGGAGGTGTTGCATTGCTTCCATCCCAAAACAGTGGATCTAACCAAAGTATACGTAAAGCCCAAAAATTAATATGAAGTTTTACAGAACTATAAGCAACTTTCTTCTTGCTTTGTTCGGTTGGGATGGAAGAAATTTGATGCCGAAAGATATAGTAAAAAGAAGTAAAAAGATTATCTTTCTCTAGCACAAATCCTAAGGAAAATCCTCAGTACAAGAAGCTTGAAGTAAAGCCACCTCCAAAATAACATTGATACCACACTCGACTAATTCAAAAATGAATAAGAAATAAAGGTAAGTCCACCACATCCCATTCAAAAAAGCAATATGAAGATAATTAAGCTTGAACAAAATAAAAGTGATCTTTTGAATAAGATTGTAAGAATTCAAGAGGAATTAAGCAAATAATACTAAGGTAAGAATGATCAATAGTTAATTGAAGCCTTAAAGGCCAAAATCGAGTTCATTATCAATACACCCAACCAATTAAACTGATCCCAAATACTGTTTAAATATCATTACACTCATATGCGGATTACTTTTGAATTTTACTTCATTTTTCGAGATATTCTCTCAGACAACTGCTCTCTCGATTATTTTTTTAGGATTTTGATTCTAGGAGAAGGTTGCCTAATGAGTTTAATGCTCTTTTATTTTTATGTGCAGTACTCATTCATGAATAGAGCGATAAAAATGGCGAGTAGAGTGACAACTATAATAAAACCAACAATCAAGAAGAGTAATGCAGTTTGATTAGCAATTAGTTTTCTAGTTAGGCTATTATCACTTATATTAGCAACTATTAGAATTGCAATAAACGCTATGAATGCAATAATGAGACCAATAAGTAGAGCCAAAGAACAGCACATTTCTCTCTTCTTTTTCGACCAGTTCACTGAAAATTATCCACAGTTAATTATCTTATTGACAGTGCAGATATACTAATAAGGCTCCTTACAAAACTAGCATTCCACAGGTACATCTTTCATAATGAGCCTGAGTATCCACTCTTTTAAGCAGCTTTAATGCACATACGAAATATTGCCAGTACATTTACAAGGTTTAATGACTTACTTGGATTATACTGATTATAGACAGATCCTGCACTCCTTTGTTTCTTAATCTTGAGTATTATTTAGTTCAATACTATGCTATTCCACTTGACGATTTTTTGAGAACTGTGATGGCTTATTTAGTGGCTTTTGACGTTTCTTTACGATAAAGACTAAAGGCGACTATGCTCGTGAGTCAGTCTCCTATATTTCTGACATTTTTTCCTTCTATTTATGTTAATAATAGAAAAATACAACCAAGTAGTTTAAATTTCAGGCCAAAGATAACAATCCTCTTCTAATAATACGTTAAATATCTAGTCTGGTCAATCTAACATCGTATATTTGCATATTAATCAATTAAAATAGAAAAAGATCGCCTTTTAATTTTTGACAATAGAAATTGATTATTCTAAAAAGCAATTTATTCTTTAATGGATTTATTAAGACTATATATTGCTTAACTAAGGAAAAAAGACTGATTGTTTAATAATTCGATTTATATTTAAATTATGCTTACTAAAGACATATAAAAGAAATAGATGAATTTCGCTAATAAGGTATAACAGTTTCAAAGATTCCTTATACTTGATCTTGGTAAATATGATGATATTTAGGAGGGCCGAAGGTTATTTTTTTTAGAACTCAAGTAAACTTCTTCAAAGGGACTACATTCCTATGGATTTTGTTCCTCATGTATTACTTTGAGAACTACTCTCGATCTATGTATCTTTATCTCTTTTTGCATGGTACATATGGAATATGTTGGCTAATCAAAGATTATTTCTTTTCTGATTCAAGGCTTCAACAGAAGGCTTCCCTTGGATCCCAGTTAGGATTATTTATTCTCTTGGTAAGTTATTGGATGATTCCTGTACCTTTAGCTGCTGGCTATGGAATAAACAACCCTTCTCATTAAAGATGTATATTGTTGGTTGGATGCTATTTACTGGGAATTATATTAATGATGGGCTCTGATTATCAAAAGAATACGAAATTACTAATAAAGAAAGGCTTGATTTCTGATGGTTTCTTCAAGTATACACGCAACCCGAACTACTTAGGTTAGTTTCTAATTTACTCTTCGTTTGTGTTCTGTTCCGGGCATATAGTTGGCTTTATGGCTTTTTATGGGCTAGGTGGGATACTGTTTATCTTAAATATCTATGTGAAAGATTAATGCTCTTATAAACGAAAGGAAGGGTGGTAGTAGTATCAAAAGAGAAGCTATATATTTCTGCCTAAAATATTCTAAACCTTCGTCCTAAACTTCGTCTTCTACTCCTGCCTATTTATTGTAACTGTAAATTTCTTAGCCAAAGAATCATGTTAATCTTTCTATTACCCTTTTGATGCTTATCTAGGATGGAAATGATTGTAATATTCACAGTAATTTTATAGATAGAATCATTCAAACAAAGGTTTTCGCTATTCCTCCCACCCTTAGATTTTATATCTATCATAATTGAAGCCTTCATTCTTTTGAGTTGGCCGCTTTTATTTTGAAATTAGAGTGCGGAATTTATTCTTTACAATGGTCGAAGAAAATTTATCTTAGGACGTTTTTTTTACCACTCTGAAAGTTCTTAACTCTTGAGGGATTTGTAGACTTTATCCTAATTTTTTCTTATCAAATTAAGGTATGTGCATCATTGTCTTCTTTAATATTCTTAATCTTTATATTGATGTTTAAGTATGCTTAGGAATGGAGTTGAATGCATCTGAAAAATCGGATATTGTAAATAAAGGTTGAGAGATAATAGGCATTTTACATTATTTTCCTTCTGCTTTCTTTTGACCATTTTTTTCACTCATGGACTTCTCTCCTTTTTGGTTGAGTCCTCGATTGATCTTTACAGATGCGTATGTTGCTATTTTTTCTTAAGGATTATCATCCATTTCAGTGCCTTAGGTATACTCTTAGAATGTTTGCTGAGGGAGATTGACTATTTTTGTAGTTGGCAACTAGTTTTTAATGCTGTTGGATAGTTAAAAAATAGGTCTCGTATGTTTGATTAATCTTTCCTCGTCCTCATTATAAACTAATCTTTTATATTTTCTTTAGGTATTCATGAAGACAAGTATTGATTTCTTAATTGATTTCCTACTCAGCAACCCTTACCTTGGAATTGTAACGGAATGATAATCTTTACTTGGTAGCTTGAAATCTTGGATAGTTATTCTCGCTTTTTTGATATCCGAGTGCATTAGTTTATGGTGAGCAATGACAATAAAAATATATGAATTTAAAGAGGCAATGAAATTGATAGATTGTGCATATATAGAAATTTAGACAAATCAGGCTGGTGGTTATCACCATGACGATTAACATATTATCCACATATTAGAAATTGGGCAACTGCGATAGAAAGATTGAAGATATTATATGAATATGATTAATTGGCTGTCTATCTTTACATAAAACTTGCCTATGGTTTTAACATAATTTCTTTTATAGTGCTACTCTTATGAGATAATTCTTTCAATATTTTAATAATGTAGAGAGAGTCTAGCATATACACACCCCAATATGGCTAGCACGGCAATATAATCTTCAAGGAGGAGTCCAAGACTATCGACGGAAACCATCTAACCAAGACCATCTAATGTTCTGATATTATCCTCTCATAGTATGAAGGATATTCCGAGAAACTCAAATCAGTCCCAGTTGAATAAGTTCAAATTTGGAGGAAAGATTTAGACAAGCCATTAGGATTTATCAAATCCTTCTTCTCCAAAATCATAAATGTAAATGCAGAGCATCAGTTCATTATGCTTTTCACTCAATTTTTTGTTGTCGCCATAGATTTTTACATTAACAATAGAATCGTTATTCGAATGGGGTAGAAAAAGTTTGTGCTTGATGTGCAGAAATCTGAGGCAAGAAAAAATGCTGAGATCTTAAGGTAAAAAAATGGATTGCAGTGGCGTAGGATTATAAAGAAAGGTGAATAGCTTAGCTTAGGGAGTGTTATTGAACTAATCTTAACAAGTAAAATAAAAGATTATTCTCAAATATCATTCAGTGGGTAGCACTTCAGTCAACAGTTCTTCAATATAATCCAAGATAAACTCATCAAGCAGAAATGATTCTTATGAACTATTTACATTTGATGCGATTCATTCAAGATTATAGAATTGTAGAGTTAGTTGGAGAAAGTGTGAAAAATTAGTTGAATATGCTTGCTATTTAATTACACAATTTAAAATGAGCGACAACAATTGAAAATATGTTTATTGTAAGGAAAGCCTCTTTTGAATGATTTTTGTAAAAGGGCTCGATTGTTACTATGTTCTTTCATAGGAAAATTTATAGCTGTTTTTGTGGTTAATTTATCAACCAAAATAAGATTTCTAATAATAATAAATGAGCTTCATAAGTGAACTAATAAAGAAGTAAAGATACGAGTCAACAAATGCTTTCTAGAACACTAAAATCAACCACTCTAATAAGGATATTCCTCCCTCTGAGCTCAGCAGTGATATGATAAAGAGCAATTTGGTTGAATCCAATAAAAAACTTCCCCAACCTAAGGCAAGTACATTATATACTAGATTAGATTTTTTCCTTACCGTCATGATTATTATGAAAACAATCATTGGTGCAGGAGTCTTAACCTTACCTTATACCATAAGCAGATTAGGATATGTTTTCTCGATCATTATTTTCGCGGTTGTGGCTGGTCTATCGTATTTCAGCACTACTCTCTTAATAAAGGCTAAGAATCTTTCCAAACACAGCAATACCGAAACCATCTTTTACTTTTTGCATAAAAATAGAATTGTGGTAGGCCTTGGTCCACTTCTAATTGTGCTCAAGAGCATAGGGTTATGTATTCCTCTATCAATATAGGTACAATTTAATTGGCAATATTCAAAGAATCGATAAGAAAAATGTTTTAGGACTTCATTACAAATAAATAAAATTTAAACTAATGGTATACAAGCTAATTATTTATAATATTTGTGATAGTTGCCTTTGAGTTTCCCTTTGCAGTCATGGGGAAAATAGAAAAATTTAAGAAAATATCTTTTATAGGTGTTCTAGGAATCATTCTCTTTACTATTTGTCTTCTAGCGCATTTCATAGTATAGATGTCATAGAGGAACTGGCAAGTTGCATCCACAATGAGACCTTTTCCTAAAGATTGGTTCACCTTTGCGTCTGTGGTTCCAAATGTGCTCCTTGCCTTGACCTTCCAAGCCAACTTCTTCCCAATCTACAAAGGAATGAAAAACAGTAACGACCAACGCATCACAAGTGCCTCTTTAACTGCAATCATATCATGTGGTGCAATATATCTAATTACTTGTGTGTATACATATATGCTTTATGGGGAGGATCTTTAGGCTAATTTTTTACTCAGTATAAATAAGGACACAACTAACCCTTTTTTGTATTATGGAATGAATGTTGGATTTCTTCTATCCATACTTTTCGCTTATCCCATCATTTTCCTAAGCGCAAGAAATAACTCAATGAATATTGCTAAGCTGTTTATCTCATACTATCGTGAAAAGCATCCTGAGAAAACCTAGTTGATTGAAGAAAAAAGTGAACATTATGCTGAACATAGCGCAATATGTTCTGACAAAGATTATCCTATAAAGATATAATCTGACATTTTAGTGGATAAAAAATCCCAGAACTAGTAAGTTTAAGCAGCTAAGAAGCGAAATCAGCTAATCCTTTTCTATGGACTGACTGGCCTTATCTACGTCATTATAATCCTTTTGGCAATCTTAGCTCGAGATATTGAGATTCTTGTCAATATTATTGGAGCAGTATGTTCAACTACTATCGGCTTTCTATTTCCCTACTATTTCTACTTCACCTTAACAAAGAAGTTATAACGTAAAAAGAATTGGATATATTATTACACAAGAGTAGCATTCTGGGTGCTAATACCAATTGCCTTATTCTCTATCGTTGTTTAGAACATACCATAGTGATCGTAATTGAATTTATATAAATGATCTATCTATTATTTAATTATGTTCTTGGCAAGGGAAGGCGCTATGTGTGTAGATATCTAAATTTTTTTTATATTGGCGATTATGATATAATTAGATTTATCATCTGCGAAAGTGAAATGAGTAAGGCTTAGGATATCTTGACATCTCAAAGATTCCAATCGAATCTCACCAATTCCTCAATTGATTCAGATTAGGACGTTCTTCCTGATGATTTGAGTGGAGATTAGAATATTGAGAGGAGTATACTCCATGCATAAGTCAAAAAGACAGGTGCAACTAAAGCAAGTATTTGATGTCATATCTCATAGATTTCTTCCTTACTGTTATGACAATCATGAAGACGATTATTGGGGCTGGAGTCTTATCTTTACCTTTTACCATCAGCAAATTAGGATATGTATTCGCCATCATAATTTTCGTCTTGGTTATGTCTCTGTCGTATTTTAGCTCCACTTTGCTCATCAAGGCTAAGAATCTTTCACGTCATAGTAATTTTTCCACCATTTTCTACTTCTTACATCAAAATCGACTCGTAAAAGGACTTGGCTCTATATTCATTGTCCTGAAAAATATAGGATTATGTAACTATATTTTAATGCAGGCACTGCTGAGCTAACTATTTTTAAAGAATCAATAAGAAAGATTTTCGAAGATTTTATTAAAGATTAGCATGCCTTATAATCATGGTATACGAGCTAGATTTTTATCATTATCGTTATTGCTGGACTAGAGTTTCCCTTAGCCATCGCACGGAAGATTGAAAGACTGAAAATATTCTCATTGATTGGTGTTTCTGGAATCCTCTTCTTTTTGGTTTGTCTTATGATCCACTTCTTCGTAGAAATGATTGAAAGAGGTTGGCAGGTCTCTCCTACAATGTATCCTTTCCCTCAGGACTGGCTCAAGTTCTCAGCAGTCATACCTAACGTCCTCCTAGCTCTCACCTTTCAGGCTAACTTCTTTCCCATCTATAAAGGAATGAAGAACAGTAACGATCAAAGGATAACAAGTGCTTGCTTGACTGCAATCGTAAGTTGTGGATCTATCTACTTAGTGGTGAGTATTTACACGTATATGCTATATGGAGCAGATCTTAAGGCTAATTTTCTACTATGTATTGATAAAAATCAAACCAATCAACTTCTTTACTATGGAATGAACATTGGGTTTTTAGTATCTGTTCTATTTGCATATCCAATCATATTCTTTAGTGCAAGGAATAACTTCATTGCGATTGTTAAGTTATTTCTCGCATACTTTGGTTAAAAGTTCCCAAATATTGGTTCTGAGGAGTAAAAGCTTCTTAAAAAGAAAGATGATGTTGACGATGATGGCGTAGGTTCCGATGAGGATTATCCAAACAAGCAGCAGTCATAGATAACTGAGTAAATATAGATATAAAAGAAGTAAGCTGCCAATATTCGTAAAAGAAACGCATTAATACTCTACTACGGTCTAACCTCCCTACTGTACGCTATAATTGTTACATTGGCCATTTTAGCAGGTGACATCTAATTCATTTTCAATATAATCGGGGCAATATGTTCCACTACAATTTGCTTCCTTTTCCCTTATTACTTCTATTCTACTCTGACTAAGAAGTTAAGGCGTAAGAAGAATTGGATCTATTATTACACGAGCGTTGCAATTTGGATTCTAGCTCCATATGCTATTTTTTCT
>JACCDV010899734.1_pt1 | contig 14188 bp, 10 predicted proteins | sample 7446131 | NCBI WGS metagenome assembly JACCDV01 (sample SAMN15323448, study PRJNA562643) | freshwater metagenome | isolation source: river surface water | place: USA:Blue River Watershed | collected 2017-08-17 | reverse complement strand
TTGAAGGAATGAAGATGATGAACTCAATGATGAAAATGAATGGAGATTTAGATGATATGGGAATGAATATGAGTTTGAATCAAATGGACATGAACGTAGTGATGTATCCAGAAATCACCGGCGCCAGTAATGCTCAATTAAAGGAGAACAAGGAAAATCAATACAATAGTAACGCACTATCTGATATTGTTACTTTGAACTACTCCATGCTCAAGTCTCCTCATAACACCTCATTACCAAAAGAAGCTCCAACTAAAGTACTTAAGTTTGAATTAACAGGTAATATGAATAGATACGTGTGGAGCATGGACAATAAAGTGGTTTCTGAATCTGATAAAATCTTGATTAAAAAGGGGGAGAATGTCAAAATGATTATCTACAATGGTTCCATGATGAGGCACCCTATGCATTTACATGGTCACGATTTTAGAGTTCTAAATGGTCAGGGAGACAATGCACCATTAAAGAATATCATTGACATTATGCCAATGGAGACGGATACGCTTGAGTTTAATGCAAATATGGAAGGTGACTGGTTTTTCCATTGCCATATTTTATACCACATGATGAGCGGAATGGGTAGAGTATTTACTTATCAAAATCAAGCACCAAATCCCTTAATTCCAAATCCTAAATTAGCTCAAAGAAAATTGTTTGGAGAAGATAGGAAATTCCATTCTATGGCTGAAAACGACTTCGCAACCAATGGTAATGATGGAATGGTAATGCTTCAGAATACAAGATGGAGTATTGGTTCTGAATGGAGATTAGGATTTAATGATATGCATGGATATGAATCCGAAACACATATTGGAAGGTATATAGGTAAAATGCAGTGGCTAATGCCGTTCATTGGTTTTGATTGGAGATATAGAAAACTTGAAAAAGGAGAGTCCGAGAAAAACCTATTTGGTCAGGTCAATACCAAAGATGAAAGAAGGCAATTAAGTCTTGGTGTTGCATATGTATTACCAATGTTGGTTACCTTTCAAACAGAAGTTTACCAAGATGGAAACTTAAGACTACAGCTTATGAGAGAGGATATTCCATTATCAAAGCGGTTAAGAGGTGAATTTATGGTTAATACTGACAAAGAATTTATGTTAGGCGCACGATATATCTTCAATAAAAATATGGGATTAAGGACTCACTATGATAGTGATATGGGATATGGTATAGGTTTATATTTAAATTATTAAAATCAATTTTATGAAAAAATGTTTATTGTTACTCGTTATGTTGGTTTCTTTTTCATTCACATATGCACAGGACTCTGCCCAGAAAAAATTAGTATTCAACCCAATGAATCCTACTTATGAAGTGGAAGCTACATGTGGTACTTGTATGTACAAAATGGAAGGAAAAGGATGCCATTTAGCCATTAAACTAAATGGGAAAAACTATTTTGTAGATGGAACTACTATTGACGACCATGGTGATGCACATGATACGGAGGGTTTTTGTAATGCAATAAAGAAAGCAAAGGTGCAAGGAAAAGTCGTTAAGGATAGATTTGAAGTCACTTATTTTGAGTTAACCAAGAAAAAACAATAGCCAAATGAACTAATATATTGTTAAATAATATTGTGAAATGTGTATTATTAAATTTCAAATCTATCTTGCAAGATATAAAAGTGCTTGTCTAGGTATAGATAATGAGCATTATTAGTTCTTTTCACATTAGCATCCTATAATATATTGATTAACAGCTATTAAATGATGTAATCTAAAATCAAGAAATAAACTCTCATGCCCTGGTGGGCCCACAGCCGAAAGGCAACATTATCAAGGGTTTATGCTGTTAAAAGCGTAGACCCTTTTTGTTTGGTGTAAGTCTCGGCCAAGTTTGGGCCAGGTTTTGTGTTTATAGAGGTGAATGGGTGGAATTGGAGAATTCTGATTAAATTATTTTTTAATCATATATTTACTCTGCCCCCCAAAGGATAGTTTAAATAAATTAAACTATGAAAAAAGCATTCCTAGCCTTGTGTATTGTTTTTCTATTTGCAGCATGCAAAAAAGATGCACCTCAAAAACAATTAACAGTCAATGTAACACCAGATATTGGAGGGTCAGTCACTCCAAGTTCTGGAATGTATACAATGGGTTCTACTGTTAAATTAACAGCTACACCCTCAAGTGAATATATATTTAAAGAATGGACAGGTGGAGTCACTGGAACAACAAATCCTGCAAATGTTTTAATAGATGCAGATAAAATAGTGACTGCAGTTTTTGAGAAAAGAGAATACCCATTAAGTTTAACCATTGTAGGCTCTGGAACTGTTAAAGAAGAAATTATTAAAATTGCAGCTGCAGCAACAAATTATAAATCTGGCACCACTGTTCGGTTAACACCTCAGCCAAGTGCAGGTTTTCAATTTAAAAAATGGTCTGGTGATGATACAACAGCTAAATCGCCCTTAGACTTAGTTGTTTCAAAGCCAATCAACCTGACTTGTACTTTTGAAAAAATGGCAATTACATCTTTGAAAGTTGAAAATCAAATTGACACACTTGCTATCTCAAAAAAACACAAATACATAGTAAAAGGTGTTTATCCAAATGGAACAAATATTGATTTAAGTGATAGTGTTAAGATAACAATTTCTAACGATTATGTAACTGCATTAACAGATAAAAGTATTATTGGTAGTAAAGCAGGTATGACAAAGATTAATTTGTCATATAATAATCTAAATTTTAATGACGATGTATTTATAATAAACTACGAGTCAATTGATATTCATTCGTTTTTATCAACTCCGGCAGCTGGAAGTAAGCTAGTTATTCCTGTAGTAATAATTAATCAAGTTCCAACAAAAGAAGGTTTATATATTAATCAAGATACTTTCCCAGTTGTTGACTACGCAAATAGAGTAATATCCAATTTGAAAATTCAAGAATACTCCAATTGGTTATTAAGCAATGACATAAGAACAAAACATGCAATCGAAATAGGTTCAAAATTTAGAGGCTTTAACGATACTGCTGCTAGTCCTTATATTGGAATTAAAGTTATTAAGGTGTTTAATTTTTACGATATGGATGTTTTAAAAAATCAAGCACCTGATTATGAGAAAGTATTTGCAAAAATTAATATGAAAGAATTAGTTGAAGTTTATGGTGTAAAAGAGATTTGGTTTAATAATAAATCTCTTAGTCTACCAGAATCAAATATGTCAAGTAAACTAACGGGCGATATATCCAACAGTGCCAAAATACAAAATGACTTACCAATTTATTCAAATACATATGTAGTATATGGTAATTTTATTCATAGATGGTATGCGGAAAATATACATAATAGAGGGCATCAAATTGAAGCTCAGTTAGCATATTTAAATAGCAATTTCTTCTGGCAAGATTTTGTAGGGTATCCTAAAGGTGCTCCAAAACCATATTATCAAGGTGGCAGATGTGGTAGTACACACTATACTCCAAATTCAACTGGAGATTATGATTATGATAATAAAACTTTGATTTTATCTGATATTGGTGATTGGAATCCAAATAATAATGGTGTCAAGAAATTAGTTAATATCAATGACTGGCAGAATTCCAGATTATTGCCTGTAAAGCTGCCTTCTTTCAGTCAATCACAATATTGGAGTGACCTAACTAGGGCTAACGACATTGGATGGGATCCTCAGGGCGGGTGGTTGATTTATTGGTTTCAATCAATACCAAGTAATAAACCAATTACCTATTCTCAAAACGGAATAAATTATACAATAAATAATTGGTGGGATATATTTTATAATTGGGATGAAGCTATTAAACAAAAAAAGAATCTCTATAAATAAACCCGGCCAGGTTTTCTCAAAAAACGGGTTAAAAGAGGTGTAATATCAGAAATAAAAATCTACTTCAATCTTTTATCCTTTTATTTATTAATAAATGAAAAGGTTTGGAATACCACCAAAAATTCTAATCAGGGGTCCCCAGAATCATTCCCTGTATACGCAGGGAATAAATTTTTATATTATAAGGCTTTTTCTAATCATTTTATTAAACCCTTTTGATTTGTATACAATTGTTATTTAATAGCTTTAATAAAATTTCATAATTAATATAAATGACCAAAGAAGTTAATTATCAATCTATGACTAGGCTAATCATCATTATATTCTTTTTAGTAGGATGCACTAAAGAAGCGGAAGATTTGATTTTATCTAAAAAAACCTTTTCATTAAAAATAGATTCTGTTTTAAACTCAACTGGAACAAGATCTGTAATGTTTGATAATAATGGGTATTACCACCTTAAACTTGACCCTACTAAAAATCAAACATTAAGTAGAGTAACGGGTAAGATTTTAGCTGATGGTAAAGAACCATATCCTCCAGAAAAAGTAGATTGGGAAAGTAATTTATACTGGTCAATCAAAAGAGGGGATACAGTAGCCATTATTACTAAGTCATATATTAACTATTTTACCGGGCAATTTACTATTGTTAGCCTGCCGCCATTAATTGCTTCTAAAGATGAATTAGTACCCACTAGTAACTTTGCTTCTTATAGTGGAAAAGGTGGAGAAATAAATAATATGATTGCCCCTATTTACAAAATGAGAGGTGATACGCTTATCTTAAAAACAACACACTCGGTTTCAAAACAAATTGTTTTTACTAAGATCATATTGGATTAAAAAAAATCTAAAGCATCTTACCAACTCCAACTAGATGTATTAATTGTAGACTCAAGTTTATTCTCGATATCATCCGATAAACTACTAAAAAAGTCTATCCCCGTGAGTGCCTCAATATTATCTATACTCGTTGCAAAGGACTTTAAACTTGAACTACTTCCCTGGTTATTCAGGATCAATGCAATGGCAATCTTCTCGTTTCCGTTGTCCTTAAATACAATCTTATAGTATGAACAAGGGACTGAAATTGTCCCATTCTTAATAGTTCCACAGATGTTCTTTAATATAGGACCCGTAACCACATAAACTCCGTTCTTTTCTAATGCCCATGTCCTTACCCTACTCTCTAAGGTCTCCCAAATACCTCTATTAAATGATGGATTTTGTGGTGACATATTTGACATATAAAAGGTCTCACTCATGGAGGTTAAATTCAACTTCATATCCCCTGCAGGACAAAGATGTCCCCTATCATACCCACTACCAGAATAATCACCACTTCCAACTGGATTATTCCGCACCTTTGGGTCTATTCTAAAGTTATCCGTTCTCTCTTGTGGACCATTTATAGATTCAGGGGTAAGATTATAAGCCACCCACTCGGCTTGTCTGTTTGTTTCACTATAAGAAAGCGTGAAATAGGTATGCTGGATCAAATACCCTCTATTCGTAGTTGGGGTTAATGATGTAGAAGCAACCACTGAACTCTGAGCATTAATTGTAGCTGTGTCCTTTGCACAGGATACAAATAACAATAACAGTAAAACGGAATAGAGTCTATTACTCATTATCTACTCGAATATTTTCTAAGTTAATGGGCATGAGTTTTCAATGCCAAATCATATAACGAATATAAGTAATTTGACTCTAGTCTATGCTAAATGATTAAAGGAACTAAAACCTGATTAAATCGAGTATAACAGATACTTAATTGTTATGGAGGGGGTAATTGCAAACATTATCTTATTTTCAACTATAATATTTAAACATGGAAGTACATCACCAACATCATTCAAAAAAATCGTCTGAATACATTACTAAGTTTTTAATGCCATTCGCATTTCTTTTCTTGTCCATTTACAGTCAAGCACAAAGCCCAGAAGAAAATTTAAAAGCACTTGGCATTACCCTTCCAAAACAATCTGCTCCTATTGCGAACTATGTGAGTTATGTTAGAACAGGCAACTTAATTTATTTTTCAGGCTCAGGCCCTTCTGTAGAAGGCCAAGGATACATCAAAGGGAAATTAGGAAAAGACATGACGATTGAACAAGGCAAAGAAGCAGCAAGAATTACAGGAATCAATTTGATTGCTAATTTAAAAAATGCTGTTGGCGATTTGAATAAAGTAAAAAGAATAGTGAAAGTATTGGGCATGGTCAATAGTACCGAAGACTTTACCGATCAACCAAAAGTAATGAATGGATTTTCGGACTTAATGGTTTCTGTGTTTGGAGAAAAAGGTAAGCATGCTAGGTCGGCAGTTGGGATGGCCGCACTACCTATGAATATGGCTGTGGAAATTGAAATGATCGTAGAGGTGGAAAACTAATTTAAATCAAAGTATTATTAATTGAATTAAATTTGAATAAATAATTAATAAGTGAAATTCTTTAAACTTAGTTTGGCGCTATTGCTTTTTTCGATCAATACACAAGCTCAAAATATCCTAATTACCTACTATAGTAAAACAGCACATACGCAATCCTTGGCAGAGGAGGTAGCTAAAGGAGCTTCATCTATTCCAGGCGTTCAGGTGGTACTTAAAAAGATAGATCAAACAACAACAAAGGATTTATTAAATGCAGACGCCATTATTGTAGGCAGCCCTGTTTACAATGCAAACATCGCGCCCGAAGTAGTTCAGTTTATGAGTACTTGGCCATTTGATGGCAACCCATTAAAAGATAAAATTGGCGCAGCTTTTGTCACTGCTGGCGGTATCTCTGCCGGAGAGGAGCTTGCACAGGTGAACATACTACAGTCTATGTTAGTTTTTGGAATGATTGTAGTTGGTGGCAATGATTGGACCTCGGCCTTTGGTGCATCTGCTATTACTAATGAAGGTGTTTTCAAAACTGCACAATTAGATAAAATATTTTTACAAAAAGGGTTTTCACTTGGCAAGCGTGTAGCTACCATTGCTAAAAAAATGAAATAATTAAGGGGTTTGTTTAAGATATAGTAGAAAATTTTGTAAATTCAACTACACTTAAAGCATCCATTATGAAAAAATTCATTCTCGCCTTTGGCTTATTTGCAATTACAAGTGCTGTTATTGCGCAAGACACTGCCTTAATTTATCGCAAGCTTGACTCGATTGCAGTGATCGATCAAAAAGTAATGATGCCTATGCGTGATGGCATTCGCCTAGCGACAGATATATATCGTCCAAAGGGTGATGGCAAGTATCCAATCGTATTTTCTCGTACACCTTATAATTTTAATACTTGGGTAGATGGTAAAATGACTACCCGTACTTTAGAGGAAGCCTATCAGGCAGTGAGTCGCGGTTACGCTTATGTAGTGCAAAATGAGCGTGGACGATTTTTCTCGGAAGGTGAGTGGGATATTTTAGGTACACCAATTACAGATGGCTACGATGCACTTGAGTGGATGAGCAAACAAAGCTGGAGTAATGGTAAAGTTGGTTTGATTGGTTGCTCTTCTACCGCTGAATGGCAGATGGCTGTTGCTTCTCAAAATCATCCTGCATTAGCTGCTATGGTTGCGCAAGGTTATGGAGCTGGTGTAGGTAGAGTGGGTAAATTCATGGAGCAAGGTAACTGGTACCGAGGTGGTGCACAACAAATGTTATTCACGCCTTGGTTATACGGTACACAACACGATAAAATGGGCCCTCGTTTACCTATAGGTATTGAACAAAAAGACTTACAAAGAATTCAAAAGTTTTATGATATGGGACCTGAGATGCCTAGAGTGGATTGGGCAAAAGGTTTAAGTCATTTGCCGGTACAAGACATCATCAAAAATGCACAAGGTGCGGATGGTGTGTATGAAAAGATGGCTGTAAGAAAACCAAATGATCCAGCATGGTTTAAAGGTGGATTGTACCACGATAATATGCCTATGGAAGTGCCTGCATATTGGTTCGTGAGCTGGTACGATGTATCCTCTGCACCAAATATTTCTTTATACAATCATGTAAGAAATTCAGCTAAATCAAAAAGTATTGCAGACAATCAATACTTAGTGATTGCGCCGGTTTTGCATTGCTCTTATAAGCGTGCAGTTGAAAATACGATCGTTGGTGAAAGAAGTGTTGGCGATGCTAGATTAAATTATGACGAATTAACATGGGGATGGTTTGATATGTTATTGAAAGGTGAGCAAAACGATTTTAAATCAACACAGCCTCGCGTTCGTTACTATACAATGGGATCTAACAAATGGCAACAAGCCACTTCTTTCCCTTTACCTAATACAGAAATAAAGAATTTCTATTTAGCTAGTGCGGGCAAAGCCAATACACGCAATGGTGATGGTAAATTAGCTTTAACAACTCCTGCAAAAGATATGCCTGATGCATTCACGTATGATCCAATGAATCCGGTAAATTCATTAGGAGGTAATGTTTGTTGCACAGGTAATGCGGTTCAAGGTGGTAGCTTTGATCAATCACAAATGGAATTAAGAAACGATATTTTAGTATACAGTTCAGAGCCATTAGCGGAGGGCGTTGAAATCTCAGGCTTCATTGAGTCTACATTATATGTTTCTTCTACTGGTTTAGATACCGATGTCACAATTAAATTAATTGATGTATACCCAGACGGCAAGGCATATAACTTAGATGAAACAATTCAACGTCTTCGTTACAGAGAAGGTTATGATAAAGAAGTGTTCATGGAAAAGGGTAAAGTATACAAAGTAGATTTAACACCAATGGTAACAAGTAATTATTTTGCAGCAGGTCATAAAATACGTATCGAAGTTTCTAGTAGTAATTTCCCTAGATTCGATCGTAACCTAAACACTGGTGGTAATAACTACGATGAAACTAAAGGTGTAGTAGTGGAGAATAAAATTCACCATTCTAAACTATATCCTTCAGTGATTAAACTACCTTTTATTAAGCAATAGATTATTTTAAACTTGCAGGGGGCAAGGTAAAGCCCAAGCTCTCTGCACACCAAAATATATTCATAATATAATATCTATTTTGGTCTTTGAATAGCTGTATGCTATTGATACCTCTATTGGTGACAGGCCCGTTTTTTGTTTCCTTGGTTTCGTATGTACTAAATACATGCGCAATGGTTCCAAAGGATACCGATTCATGCTTTAATTCTTTTTCAAAGAAACCTGTTTTTATGCGGGTGCTAAAAAAATTAATGTATTCATCGGGCGTCATCTTTCTATAACCAAATACGCCTTCAGTACTTTTATTTGTTGGAATTAAAAAAGCATCTTTTGCAAAAAGATATTTAAACCTTTCCCAATCACGAGCCTCACCAGGTTCGCCAGAAATGACTTCGTACAAGGCATTTATGATAGCAGTTTCAGTACTTACATCTTTAGTGTATTTGTCATTCACAGATGTAGTTGATGTTTGTGCAAAAGTTAAACTACTCATGCAAATCAGTAAAACTGTCGTGATTAAAAAATGCTTCATAATTTTTTATTTTAAATTTAAGATAATTTTTAATGCCAACCTCATATCAATTCGATACGAATAGTTGTTACAATAAAAAGAGGTCGCAATTGCGACCTCTTTTGTTATCAATCTTTATCAATTACCTAGTTTCCTGCATCATATAAATCCCAGTTGATTTCTGCTTGTGGACGAGGGAATTGTTTAAATATAGTTCCTTTATCAAAAGATGTTGGAATGGTATTTAAAATATCATATCTACGCGCATCAATCCATCTATGTCCCCATGGCTCTGCCCAAAGAGAATACCTACGTTGGTATAAGATTTCATTGATCAACGCATCTTTAGTAGTTGCACCAGTATAGCTTCCAATTGTTGCAGCGTTTCTAATGATATTAATTGCATTCACTGCATCAGCACTTTGATTTAACTGTGCGTGTGCCTCTGCTTTAATAAGAATAAGTTCTTCATTCTTTATGAAAGGCATTGGTGCGGTATTAACTGACCATCTTTTATCTTGGTGTGTACCTACCAATGGTGTTGCATCCGTAGTTACGGTAACAGCTGCTGAACGTCTATGGAATTTTGCAGCTACTCTAGCATCACCTCTTGTGGTATCTGCTAAAACAGAAGGATGCACAACCACGATGGTGTTAATATTTGCATCTAATACAAAAAACAATGGATTAAATCCGTCTGGAGGTGCGCCAAAAGTATGCGCAGGACCAGCAGTCAAAGATCCAGTCAAATTCATAAATGATAAGTTCAACGCAGTTAATGCACCTTGCCAATCCTTGCGATAAATCGCCACTCTTGCAGCAATTGCTTTATTCATTCTTTTAAGTCCATTGATATCATTAAACCCAGTAAAGCCATTGGTTAATGTAAATGGAAATGTAGTTCCTGCATTGTTAAGGTCTTCATAACCTGCAGTTAATAATGAATCTATAAATCCTAATGCAGCCGTGTAAGATCTAACTGGTCCAGGCTTTAACGGATCTTTGATATCTGTTCTAATTCCATTCTCATAAAGAAAATTTGCAGGAATTAAATATTGATAAGCCATAATGGTTTTTGAAAAACCTTCAACCGCTTTTTTCTCTTGTGCAGTCAATAAAGGCGTGTTATTTGCCGCATCTATCAATACCAATCCTTGTTTGATTGCTTGATAAGGTGTAGCATAGGAACCACCACCTGTTGCGCCAAAGCCAAAGTAAGCTGCATCTGGCACACGACCAGCTTGTCCAAGCCAATCAGTTTGGAAACGAGGATCGGATGCATTTAAGTACCAGATCTCTCTTCCAAATGTATTCCATGCTTGACTTACATTGGTTACATAACCTTTATGTCTTTGCTCCAAACCTGTTACTAAAAACTGGATTTGTCTTCTTGATGCGTTACTTGAAACACTTGCCTGACTTGGATTATTTGGATCTGTCAGTTCTTTTACTTCTAGTGGATTACAAGCAAAAATGAATGCTGTAAAACTAGATATGAATAGTATTTGAAATTTTTTCATGAGTATTAAATTTAAAAGTCGATTTGTATGTGAAAAAATAATCTTCTAGCAGTTGGATATGGAGCCACATCAACGTTGTTCGCCAATGCTTGTGCACCAAATGTGGATGTTTCAGGATCATATCCTACATACTTTGTAGCTAAGAATACATTATTACCAGAAACTCCAATTTTAGCTCTTTGAATTAAATTTCCAAAAGATTTGCTTAAAGTTGCTTTTGGTAATGTGTAGTACAATCCAACTTCACGAATCTTTAAGAATGTAGCATCCTGTACCCAACGACCCGCGTTGTTATACGGTGCTGGATCACGTTGACGTCCATTTGGAATACCATCATTATTTGAATCATCAAACCAGCCTTTAGTTGTTCCTCCTCCATCTGTTAAGAAAGAAGTTAAATTGATATTGTCTCCACCACTTCTGTACTCAGTTAAAACACTCAAATCAAAATTCTTAAATAAGGTGATATTATTAGACCAAGAAGTTGTCCAGTCTGGTTGTGCATTACCCCATACTGTAAACACGCCCGGAGAAATAGCTGGTGTACCCACAATCGTAGTTGGCGAAACACCTTGTTGCACTAAGAATGTTCCTAATGCAGTACCAAAAGCACCAGTCGTATAAGAAGGGATACCCAATTTAGTAATTAAGATGTCGTTCTTCCACCATAATAAGCGAGAGAACCATTTGAAGTTTGCCTTATCAACAACTGTACCAGACAATCCAAGTTCAAAACCCTTATTACGCATTTCAGCTTCGTTACTTTGTGTATTCACAACACCTGTTGCTGGTGAAAGTGTTAATGGTTGTAAGTTATCCAAAGTAGTTTTTACATAATAAGTTGCTTCAAATAAAATTTTATTATTTAAAAAACCCGCGTCAAATCCAAATTCAATTTCAGATGCACGCTCTGGAACAATATTTGTATTACCTATAGTAGTTGGAACTGTAGCACCTAATAATCCTCCAATATTCACACCACCTAATGATGTAAATGTGGCACCAAACGGAACTGGTCCAGCAGTTTGACCATAAGCAACTCTTGGTTTTAATTGTGAAATGGCATCGATTTTCCAGAAATCAAAATTTGCTAAGTTAATTGCTAAAGACGCTTTAGGGAAACCATAAAACTTATTGGCATCACCATTGGTATTAGACTTATCCATACGCATACCTAATGTACCAATAATTTTATCTTCAAAGTTCATTTGCTTTTGAACAAAAATACCTACATCGCTTTGTGTACTTTCAAATTGTGATTCAACTTCTTGTACAGTTGCTTGCTTAATATTTATTTGACCTGGCGCTAAACCTCTACCACGGTTAAATAGTCCATCATTTCTAAAATCAAGTCTTACTAATCCAACTTGAGTATTAAAATTCACACGCTTAATTTTCCAATCATACACAAAAGCTGCTTGGAAGTTGGTATTCATACTTTCTTGTTTACCAACTAACACATCCCCCGGATTTGCTTGTCCACGTTGAAATTGAAGATCATCTGGTAAATATACTTTTGTACTATTTTGGATATAATCAAGACCTCCATTCACTCTAAACTTTAATTGTGAATTTTCGTTTTTAAATAAATTCACATCTAAATTAAAAGATTGTATAAAACGATTTACCAATGCATTATTTACACCTTTATCGGTAACATGTACTGGGTTTTCAGCAAAGTAAGGGTTTGCTGGATACACACCATTTACTGGTCTTAAATCAAAATAATTTGGCACATATGCAATATTGTAACCAATACTAGCTCCAGAGTTATTTTGATTTCCCGTAAATCCACGATCGGTGTTGGTTCTAATATAATTTGAATTCACAGAAAGTACAATACCCTTTGAAAGTTTATGTTCAATATTTGCTCTAATAGATTGTCTTTCGAATCCTGTTCTTCTAACAATACCACCTTCGTCGGTCAATGATCCTGAAACAAAGAATTTTGTTTTCTCATCACCACCACGAATACTCAAACGAGAATTTAAAAGTGTAGCAGTATTGCCATAAAAATAATCTTCGTAATTCACAAAGTTATTCGCAGCTGTTGCAGCTTGGAATCTTGATAATTCTACTGCTCTTCTTGCAGCTGGGAAAAAACTATTAATTTTTGCTTCGCTCCAATTATCTACGCCCATCATTTTTAATGGACTTCCAATTCCAATATCTTGACCAAAACTAATTACTGTCTTACCTGCAGCACCTTTCTTTGTAGTAATTACAAGAACACCCGCATTCGCACGCGTACCATAAATAGCAGCAGCAGAAGGTCCTTTTAATACCTCAATGTTTTCAATATCTGCAGGGTTGATATCTGCTAAACGATTCGCTCCATCGTCCTGGTTTGCAGCACCTGCACCTGTTACAGAAGCTCTACCAGTTCTTTGTGTATTGTTATTAATATATACTCCATCTAATACAATCAATGGTGCAGAAGCTTGTGTAAGACTTGACAAACCACGTAATTGTATATTGATACCACCACCTGGTGCACCAGAATTCATACGAATATTCGCTCCGGCTACTTTACCATACAATGCTCCGTCTGCAGTTTGAATTTGAGTTGTTCCCATTAAATCTTTAGCAGAAACAGTTGTGATGGCGTTTGCTAAGTTTGAACGCTTGATAGAAGATGCAAGTCCAGTGATTACAATTTCTTTCAAAGAGTTCACCTCTTCTTCCATCATTACATTCAAATTGGATTTATCTGCATTCACAGCAACCTCGGTTGTTTTGTATCCAACATACTTTAAAACTAATACAGCCGATTTGCTATTTACATTAATAGTAAAATTACCCGTACTATTTGATGTAGTGGTTTGTTTAGTTCCTTTTACTGTAATGGACACGCCAGCTAGCGGGTTGCCATTCGAGTTATCTTTTACCGTTCCCGAAGCTGTAAACACCTGTGCTTTGGCTTGAGTCACCCCTATAAACAACAGGAGTGCAAGTAAAAATTTGACGAAATAAAATTTCTTCATGCAGTTTAGTTTTAATTCATTAAAAAAATAATACAACTCAGGATTGTATCTGTGTAACTAAATTTAATAATTATAAAACAAATATTAAAAAAAATTCATACATGTATAAGACATATTTATATTGACTATAAAATTGATTTATTAAATATTAGTAAAAAATAGTTGCATTTGATTTCCTAAATGAAGCAATTGATATTGAAAGTATCAACCTAACAAATGTTATCTTTATCGCATTATTTATTACGATTATGACAATTAATAAGCAAGTCAAAAATGCAGAAGAGGCAATCGCCGATTTAAAAGATGGTCAAACAATTATGCTTGGTGGGTTCGGATTATGTGGTATTCCAGAAAATTGTATTGCTGCTCTTGTTAAAAAAGGCGTGAGCAATCTAACTTGTATTTCTAATAATGCAGG
>JACCDV010728432.1_pt1 | contig 14188 bp, 14 predicted proteins | sample 7446131 | NCBI WGS metagenome assembly JACCDV01 (sample SAMN15323448, study PRJNA562643) | freshwater metagenome | isolation source: river surface water | place: USA:Blue River Watershed | collected 2017-08-17 | reverse complement strand
CTACCAATTTGAATCAAGTCCTTACACAAATCAGACTTTTGAAATTGTACATACACATTTGCGATTTACACAAATCTTAATCTTCTAGTTGCGGAATCAAATTCAAAATTACGGTTCAATGCATTTAAATTTGAAGACAATTAATATGAAAGCGCATGAAAAAACTACACCTCCTGCTATATGCAATGTTTACTTTCTTTGGTTACGACATTTTTGCACAAAATAATCAAGTTCAATTCCTCGAAAAGGAAAAAGGTTTTGTCACAAAAGATGGCTGTAAAATACTTGTCAAGCAATATTATGGCCTTTCAGAAGACCGTTATTATTTTCGTGTCAATGGAGACAAAACTTATTTTTTTATTGATACCACTGAAGTCAATTGTATTGAAGACATAAAAACTGGTAAAAACAAAGAACTTTCCAATGCTAAACACCCCGGTTTGAAGCAAAAAATTTGGGTTGGAACTGTTGGTGTAGGCATTATATTGGTGCCTATTGGAGGAGCAATTACTGCATATTTAGTTTATGAAAATGGTCCGGCTCATTTAGGCATAGGCCTCCCTTTTGTTTCTTTCACTGGGGCCTATGCATACGCTTGGTTCAAAGCTTTTCAAGAAGCTATCCGAAATGTGAAGCTAGTGAAAGCCTACCGAACGGCGAAGCCATATTTGTGTCAATAGCCTTCCTACTCTTCCACCCTAACCGGCACAAACAAATCAAAACGTCCAGCCTGATCTGCTTTGTAATTTGTGTGCCAGCAATTATTGAAAACATATATTACGTAATCGGAAATGATATTACATAAAAATGTATATTCGTTACAAAATGAAAACTATGAGCGAAAGAGATATCGAAAAAAGTTATTCGAAAGAAGATTTTGTAAGTAAACTTCGTCGTTTAGCCGACTGTATAGAAAAAAATGAAAACTTCAGAATTTCAGTTGCGGGAGAAGCAATTTATGTGCCGGACAGAGCAGAATTTACCATTGAACACGAACGCGGTGATGGTGCTCACGAACTTGAATTTCAAGTCAAATGGAAAGATGAAGCTTAACTAGTACTTTTTCTCAATTTTTCTGCCTTGACAGAACTTCAAATTTACATTTTACTGCTCGTGTTATGTGTTTTATACATCAACACGGGCTTTTCTTTTTTGATTTCACCAAAAAATGGTGTTAATGATCAAAACCTGCTCATCATAGAGCAACTTACCATTCATTCTAGTAAACCTAAAAATTACAGGTTCCCTGCCAACGAATATTCATCTTTTGGTTATGGCATCAACGGCATTATCACCAACGACAAAGCCAGTTTTTCCTATGAATTTCCTTTCATAGACAACCGAAATGTAACCTTTAAGTCTGAAATCACCACCAGCCAAATGTCTGATGTTGTAAGTCATTTTGGTGCACACAGCTCTTGCTTTGCCAAAGTAGACGCAGAACATTTTGGACTACAAAGTACAGATGAAGATTTTTTGAATCGGAACATGAACAAAGATGGCTTCTTTTTTAGATCATTCGAGCGTTATGAGTTTGGTGTAGATTACAATCAAATCATCAAGCATTCCAAAGAACTGTCTAGACAAATTGGCGCATTTATTATTGAGCAATTAGGCAGCAATGACTCCTATGACAATCGCGTACTAGCTGCACTTAACTTCGTGCAATATATTCCATACGGACAACCACATTTTGATGCTGGTGAGTACACCTACTTCGGTGTTTCTGTACCGCACGAATCATTTGTGATCTCCTACAGCGATTGTGACAGTAAATCTGTCATGTTGTGCGGCATCTTGCAAGAATTGATTGTGGATGCCCATCTGAATCTCATCATGGTCTATTGTACGGTTGGAGAAGAGCATCACATGATTGTCGGGGTTCACGGCCTGCGCATTGAAGGAAAAACGCACGAACACAACGGGCGTTCATACCTTCTTCTAGAAACAACAACTCCGCTCTCGATAGCTGAGCAACAACAAATAAATTTTGAAAATATTCACGTATTTAACCTGACTTACAATGCTTGAATTTTTTAAATGGTGCGCCACCCTTTCCAGCCAACAAGCCTGGATTTTGTTTGTGAGTGTGGCATTTTTAATGTTGCTTATCCCCTTTCTTGGCTTTTTTAAAAGGGTACTTGTTATTTTGTTTTCGAATGAAAAAGCAGAAATCATTGACTTTAGTTGGCGCATAGCACCAGCACATTTGATCCATCAAAACCAAAAGAAGCAATACTATTACCTGAGTCAGCAAAGTGCTGTGATTGTCGGGTGTCCTATAATACTATCTTGGCAAGTAAAGGGCGCGTTTCGAATAGATATTGAACCCGGATTTTCTGCTCTTAAAGAGAACAGCCTCATTACTATAGTTAAACCAAGTAACAATACTTTTGTCCTAACTGCCCACACCTTAAAAGGAAAAATTCAGCGCACTATACAAATCGCTGACGCGCAGGTAAAGCAAATAAAAACAAGTACACTTGGTGGCGCAAATGCCTTTGATCAGCCCGAAAAAAAACTACTTAGCCGCAAACTAAGCAAGGAGAAATTTAAAGGCAGCAACCTGTTGAAAACAACTTTCAATTCATCCTTAAACACATTGCAACATCGCTTCAAACGTTTCAAAACAAGTCAGAAACGCAGCACTTACGTGACCCAAGAAACACAATTGAAAAAAAATATCAAAACATTTATCGGTGCTCAAAAAATGGTAAAAATCGATACATTTAAGCCCTCTAAATACAACGAAGTACTCAACCCAACTAATCATAAAAATCTATTACCATGAGTGAAAACAACAATTCTATCGGAATGAACGAACTTGTAGATTACAAGCGAACAGAATACACTGGATTTCGAAAATACCTCACCCAATTCTTATGGCGTTGTGCAGGTGTAGACAAGCAAATCCTAAGTTACACACCTTATTATGACCATGTCAAATACGCAGGTATTGGTGGAATTGTATTGGCTACAGGCTTTTTGGCATTTGTATCCATGAGCTTTGCAATTTGGTATATTTTCAATTCCATTTACATTTCACTGGGTATTGGTTTGGTTTGGGGGCTTATTATCTTCAACCTTGACCGTTTTATCATTTCAGGAACCGGAAAAGGTGACGGAAAAGAAGACATTGGCTGGAGAGAAATATGGCCTGGCGGAGTAATTCGCATTGTAATGGCTACTTTACTAGGTTTTACGATTTCAGCTCCTCTAGAGGTTTACATCTTTCAAAAAGAAATCGACAAACAATTTTATAAAATCGACCAAGAGGAACAGAAGGCCGAAATCAAGAAAATTGAAAAGATTTATACCAAATCACCTGATTTCAACAAGTTGAATGCGGACAAGCAGATTAGAGAAGCTAAAATCGTTGAATTAGAGAAAGAAAGAGAAAATTACCAGAAATTAGCCGCTCAAGAAAACACAACAGAAAAAGGAGGGTGCGGACCAAAATGTCAGAAATTTGAATTAATGGCAAACGGAGTCTTAGACAGAATAACTGAGCAACAACAAAAAATTAAAATCATAGATATTGAACTCGATCGCTACAACAAGGAGAAAAAAGACAAAATCTCAAAACTCAGTGAGGTAAACAATTCCTCTCACGGATTGCTAGACCGTGTTCTTGCCCTTGAGCGCATCCCAGGTTCTTCCGTTCCAACCTGGTTGGTCAGATTGATGTTTGTCATCATAGAGGTCGCTCCAATTCTTTTCAAGATGATGCTCGTTAAGTCATCTTATGACTGGATGCAAGAAAATGTAGCTCAAATACTTGAAGCCAAACAAGGTATTTCCCTGCGCGAAATTACTGACGAAAACAACAATATGCATCGTTATCGCGAGAATTACAATGCTATGCGTATCGCAGAAGTAGCCAAGCATCAAAACGACCTTGAAAAAGAAAATGCCCAGCATGCCATGAGTTTGTATGCCGCAAAAGAAAAAGAAGAAATAGAAAAGGATCCAAATAAGTTTATCACGAACGACTAATGTTGTGAATGATTAAAAAGTGGTTTGATGACAACAGGTCCTTATATTGTATATGGTCATTTCAAGGGACTATTCAAAACTAAACAAGGTGGTCCGCTAGGCAATGCAGATAACCCACCTACAAACAATCTTCATACGGTTCAGGTGTACCAAGGCACTTTTAACGTCGAGGAATTTAGTAGCGAGTATAGCCCGGAAAATTACAGAAAGCTGAAAAGTTTTGTGCTCTCAGACGTACCTAATATTTCAGTCAACGCCAATGCAAACGGACCGTTCACCGGTAGTCAAACATTTTCATTTACGCAGCTGATCCTAATCGATCCTAAAATTATCAGGACTACAGAAATTGAAGGGCAAACATATGGAGAAATTGAGTCTTTGGCTTACGGTAAAACATACGCAGCGCCTCAACTCAAAAAACTCAAACCTGATCCATTTGACAATACAGGTTACAGCGAGAACGAACAATGGTATCGGACCAATAATGGCTGTTTAAACAGCGGAGTAAATGGTTGCGGAACTTTCTATCAAGGCTGTTTGGCTAATTTTTGGAGAATTTTTTGGTTGCTATTACTGCTCTTGCTCCTACTCGCTTTCTTGCGAAAGTGCAATGAAATTTCTAATGACGATAAAGCTTGCTTAGAATCTGCGCTCAAGAAAAAGGAATTACTTGAAAAAGAAAAAGAGCTCAAAAAGACCAATGAGCAATACAATCAAAATTTAAAAAATGCCTTGGCTAATGTTTCTAAAATATATTTTTATCGAAATTCCACAGATTTGCATCTAAACTCTACTGGTGTAAACGGGACTTTAGATAGGTTAGTGAAAGTGATAAAAACCTATGACGATAAAGTTTTCATCTTGGAAGGCCATCGAGATATTCCGAGTATTGAAAATGCAAACATAGATTTGAAACGCGCGCAAAGAATTCAAGCCATTTTAGAATCAAAAGGTATTTCAAAAGAAAAGTTAACCGTTATACGCAGAACCGATAAATATGCGCAACCATTAGCATTAGATAAAATGTTGGTTGCAAAAGGAATTCGAGAGTATAATCAAAACATGAAAGTGACTATTCGTGTCAAAAAACAAAAAAGTAATGTCAGAAGCAGCAATTAAATATATTGTCAAGGGTGCTTTTGAAGGGACTTTTACCACCCAACAAAAACAACTGTTAACGGCAGCCTCTGAATTGCCAAGTGGCTCGGAACACCAAATCGATATTTACCGCGGAATCATCACCATTGCAACAGAAATAAGCGAAGAAGAATATTTAGACTCAACAGGTAAATTGAATTTCGAAGAACTCACCAACATCGAAATACAGAAATCCCCATATTTACCACTTCAGCACGACTCAATTTTTTCATTAAAGGGAGCAAAATTAGCTGATATTGAACTTATTGGTGTACAAACAACCGATCAGAAAACTTTTGGGACAATTAAAGGGACAATTTACACTAAGGCCGTAAAAAACAAATACCAAGATCTTACGCTACCAAAAGAAGAAGAAGGCGAAGAAAATAAGTTTAGAAAAAATCAATGGAACGACAATAATTGGTTTGACAACAAAGGATGTGCCTCTTTTCAAATGAATGGTTGTTTACCAAAAATCAATGGTTGTAGGCCTGCTGGGTGCTCAGCGCCTTCTGGATGCCTGCGCTGGTTGTTGTACCTGCTTTTGGCACTGCTGTTGCTCTGGCTAATTAGCCAATGTACGCAATTTGGGGCTCATTTGCGCTGTTACTATGACAAATGGCAAACTGAAAGGGAGCTCACAAAGAAAGAAGAGGAAAGACAGAAACTGAAGGAAAAAATTGAAAAAACGAAGCAAGAAATCAGACCTTGTCAAAAAATCAAAGAACCAAAGGGAACAAATGAACCTAAAACCTACACCTTTGATTTAGGTAAGCAGAGCGGAACAGTAGTACTCAAGTATGATATGTTTCAAATTCCAGATAGAGTTGAGCTTATTTATGATGGAAAACTTGTAGACGTCACAGCTGACAAACAATTTGACAAACTAGTTTTAGATGGAAAAAAATATAATTTAGACTACCTGATTCCATTGGGTTATGCGCAAGGATCGGGGCAGTTATCTTATAATTATGTTTATCAAAAAGATAAACCAACAGAGTTATTAATACGCGTAATTCCAAGCCAAGAATTTGACATGACGGAATGGACAATTGATATTTTATGCCCATGATGCTCGGACTACACCTTTTTGGAATGCGCAAGAACTTGTTGCACCAGCTACCAGAAGAAGTCGCCAAAAGGCAAGTAAACATCTACAATTTACTTGCGCTAATGCTCCTTGTTTTATCTATTTTGGGCGCTGCTTCAGGATTGATCTATGGTTTAGTCATATTCAATAATTGGGCAATTGCTGTCGGATGTGCTGTTTTACTTGGCTTCATTTTCTTTTTGTTGTTACAGCTTTTACTTTTTTTGTCTTTGCAAACACGCTTCAAGGACATCAAAAGCCAACTTTCCAATATGGATAACCTTTATGAACAATATAAAGGCCACGATTTAAGCAGCATTTCAGATGAAGAAGCCTTAGAAATGGTAACAAATTACCGCATGACAATGCGCGAAAGCGCCATCATTGCTGAACCAACCCCTTTTCATTTCTCTCAATTGATCATTTCGACTTTATTTGTATCTATCATCCTCACCATCTCCTTTCTGGTCGCAAGCGCTATTCAAATTTGGATGTATCGCACTACACTGAACAATACCTTTTTTGAGATCAAAAACAGCACAGAAATCGTCGAGCTAGCTGAGGCCTTCAAAAAGCAGGAAAAACCCTTATTTCTTGAACAAAAAATGGAGGCAGTCTGGACCCTTCAGATGCTAACGCCAGCAAAAGGTGAGGACTTCAAATTTGTGAATTGTCAATCTATATTAATGACTTTTGACGTTCTTTTCTCGGGCCTTGGGAATACAAAAATTGTGATTGACCTGCTTTTTGCACTTCTTTATCTCATCCCGTTTTTAATTGTAAAACGCAGTGAAGAAGTAGCAGGTGGCGCATTACTAAAAGAAGCTTCTATCGAAGCAATTGGCAAATCCTATTTAATGTTTTTGTTATCGAGTCGCGATATCCAAAAGACAAAAAGAAAAATTGAAACCACTTTCGATTACGATAAAGTACTTGGCATTAAATGAAAAACAAGGCAGCACTTTTTAGGATATTGAATTTAGCATTTTGGATAACATTGTTTGTTCTCATCCTCTTTGTTATACCTTTTATCAATAATGAAACTTTTAGACATTCTGAAATTGCGCAATGGTATGACAAGTTTGACACCACACTCATTGAAGTTGACTCCACTTTTATCAGTGACGACGATCAAAACAAATTCGATACCTTAAACAGAAAAGAAGACAGTTCAAAGACTCAACTAGAACACTTTCATTGGATCTGGCGTGATTACAATGGTCGGCGCTGTGAACTCAAATTTAGTATTCCAGAGGATGAATTTGATAAAGCAGAAAGGTTCAGAAGTAATTACAATAGCTTTCCATTTAACCAATCAGCGCTGTATCAAGATTTCATAGACATTAGCCGTCGTCCATTACAAATTTTAAGTGAAGCATTTACAAAAGAAATGGATCGCCGGCACTTACAAGGTATTGACCGACTCAATTTTGTTGTAAGTGCCATTCAAACACCGCCCTACACATATGTCAAAAATAGTGGTTGCGACGCTGGCCAACGATGTGCACCTGATGGCTGTTGCGGACATGTTCTACCTTATGCGGTCTATACCCCCACTGAATATATCTTTCAACAAACCGGAGATTGCGACACCAAATCTTTGATTTGCTATGCCCTGCTGAAGTCTCATGGTGTAAATGCTGCATTAATTTGTGGAGATACCGACGGTGGTCTGCATGCCATGTTAGGCGTTGCTGATTACAGGCCGGTTATACCTAGTCGAGCAATAAGAAACAATGGCGTAATATTCCACCCATGGGAAACAACTAATTTTGATCATTCTTTTCAATTAGGAAATATGCGGATGTGGCGTATTTGGCGAGGATGGCACGTAACTAATAATTAAACTATCAAATCTATGGAATCACTAAATGTAAGTATCGCAGCAATTGTCACTATCTTTTATTTTGTACTCGCCATAAAAATCCTGAGTATCTTTTTAAAAGGCTTTACAAACCCCATGAATCAAGCTACAGGAACCTTACTCGTAGGTGCTTTAATTGGTTTTGGAATCAATCTACAAGACTTTTCCGAAATTGCCGTAAGTTCGTTCTTTTACTATGCAAAAGAAGGTCAATTGCTTTATGGCGTCGCATTTTGGTTGTTATTTGCATTGATAGCTTTTGTATTTTCCTATGTACTCTTCAGATTCAGTTTTCTAGTCATCAATATGGCTACCCCTGAAAATGAAAAGGCAGAGTTAGGGAAAAACAACCTCGTTTTGGCTTTAACTCATGCAACAGTGTATGTTTTGCTTTGTTTGGTACTGAGTACTCCCCTAACCATTCTTGCAAATACATTGGTGAATTACTCTGAATTCCCTAATTAAAACTGGTTGGCGATGCGCAGATCGAATTTGATTTGGGGTGCTTTTTTTACTTTGTTTAGTTTGGTTTTGATTGGCTGCGTCAATACATCCAAACAAAAACAAAAGCCTATTGAGCACCAGAAAAAAGAAATTGAATTGAAAGCACCTTCGGCTTCAATAAAGACGGATTATTACCAGTTAAGCAATATCCAAGGATTCTTTGCTCCAAGTGGCTCTACCTATGAATACGATACCAAACGCAAATTATGGTGTGAGCGTCCGACTGCCGGAGAAATGATGAGTTTTGCAAATAGCGAAGGTGTCAGTGATCCAAATCAAATACCAGATTTAAGTAACTATTTTGACTTAAAAACGACAACTCTTCTCAATTCAGGTATATTATCCATTCAAAAAAACGTAGATTATTATGCCATTAATTTGAGCGTTGGAAGCCTATTCATTTATATAGACACCATCCCTGTTGGCATAAATTCCTTCAAGCTCCAATCTTTAAGAAAACGCCTTTTTAACTTTGATATTGATGGAGACATGATTCTCGAAGACGGTCGTAATTACTTCATGACTTTAAAGCCCTCACCAATGATATCATTTGAAAATGACTACGGCACTTACGAACTACATTTTCAAAAAATCAAATCTCAAAAAATTGCAAAAGTGCGCGCAACTAAAGCATATTTTTATGCTGAAAACAATTTGAATAGCCAACAACGCATGTTTGTTTTAAAGAACCAAAACGTATATGTTTATGAAATTAATGGTGCGTTTGCATTCGTATCCTTAGTTAATTCATACGGTCAAGTCATTAAAGGCTGGCTTAGGAAAATAGACTTAGCTCTTTGATGCACAAACGTACTTTTTTCAAGGATTTAAGTAAAACATAAAATGAAAAATCTGTATATATCCTTACGTTCCTTCATTTTTCTCTTGACCCTAGTAGGAACAGCAATAAACAACAATTCATTTAGTCAGTCAATTACAGATTCTATCCAATCATTTATTCCAAAAAAGGAGCAGCGACAAGTTTTTAATTTGTAAATAAAATAGCTAAAGTTCAAACAACAACCTTAAGGTAAGACACTTGGGGAACTGTTTACAATTACTATTTTAAACCTGGTTATTTCGATGGAAACACCTTGCAATCAGTAAGATCTATTCAATTCTTTTTAAATCAACTCGATTCCAGAATCAAGACAATGGATGGGGTCCTTGCTGAAAGACAAAATTTTATTGATAGCGCAAATAAACTATTAAATACCCATATTGTTCATGCCTTTAGAACCACCGGAGATGTTAGGCCAATGCTATCTTTAAAATGGAAAGAAATGAGAGCCCTTGATGCCTATCCTTGGGTACAAATAGATTTCAACCAAACTGAATTTAAAGACCAAATCAAGCTTTATATAATTAGACCTTATTTTAAGCAACTCAGAGATAATAGTTCCTTAGGTGGGCAACAAAATATCGTCAAAGAATTCACAACTTTGTTTCCATCCTTGACACCAGTTGGCATTTCTCCAATTGATTATATTATCAATACCCATGGAGCAGACGCACATGGAACCTTAACGCTGTTCAATCATAGTTACTTTAAATTCTATCTTTCCAATGTCGCTAAATATGACTGGTATCTCATTAGAAATCATCAAGATATAAATATCAGCTTTTCAACAACAGATAACTATAAAGAAATTATAAAATTGGAGGGCAGTTTACAATTTGAATCTGTTGAAGGATTTATAAACGAAAAAAAATATTTCGAACTACAAATTGCTGACAATCAAAACCGAAGAAACCTAGATGCCATCACGTTTTATAAGGACGGACAAAAAATAAAAGAAACACATTTTTATTTTCCCGTTAGTCAGCCAGATCAATATAAAAGTTATTCATTTGAGTTTTCAAACGGCGAAAATCTAACAAAAAAAGGAATTGAAGATACACTCAGACAAGCAATCAATTAAGCACTCAATCAAGAGGCAAATTCAGCTTTAACTTTGTTAAAATTCAAACGTGCTCAACAAAAATTAAACGAAGCTTTGCTCAATTGCCCTATTGGGTCGCCTAACTATAACCGAATTACCAAATTAGAGGGACTTATTCGAGAGTAAGTTTTTTTTTTTACTTTTTGAACGTTTTTCCCTGTCTGAACTTTTAAGATTTAGGCTCCACCCTCACCAATACATTTACCTCAAATACACCACCCTGATCAGCCTTATAATTCGTGTGCCAATAATTATTGAAAACATACAGATAGAGCGGGCTTAAGCTTTGGTTTTCGCGCTTCCAGACCTTTGCGCCGCGTTGCTGTTGTTCGTCTATCGGCGCGCCGAGTTCAAAAAGGTTGCAGTCGGGTGTAAAGACGGTTATTTTGAATTTCTTGTCCTCTAGGATCAGGTGATCTGCAACGCAAATAAACTCTTTGTTGGAGCCCGCTAATTGGTCTGCAGGGTAGTTGAGTTGCGTTTTTTCGCCGTAGGTCAAGGAAGGGTTGTCTAGTTCAAAAGGCAAGCAAATGTGCAGGGCTTCTTTGTCGCGGATGGCTTTTTTGTCGATCTGAAAACGCAAGACAAATTCATTCGGATGGGCCGCCGGCTGAAATTGAACGGTGATATTCAAGTTGGGATGTACAATGGTTTGGGTGGCTTTTTTAAAGTCATTTTGCTTTGGAACCAACACTTCGTTGACCTGAGGAGAAATACCCAAACTATAAATACAGGCGCCGAGCCCTGGTGTGTCTTGCTGAAGCAATTCAATTCCATCCCATTTAAGTGATCTGATTCCCGAATAGGTATCATCCCAAAGAAAACTAAAGTTACTTACTGCGCTATTATTGCAGTACCCTTTGAATTGGGCTTGCTTTCCGATGCGCGAAAATTGCAATTGTGCAGAATCCAGAAAAGATTTTTTGATGCGCCATTGTTCAGTCGTGAAAAATACGTCGGGAGCTGAAATGCTGCACCACGCGCCCCACGTGTGTTCGTGGAACAAAATGAGGTTGCGGTGGATTTCTCGCAAAGCTGCTTGCTGCTCGTTTATTTCAATTTCGTTCAACTGCCCTTCAAAATCAATGACTTCTTTAACCAAACGGCGCATCTGAATCTCTTCGGCAGCTGTGGAGTACGCGCCGTCTTCCCAATACGGACTGATCTCTCCTGTTTGAACCGGTAAATCCTCTTTGTATTGCTTTAAAAAATCTGCAAATAAAGTATCTACATTGGAAAGCACCAACTGAGGTGAACTGTATTTCAAATTCCAGGCTGCAACGAACTCACAAAGGGTGGTGTCTACAGGGCCGTTGTCGGCGTTTTTGGTATAGCGCCGCTGCACCACATCGTAGGGATACGCAGCCAACTCTTGGGTATAGGCAGAGAGGCGCTTTTCCCATTCAAAAAATTGCTGACCTGCTGAAATATTGTGAAAATACGAATAGCCTTTGCCTGCGGTCCAGACGAAAAGTTGTGCGGTGCTATCGGTTTTGGACTGCCACAGAAAAGGTTGGTCGCCCGCTTCACGAATAACCCCACCTACTCTGTCGCCATGATCGGCATGGTTGGCAACGTAATTAGGACCCAAGGATAAATAAGGTATTTGCTGTTTTGCATACGACTCAAAAGCGGCATATGTTTGCCCCGGAATGTCGGTCACCATGGCGTTGGAAATATAAAAACCGTATCGCTGCTCTAAGTGCCGTGCGTATTCGGTGAGCCAAAGAAATTCGTCGGGGCGCATGAGGCCGGTAAGGCAATTGGCGTAGTTGGCAGAAAGCACTATATTCCCGCTTTTGACGGCAGCCACAAACTGTGCTTCTTCGGCTGAGCTCGCTTCTTTTAAGAAATTCTCCACCGCCCATAAAGATTCAATGTGCCATATTGGCTGAACAGCGCCAATACCTCCTTTTGCAATCCAGCGCAGTGCAGACCGGATATTTTCAGTCTGAATTTTAGCCACATCTGTCTGTAGATGCGAATAACCGATATCGTTGTGCGAGTGGTGTATGAGATGAAAGGCCAGGTCTTTGATCGGTTTGACGTCGAGAACAATTAGCGAATCTATGCTGATCTTACCACTCGCATACGCTTGAAAACGCAGGGTATCGGAACCAACAAACCCCGCCGGATACGCTGGCAGCGTCAGGTAATGATACCCGGGTTCAAATTGATGATGAAACGAAACGAAAGCAGATACAAATGATATACTGTCTATTCCTTCTTGGATAAGACACTGCACGTTTATCGGACGCTTTTGATCGGCTCGAAGCACAAGCGCACTTGCTTGCACTTTGACTTTTGTTTCTGCTTTGTACTGAAAAACCATCAGCCAATCGCGGCTTTGCATATCCCGTCCCACAACTTTAAAATATGACTTGCCAATACTGGCTGAGGGCAATTCTAGTTCGAGGTATCCAAATATATCTTTATTGATGTCTTTTTCAAGAAGTGCGAAACGGTAATTTGCTCCAGGTGCAAAATTTGAGGCCTTTTGAAAAGTAGCTTGCTCCACCCATTTCTTCTCCGTCTTCAAAGTAAAAAGTAAGCTGCCATTGAGATAGACATCAAAAAGACGGTCGCCCCCGCTGGTTCCATTTGAAAAACCGATTAAAAACTGATACTTAGCCACACCAGCTTCTATTTTTGGTGTGCTTGCCTCCCACTCAATTGGTGAAACACCATTACAGCGCGTCAATAAAGCGAGATCGGCAAATTCCCGAAAAGGCGAAAAATAGCTGAGGTCTTCACCTGAAATTTTCTTGAAAAAGCCTGCGGGTTGGGTTTGAGCAGCTAAATAGGAACTTAGACCTAAAAAAAGTAAAATATGCCACCAATGTTTCATGCTCCTAAGGTAGTAAATTCTAATTTTGCAACTAAACACATCTTATGCGCTTCAACCTTTCAGAAATCAATGAGCTCATTCGCTCCCGACGCACCATCTACCCCGAGCAATTTTCGGACAGGAAGGTCCATAAAGAGCAAATTGAATTACTGCTCAATAACGCGCAGTGGGCGCCTACACATGGCAATACCCAACCTTGGCGTTTTCAGGTTTTTATGGATGATGGGCGTCAAAAACTCAGTACTTTTTTAGGTGAAACCTACCTCCAACTGACACCTGAAGGGCAACAAGACGACGCCAAACTAGCCAAAATGCTGCGCCGTCCACTACTCGCTTCAGCGGTTGTAGCCGTTTGCATGAAGCGTCAAGAAAGTGAGAAAATTCCAGAAATCGAAGAAATCGAAGCGGTAGCTTGTGCCATTCAAAATCTCCACCTGAGCTGCACTGCTTATGGCCTAGGTGGCTTTTGGGCTACTCCTAAACTCATTTATAGTTCGGCTATGAACAAATTTCTTGGTTTAGACGAAAAAGACAAATGCCTTGGCTTATTTTATATCGGATACCCAAATATTGAATGGCCTACAAACCAGCACCGCCGACCCTTAGAATACAACTGCACCTGGATAAGCGAATAAACTACTCGTTTCAGTCAATTTTTCGTTTCTTTGTCTATGCGCTTTTTGTTTGTCGTCTTGCTTTTTTTTCCTGCACTAGTTTGGGCTCAAGCTTTTAACCAATTAGGCAAGCCCAATTACTTTGGATTTCAGTATCGGCATATTGTTCCGATGCAACAAATGCAATCTGGG
>JACCDV010553342.1_pt1 | contig 14193 bp, 10 predicted proteins | sample 7446131 | NCBI WGS metagenome assembly JACCDV01 (sample SAMN15323448, study PRJNA562643) | freshwater metagenome | isolation source: river surface water | place: USA:Blue River Watershed | collected 2017-08-17 | reverse complement strand
CTCGGATCGTCACCTGTAGATTATCAATAATCTTCACTATAAGCTTTGAGAAATAGCCCTCCTATCCATTCTTCTATTTGCTACTCTTCTTTGCGAAATCGTTTATCACTGCCTAGCAGTAATTCTATAGTTATTTCTTACGCTTCTCAATTATTTTGGTATTCTTGCACTCCCACTCAGAAACAGGGATTTAGGATATGATGATTTCGAAGCCTTAGAGAAGGACTTCAATTTTGCTGGAGGTGAGGCTTTTCCAAGGAATGTTCATCTTTAGGCATCCAAGTCTACTGTACTTTATCTTGAAGGGTAGGTTGAGTTTCTTTATTATGCTTTTCTTGAGCACAACATTCTTGAGAATAACTTACCCCGACCAAATGCCTATCTTCAGGTTTTCAGCACTGAAGTTCTCAATGTACTCTCCGAGGATTGAGCTCAGTAATTTCTATGCTAAGGACTCGAACATTGCTCAGATTTTATTACACCAAGCTATATAATAATGTGAATATTAGTAGTAAAAATCATTATATTGAACTGTTGATGAAGTTTCGGAATCTTTAGCAATAGTCTGAGGGAGGAATGCAAGACACATCCTTACTTAGAAAGGTGCTTTTGAAGAAGTATTATAAATTTTTTCTTCCCTCAAACGCAGTAAGGATGTCAATTATTGTCAGGATCATCATTACACCCGGAGTCTTACTCATCACTCCTCCTCGTAAAGTCTTAAAGACGTTTCCATGCTGTATGGGTGCTTATTTAGGATCACACTTGACAAAGGCAACCATAAGAGAATAGTCATTAATATTATTCTTTTTGAAAAATTTGCTATCAGCCTTTATTTGGTTGCGAAAAATATTTGAAATCTAAGGAGGTAAACTAATCTTTTTGCCTCTCTCGAGCCAATCTTTGTCCTTGAGCTCTTTTCCTTACTCGCCCGTACGGCCATATAAACTTCCTTTCAAATCATAAACCTATTAGATCTTTAATCCCTATTCCTTCTTCAACTGGCTAAAGATATTCTCCATACTTATGAAATATATTGTATTGACCTTCTATTTATTCACATACACCTTTAGCTTATACAACCCGAAAATACGTACAATTAATGTATCTTGATTATTAGTCATGTGTTAGTAATAGTTCTTAAGGATCCTTGTGAAGAATAAGAATTAATGCTTTGGAATGGTCTTTAGAAAGATTTTGTTGTCTGTTGTTAAATAGAAGAATGACCCTGATTTCCCAGTGGAGCATTTTTCATTCAATGCTGTTAAGTCACCTGTTAGCAATTGATTCAGTAAATACTCTGGCCCAACGGATCGTTGATAATCATTATTAGAGATTCCATAGGAGTTTCTTAATCGTTAGAAGACAATAGGCGCCATTTAAATGAATAAGGAGTTTTCCATTTTTTTGAGAGCTTTTGGCCATTTACTTGACAAGTATGCCTTATTCCCCAAAAAGAACTCATGTTGCTATGAAAAATGGTTGTCTTTTAAATTTAGAGCTGAATTTAATTCATATAACGCCTTTATACTTTTTCTAAGCCCAACCATAATATTTAAGACTAAGTTCCAATTTTAATGGCCAAAGTACACTGTCATCTTTTTCGTTACATTTTCTTTTTTAGTCTTCTTTTGTTATTCAATATCGAATATTTTTAATTTGGCCTCCATTTGTTTGAGCTTTGATGGGCTAAACTTTCTCTTCCTTTCGTTATAACCACGATAGCGTTGGCAGAGCTCCATCATCTTATAAGTTTGATCAAGAAATCCCTTCAACTAATTGACAACTTCAATATTTAGGTGAGATTTCATTTCTCTTTTCATTTTCTTTTTCCTCATCTAAATTTTATTAATCGAACTTGACCTCATAGTACTAGCGTAATTATATCTATAAAGGCTTTTAAGAGATAGTGAGTCTTCATCCGAAGTATTTATTGTCTTGCCTGATTTGTTAGAGTAAAGCTATGAGACTGATCGTTCAGTTGATAGTTATATCTCCTTCGCTTCCTTTATTTAATTGTTTTTCTGCCGAATATAGTTACTCCCTTCTTGTAGGGCATTTGATAGTTGGTAAAGCTTTTTCTATAATTTTCTTTAGAGATCCACTGCTACCATTTTCAATTCTTCCATATTATCTTCCTTTTAATTTTGAGGCTGGAGCTTGAGCTTAGCCCTCAGCTTCTCTCGTACCTTCTGCATCTCTGCCTTAGAGTTTTGCTAGCTGACTTCAATATTGTTGAAATACTCGAACCAGCCAAAGAGTTGAAGATGCTCACTGAAGAAGAGTCGGTAGCTTAGTAATACTTAACTTACTCATTGAAGGTGATGGTTTGGTCTTGATCTACATCAAAGGTGTTGAATAGTTCTTCAATGTACTTGCGCTTGGGGTTGACAATTTCTCCAGTGAGTGCATTCCAAACAACTGAAATTTATTGAAAGAGATTCATGAAATCATTAAATTCGATATCGCCCCTTCCTTCAGTCAATATCAACCACCCAAATCTTGACTTCTGTAAATCGTTACCTTTCAGGATAATCTTCAGGTAGCTGATGTAGTCCTATTCTGTTATTTATCCGTCACTATTGTTGTCGATCAGGTTGAATATTCTGCAGATAAACGAGTCCTATCTTCCAAGCAAGCCAAGTCCTCGTCGAAACTATTCATAGTTCATTTTGTTGCCATGCTGGCACAGCTGATGGAATCGACGAGATACTATCTATTTCTCGAATTAGTCGAAGGATAATTGCTAGGCCATTGTTTAGGATTAGTAGTCTTGTGCCTTTAGGAGCTATCGAAAGCGTTGATTGATGATTTATGACTACTACAAATCTTCTTCTTATGCATAGGGTTGAGTATAATTCATAATTTGATCCCTGCTGAGAATAATTATATTATGATTACTCTCAAGAACCATTATCAATAAACTTATTCTATTTATAACGTAATTAAGGTTTTTAGTATATAGAAGTATGGATGATCAGGAGGTAAAAAAGTAGGCAGTTGCAGCGTTCTTTGAGCAGAGTTTATCATATTCGTCATGGTCCATCATTGATATTGCCAAAGCAGGACTTTGCTTGATGATCTCAACTTTGGTTAGATCAATCTTATAATTTCCAATAGCCAAAATGCTGTCCTATATAACATTTTCTTTTCCTTTGTTCTTGTAGTTAGAAACAAACACCCAACTATTCACTCCTTTTATTCGATTCTTATTACCTATTACAATATTATCCTTCCCTTCAACATAGTTTGCTGAGCCATCAATAAAGTTGCCGCCCGGAAGGGCCTTTCTTATTTACTTCAGCCACATCAAAGTATTCTTGACAAGGTTATAAAGTTTCGGTTTGTTGCAGAAGACCCAGTTATAGGTTTGGACCTATGTGCCAAGAAGATTGAGATAAAAGTTCGCCCTTGTAACAACCACTGGATTGATGGTGAGATTGAAGTATGTTGTTTGCTCATAAGTACAGGCCATGAGGATGAGAAGTATGATTGCTTGGAACAGCTTCTTGCTTGCCATTTTTTTAGTCCAAATCTATAGAAGAATTATATGATTAGTTTATTAAAAGCCAAAATAAAAGACTATTAAAAAAAGTGTTATCTTTACAAAATCCATAATATAATTCCTCGAATAATTTATTGGAGTGCTTAAATTTATAAACTCTAAGCTTCCCGCCTACAAATCAACCACAAACTTGTTGATAATAATTTACTATGCTGTGTAAGGAAGGGCGTAAATCAGATGAAGTAGGGGTCATTCAAGTGTTTAAAATGAAAGGCAATCCTTGCAAATTAAAGAAAAATAATTTCCCAATGATATTTCTAGCAATCACAAAGAAAGGGTTTCCTCCTTAATACATGAAATATGAAGAACTTAAGAAAGAGTATCCTTATCTTCTTATTGATTTCTTTGAGAAAAGGCTTCGGGTCACAAGCCTTAATTAATATCCTGTACCCAAATAGCCAGGAAAAGACCAAGCCTGCCAAACCTAAAAGAGATAGAGGAAAGATGAGATGAAGGAGAAGAAAGATGAGATGAAGGAAAAGAAATAATAGATTAAAGAGAAGAAGGAATAGCCTAAATAGAAGAATAAAGACACAAAATAAATTTTTATAAGGTAAAGGGAAATAAATGAAAGATAGTTAATGAATAATAGATAATAAAGAGAAACAACAGTTAGAGAATCAGTGAGACAGAAGGAAGTTAACGAGCCAAGACCATTCAGATCATGCAGAAATCGTAATGACCCTTTTAGAAGAAGGGAAGATTACTAATTCAGGTAAGATTACCGCTAGCCTCCCAAAAACCTTGACTAAGAGTTTTTGAATTAGCAGATATAAGCCCGATCGTCATTCACAGACGACTAAAACTTCAAGAAGAAATCCTATAAGAAAATACTTGATTATGACAATATGATTGAAGAACTTGGTCTCTTCAACCTTGTCAGCCCAGCCGTCATCCCAGCTTCTAAATCCAAAGTTGAGGTCCCTTTTATCAATTACCATATCCCAGCACGCATAAATTTCAAGTAGATTGATCGGGAACAGTACTCAAGCTAGGAGTTCAAAGAAAGTGAGGAAAGCGAGTTTGTTCTTGACGAGAGAGGGAAGGAGAAGAGGAGGAGATAGAAGCTGATGAGATAGCAATAGAAGTTGAACAAGCGTAAGAAACTAAAGAAGATAAAAAAGAAAAAGAAAGTAAGCAACCGTCAAAATTGATACTGATTCAATAATACATATAATCCTCCTCTATTGATCTCTATCCTTCAAGGTCATAATATTCGAAAATCAACTATATTTTGATTATATTCGAGATATATTTCCAAGCAGTTAACGAGTGCAATGAATGCAACTACCAAAAATAAGATCATAGAATGCTATCAGATCATTTAGACCATCGGAAAGGGCGCCAATGGATTAGTCTATAAGGGAATCAATCTCAATAATGGTGTAATTGTGGCCATGAAAGAAATGACCATCAGTAAGGAGTAGATCAAATCTATTAGAAAAGAAATCGGCTTCATTAAGAACCTCAACCATAAAAATATTGTAAAGTATTTCGATGCAGTGATTAAGGATCATAAGATCTATCTAATTCTTGAGTATCTATAAGGAGGGACACTAGGGACCCTCTGCAAGCGATCCATCTTCCCCTAATCCCTCATCAAACTCTATATCTTTCAAATTCTAGAAGGATTATAGTATCTTCATAAGCAAAATATAGCCCACAGGGATATCAAGGGCCTCAATATTCTTATAACAAAAGAAGGGAAGATAAAGATAGCTGATTTTGGAGTAGCAGTCAATATCAACTAAAATCAAAAGACACTATCAGCTGGAGGGACACCCTATTGGATGGCGCCAGAAACAGCAAATGGGCAAGATTTAGTCAGTACTAAAAGTGACATTTGGTCTTTAGGATGCACCGTTATAGAACTAATAACTGGGAGTCCTCCATATGCCTAACTGAGCCCTTTGCCTGCGCTAATAAGAATCGTCTAAGACCAACATCCTCCCCTTCCAAAAAATGCAACTCCATAATGCATAGATTTTTTATTACGGTGTTTTGAAAAGAATCCATAAAAGAGAGTGACAGCTAGTGAGCTTCTAGAACATAAATGGGTGAAGTCTATAACTGAGCAGGATCTAAATATCCAGCGTTCACATAAAAATATTAGAACTTCCAATATCCTTCTTATCTAAACCACTCTTAAAAGTAAAAATCTAACATAAATCTATAACTTGAGCGTGAAAACCTAAAACAAGAAGCTTATTTACTTTAACAAGCATTTCTTGTTGTTAAATGAGGTTGAGAATAGTGACGTTAAACTCGATATTATAAATAGTTTAATAAACTCCACCTTCTAAGCATATAAGTACATTTAATAGATCGGAATGTTGAAAAATGTCCTCACCAGATAGTGTAAAACTGTTAAGATAAATCCTTCGAAGACATTAGAAATACTTTCTGATTGCTACCACCTTGGCTTTGAAAAGGATGTCTTCTATATGATACAAAATAATGCCATCTATTACCTGGCAATGCTTTGCAAACAATTTATGACTAAGAAATAAAGCTATCTCAATCACTTGTCCATCATATAGAAATTATGCCCTTTGCTCCAGAGCTTTTGCCATGATCAAATAGTCTTGCCCTCCCATCTCCTACAAATCCTCCAAGAAGAAGATACGCTGAGCTCATTAGCAATGGCATACAACTTCGCTTCAGATTTCAAACAAATCGATATCGCATTTTCCATTTTGAAGATTTTCAACAAATACAACTAATAAAATTTCGACACTCAATAAGCAATGGGCATATTTAGCTACTGCCTGGAAAGAGTATGCAACATAACTACTTTCCAAAACGACATAAAGACCAGCGAGTAAAATCTAAGATTTATCCTCTTCATTAGTAAATACTAAGATTTTGAAGAAAAGATGGACAACATAGGGTTCACTAACTCACTTTCCTAATACGCCAAGATGCTCGTCTTGAATAAAAATGTGTGTGAGGACCACTATGATTTAATCATGCTTTATCTCGAATGCACCCATGAATATTTGATGGGTAGACCTGAAAGGCTAAAGCTATTCGTCAAAATGAGCGGGGTGAAAAGGTTGAAGAGTCTGCCCAAATTCTTACTGGACAAGAATTAAGTTGTGAATAAGCTCAATCTGATAATATCGCAAACAAATAATTTATGATCAAAAGTATACATTTTTCGACTAGTCAATCCATCATTAATCATTAATACTCTATAAACCGTTTTCGATGAACAGGCATCGATATATGCGATTTGCCAAAATTGATCCTAACTTCACTTCCTTTGTCCCTTTGCAAACATTAACATTCTTTAACTGCTTTCCATTTTGATAGTCTTATAATAAAGCTTAGTATGATGTATACTTCTATGCGATTGCCAAGCATTTTTCTTTCCCAAGTCCTGGAATCTGAAAGAACATATTTTTCCATAGTTTTTCCTTTTCATTCTGATGATTAATTGATTTGATCGATTATGTCCTTTGATCAAAGAAGCCAATATCTTTTTAAAGCCTACTATTGATGATTGAGGCGCTCAACTCGCACAGATAGATCATTGACTAATACTAGCTTTAAGTGTTTTAGAATTCATAGTCATGATAAAATTTAGTGTCGAGGCCTTACCGAAGCAGTAAAGTTCGTTTTGTTGGCTATTGGCTCGCTAATTATTATTAGACCTATTAGCTGTTCACGTAGAGTAATGAAAGAACGAAGGTTATATTGGTGGGCACATTTTCTAGCTTAATATTGCGGATTTAGAGTGATTAGTCATTTTCGGTAAAATAATAATTGATTTAGTAGCCCTTCAAATCATCTCGACGCACTTTAATCCCCTCCTATTTGCACGTCTTAAAGAATTGTTATAGGGCAGGGGGAAGTAGGGTGTTTGAAAATTCAATAAGTAAACATTTTGGAGTGCACTATTTTTTTAGTTTAGTAGTAATCATTAGAACTTTAAACAAGTGCGAAATAATATTATAGTTCATGTTAATCCACTTGAGTTTTAGGCAATTAAATATGTGAAATATATGCAATCTAAATTTAGCGAAACTTACGTAATAAAGAAGGAATCACAAATCATAGACTTTCTAATAAATTTTGGCGATGGGTTGCGAATACACATTTTTGAAGGAAGCGAAAGAACCATCGTTTTAATTATATTTTCGCTCAATTTTAGCTTATTCAATATTCATACCAACGCTAAAAATCATTCGCTGATATCCCATCGTAACAATGAAATCCAAACACTAATTAGAGTCTAATATGTCCATTATAGTGTGTCCATTGTGGGTTACTTTCTTCTTGCCTGAGTAAAAAGATATTGAGGAGGTGATAATGTGAGTGTCCTAATTATGCTTGATCACCCACCTGACTTTCTTTTTGGATCTAATTATGACCATCGGTTTACTTCACTATTGTTTTGCCACAAAATTATACGGATTTCTACATCACGAAGATATTTTGGTTTTAGAAGCGTAGCTATTGCATCTTAGATTGATAAAGATAATAGCCATAAACATTAGTATAGGACAACAAAAACATATATATCACTCATCCACTATCAACATTCTTGCCCTTTTTATTACGCTTTCTAATACGTTTCTTCTTTTATATATTACCCTCATTATTAGGGATTTACTTCTTCTGTTTGTTCTTGACGGATAGAGGGTTGGGTCCTTTGGCTATTTTGGTCTTTATCTTAATTCCATGTTGGGAAGATAGTTATTTTATCCTTTTCTTCTTCTACTATCTCTATAGCTTCCGATTCAACTCCACCACTTATTTGGTTTATTTCTCATTAGGCATGTACTTCAATTCTGCCTGCTTACTTAGTTCCTTCAGTGAGTACTTAGGAATGTCTTCCATAGTTATGCGTTGGTCTGGTCCGAAGTAAAGGATGGGGACATTATTTAGAGTTCTCAAATATCTTCTTAGTTCTAAATCTTGAGAGCAGACCATGTTAAGCTTTTAATTGCTATCTCTCAGCTGATCTACGATGCAGTTATCAACTGAGTACTCCAAGGGATGCTTGCAATGGATCATCTTATATTTTCGAGCCTCCTACAATACCAGCTTAAACTCATCTCCCAGCAGCTCAAGCTATCGTATGATACAAGATGTCACCTTTAGACTAGCCTTGCCTTTTACAGCATTCTAGAATTTTCTCTTGAGATCGATTCCCTTTTCAACAATGAGCTTGATGAAGTTTCCATCGAGCAAAAGTTGATAGGGATCATGGAATTGATAGTTAATCCTAAAGAAGTTGACCAACTTGCTCACTTGTTGATTGTCCATTAAATTAAATAATTGATTATAAAGTAAATTGGTTAATTAACTCTACAGTATCACGTTAGGACAGGGCGTTTCTTTTGAGGCTATTTGCTCCCTTTCTATTCATGAATTCTTTCTATTCTGGATCTCTTAACTACATTCGATTTGAACTTAAATATTTAGCTATCTGATAGCACTGATTATCTGAAACGAAATAGGATATTCTTAGGCAAGTACAGTGTTAGTTTTCTTGTCTACTCGGCCTTGCTCGCAGTAGCTAAACGAAGCCCAATAAATCCCCATCCTGCGATCTCAATATCCTTAGCCTTCCCATCTTTAAATTTTACATCAAATTAATGCTTAGTGATTTGGAGCTAATGAAGTGGGGGCAATCCTTTCCAAAAGGATTTATAGTTTAAGATAAACCACTTATTGTCAGATGAGCATGACCCTCCTAGCCCAAAAAGAATAATTTTTGCATCTTTGATCTCGATTCTTCCACCGAAGAACAAGGCTTGGTGGAGCATTATAGGAGGGGAGAAGAATTTGTTCCAAGCAAGCAAGGACTTTAGATTTGGCTTATTAATAAGGTTATAAAGATTACATTAGGAGTACATACCTGGCATGTCGTAAATTAACTTCTTTTGATACTTGCTTTCAGTTATATAGAGAGTAGTTCCTGGAACCTTAGATGTGGGCCTGTTTAGCTTAGTGAGTTCATTAAGAAGAGTGGTCTTACCAGTATTGGGGAAGCCGACAAGCTGGATCCTATTAATTTGTGTCTTCTATAAGTACTCCTACAGCCCTTTGATTCCCATCTTGCTAACATTACTCGTTAGAAAGACTTTCATATTGGTAATCCTTTATCTTAATTCTTCCATCTTGCTTTTCTCTCTGTCCTTAACAAAATCAAGCATGAGAGTGCGAACTGACTGAAGAATTAGATGCTTATTTAAATACTTCTAATTCGCTATATCGAGTTTGTTTAGTATTACTATTGTTTCTGATTTTTCATTCATAAGGCGGTCAAAGACGTATTTTTGGAAACTGCCTGCAATATCAAGAATATCCACTACATACAGATAGACCACTGGGACATTTTTATGCTTTTTGAACACTTTGCCCATGATCTACTATTGATTATTATCTGTGAGACTTTAGGGAACATTGTACTCTTCAGGCAGCTTATTGTGATATTTGAGAGTATAGCAGCGATAACAATAAATTTACTATCTCTGCTTTTTACTTCGCTTTATTGTCTGCTCACTCTACTCGTATTCATCGATTCTCTATTGAAGACGCAATAGTACTCCAACATTATCTAAGTTGTCTAGTTTTTTTGATGCATTATTAAAAATATTAACCCCAAGCTATCTCTCAACTTCCTGCACTATCTACAGTGCCTTGCCATCACTATTTTACACCTTAGCCCCATATGAAGATTCGATTAGCTTAATGTTCCCCTCAACTGCTTTTTTGAGCACATCGTCACTAATGTATCCATACTTATCTTTATGCTGGCTTTGAAGTAAGCTGTTGCAACCATCGCATCGATGGTGCTTATAATATTTCTATCTACTCTATTCACTCAAAGTATTACTCTTTGCTGCACCAGTCTATCTTTCCTTGATCTTTTTGTATAGCTCAATCTTCTTCTATCCGCTAGATGACTTTTGTTGGTTGGCAAAAGTAAAGGATTAAGTTGCAAGCAGTCGAGACCCGAATTTGAAATGTATTATTGATCGACAGAATGTTTTAATCATTATATGTGAGGTAAATTAATTATAGTTCCCTAACACAACAATAGTCAAGGTTGCCTCTATTAATTTAAAATATTTATTCAATCATTTAATTCAAGCACATCTTCAAATTTGAATATAAAGATCATTAACGCTAAAACTAGGCTCTTTTATGGTAAAAGATAAGTAAATCATTAGGCATGTATGTTTTTTTATTTCATATTTTTGATGATTTGTTGGTTAGTTGATTTTGGTTTGAGTTGTATTCTTTATAACAAATATCTTGAGGAATGGGAAACGGACAGCCGGAAAGTTAGAAGTTTAGCAATGCATATTGGAGGAAGATTAATACATATCAAGCCGGGATTGAGGAATATGAAAACACAAATGATAATTCCATCCATATTGAGAAACATCATTTTCAAACCCCTTCCCAAGAATAGTTCGAAAAGATCAAATAATTGTCGTACCTAAGGAAGAATAATCCTCGCTGGGTTTCAGCACTTTACTTCGAATATTAATAAACTAGTTCCTTTTGTAGCCCTCACTATGCTGCCACACTATATCTATAAAAAATATCACACAGACTTTCATAGTGCAACCCCATCCCTTTCCCTCAAATTCTACATCTATATGACCAAGTTCTACAAGGATATTGGCAACTGTCTCAACTGATTGGATTTTTCGAAGTTGAACCAGAGTATATAGGAATAAACGAACGTGGAATTGCAAAGGTTTGGGGAGGTCCTCATTGGCATCGTATTTCAGTGAGAGGGAATATTTGTTAATAACAAATGGTTCAAAGTATTCTAGAGTGTTTGAATAAGTACGTTGACCGCAAGTCAATGGCATATGAGAGTTCTATTCACTCCTTCATAAACCAAAGAAGAATAAGCTAATTTGGATTGAGCTTCGATGGGGCAATAAAAAGGCTAAAGGATTATGCAAAGATTATGAATATCGACAAATTACCAACTTCAGTTAATTATGATTCGTCCTATGTGAGACAGGGCTAAATCCAAATGGCTCCACAAGCGATTCAATATATCCCTATTGAACAGGATAGGCCTAAGGTTTCTTACATAAAAGAAGTGCAAGATAATAATTTGATTAGGAGGGTCAACAGTTTCTCTAACTTTCAAAATGTTAAAGTATTCAAGCCTTAATATCCGATTAAAAATCATCAAGGATAAAATGCCAATAGTGCAAGGACTATAACCAAATCCCTATCAAATCCCAATTTCACAGTAAGAAAAATCAATCCTCCTCTTTCAAACCCACCAATAACATTTGCCAAAAATGTTCCCAAAAGTATAAATTAATCCTCAGTTTCTAAGAACAACTATACAATTAAGCCATAGATTAATAGATCTTCCCCAAAAGAGCTGTTGACTAACTAAGGGAATAATATATAGAGCAATAAATTCACAATAAATAAGCAATCTGAACTGGTTATCTACCCTCCCTCTCAATCATAAATATCGCCTTCTCTTATAGCGTCCACACACCATGCTTATATTCGAATGCAGACCTCTCCAGTGTAAACCCCTTCTGCGCAAAATGAAGCTAGCAGGCAAATAAGGAATGCTTAGCAATCCTAAAGCATTATAATTTAGCTATACAAATAACCTATTTCTCTCTCAAAAAAGCCGCTTAGCTAAACATTCAAATACGATACATCCAATATCATAGCCAATAGCAAAACTAGCCAGAATTATTTTACTCCAATCGGTGGGATCAAGAATGACTTATCCAATTTGAATTCGATTGAGGAGGTGCAAACAGAACACTATTGGAAAGATAATGAAGTGAGTCCACCCAAGCATGTTACTCCTAGCGAACCTTATTCGCTTAGTAATATCAAATAGACCTATTAATCATCAAATAAGTACAATAATTAACTAGTCTTTACCAACAAATATAACGTCATCGACTAAAATGATGGGAAGTCCTCTCCCTAGTTCCTGAGGAAACTAAAGGAAATAGATTCTTATAGCTATAATGAACCAAATCATCAATACAACGCTAATTATTAAAGTAGTTACAAATAATACCCCAACTTTGAACCTTCCTTCAATTACATGAACTATGACAGCTATGGAAGTGCCTAATCCCTGAGTGACAAATACACAAGCAAGTTTACAACCTTAAACGCGATTGAAACTTATCAGCCAACCACAATCGACCCTGATATTTGGGCTGATATAAAAGGAAAGAAATATTGATCCCATAATTTATGTCAAATCTTACAAGCAACAAGAAATTCAAATCTTTTTAATAAATTATATTTCTTTATTCATTGATTTTTCTAAATCAAAACAGTTGAGTATACAGATTATGATTAATAACAATCCCTATAACGTCCCCGAAAAACCACTAAAGCAATCCAAAGCTCCTGTCTAGCCCAGTCCTTTATACCCCTTCCAGATGAATCGCAGACAATAAGATGTTTAATACAAGCATCCTGTCCAAATGATGAAAAAATCGACCATCCCCATTTTTCTATAAGCTTCAAGCAAGTAGAGCCCTCGCATCCCTCTCAGCCCTCAGCCCATCCTAAAGGGGCAGCATCTTCAAGTAAGTACGGTTTCGCCTTGGGATAATGGTAAATAATTATCGAATATTTCAATATACAAAGAACTCAGTGATCGTCTGAGCCAAGTTGTCGAGCGCCTTGATCTGCATTAGCGGAAAATATCTTCAATTGTATAAGTGAAGAAGCAATAACAAAGTACGACACTATCTGACTCAACATACCACTCTTATGAGATGTCAAATGCATTTTCAAGCAGACAAATGTAAAGGAACGGACAATCTGAAAGCTTTGGCCAATTAACTAGTCAAATAGCATAAGTAAAATTATAACTGAGTAATCTAAAGTATGAAAGAGAAGTATACAATATGCAGCTGAAGAAAGAACTAAGATAGTAAATGAATGAGCAAAAGACAATAATAGCAAAAGAACTCATTAATAGCTTTAGATAGTCATTAAACGACAAATTTGCTGTCTAATAAAGCAAAATAAATGAATCTATACAATAAATAGTGAAAATTGAGGACTTGAAATTAGTAAATGCCATCAGTGAATTAAAATAAATGTTTAATCGATAAATCAATAGGACTTTATAAGATATGAAATACATGATGAATCAGCAAAAGCCAGATTTCCTTCTTCTCGACAAAATTTAAGAAGTTGTTAACTCCTTCGCTTCTCATCGAACTGAGTACTTACATTTTAAAGACCATGTCTTTAAAACTATTATAGCTACTCACTCACAATAATAATCCTTGCTAAAGATCAATTAAAAGGTACAATTACTGTCGAAAATTGTATAAAAGAAGCAGGTGAGTCTTTATGAGGGATATCTTAATGTCTCTTCTGAGAAAAACTACAATTAGATCATCAAGATCAATGTTTAAACCTATCTAAGCGCAACTAAAGCTAAATAAAATACTAAATCTAGAATTTTATAGGCCACGTATTATATTGACAGTGAAGGATTTCTATTAGACTCATCAAGTTTTTATATTTTGAACAGCAAGGGAAGTAAGATAAAGATCTAATAGAGCGAGATTAGAAAGCTCAAAGATATGGGTATTTTGAAATGATTAATTAATATATTAAGGTGAACCTCTTAT
>JACCDV010657934.1_pt1 | contig 14197 bp, 13 predicted proteins | sample 7446131 | NCBI WGS metagenome assembly JACCDV01 (sample SAMN15323448, study PRJNA562643) | freshwater metagenome | isolation source: river surface water | place: USA:Blue River Watershed | collected 2017-08-17 | reverse complement strand
TGGTGGCTGACTCGCTTTGGTCAGGGCTGTGTTGGGTCGACAACACCACGGTGTCAATGCTGTGAGGCTTGCCGTCCACATAGCGCATGGTCACTTGGCTCTTGGCGTCGGGACGCAAGAAAGGCAAACGACCATCTTTACGCAACTGCGCTTGGCGCTCGACCAAGCGGTGTGCGTAATAGATGGGCGCTGGCATCAGCTCGGGTGTCTCGCTACAGGCGTACCCAAACATCAGGCCTTGGTCACCGGCACCAATGTTGAGGTGGTCGTCAGAGGCATGGTCCACGCCTTGGGCGATGTCGTTGGATTGCTTGTCGTAGCACACCATCACAGCGCAACCTTTGTAGTCGATGCCGTAGTCGGTGTTGTCGTAGCCGATGCGTTTGATGGTGTCGCGTGCGACTTGGATGTAGTCCACATGCGCGTTGGTGGTGATCTCGCCAGCCAACACGACCAAGCCGGTGTTGGTCAAGGTTTCGGCAGCTACACGGGAGCGTGGGTCTTGCTCGAAGATCGCATCCAAAATCGCGTCAGAGATTTGGTCTGCCACTTTGTCAGGGTGGCCTTCTGAAACAGATTCAGAGGTGAAGAGGAAGTCGTGAGACATGAAAAAAGCTCCTTTGTTTTCAATAGGTTTGTCGGCGTTGCCGACCCTGAAAACTTGGAGCCCAGCGAACGCTTTAGCAGAATGGCTGAGAGGACTCTTTGCCGAAACACCTAGGTGTCTTGTCGCCCTGCAAGTAGTTCTTTAACTCGGCGACAATCAAGATTCTAGTGGATTTATCAAAGTCATCAAAAAGTTCATGTCTGCCGTCACACGTCTGTTTCATCTCCTAGCCCGCATGCCATTGCCATTGATGCAGCGCATGGGTGCTGTGCTGGGTTGGTTGGTGTGGTGGTTGTCGCCGAGCTATCGGCGTCATTTCAAAGCCAATGTCCATGCTGCGGGCGTGGTGTGGCGTGATGCGCGTCCTGCAGTGGCCGCCATTGGTGCGATGGTGGCCGAGCTGCCGTGGGTGTGGATGCGTCCGCACTCAGCCAAGCTTGAAGGATTGGTGAAGTGGGATGGCGCTGAGCACTTTGAAGCGGCGATGCAAGCCGGCAAAGGTGTCATCATCATGTCGCCACATCTAGGTGCATGGGAAATCGGGGCGCAAGCCATTGCCGAAAGATTCGGCCCCACGCACGGCCCCATGATTGCCTTGTTTCGACCCGCACGTCAAGCTTGGTTAGAGCCCCTGGTGGCCAATGCCCGGACACGTCCATATTTAGATTCAGCCCCCACGTCACTTGCAGGCGTTCGCACACTCATTCGCGCGCTGCGCAATGGCGGCTACACGGCCATCTTGCCCGATCAAGTGCCACCGTTGGGGCAAGGTGTGTGGGCGCCATTCTTTGGACGTGATGTTTACACCATGACCTTGTTGGCGAAGTTGGCACAACAAACTGGAGCACAAGTCATCATGACGTGGTGCGAGCGCTTGCCACCAGGCCATGGCTTTTGCATGCACATGCGTGCGTTTGATGCCCCCGAATTGAAAGATGCCACGGTGTCTCCCGAGGTTGCGGCTGCGGCGGTGAATCGCGGTGTGGAGCGCATGGTGTTGGACGCGCCCGGTCAATACATGTGGGGCTATGCCCGTGGCAAACAGCCACGTAGTGAGACTTGAGATGTGGACGACATTGGGTTTGAGGCTTCTTCAAGGCCTAGCATCTTGGCCGCTGGGGTGGGTGCGGGCCTTGGGTGCCCTGTTGGGTTATGTGTTGTATTTTTCCGTGTGGCCGCGCAGACACATCACGATGACAAATTTGCGTTTGTGTTTTCCCGATTGGGCCGAGTCCAAACGACGCGCCGTGGCGCGTGAGTCTTTTGTTTTTTTTGCACAAGCATGGTTAGACCGCAGCTGGTTGTGGCACAGCAGTCCTGCTTCTCTACAGTCGCGCCTCAAAGTGGTGGGCAGAACAGACTACTTAACAGACCAAGTGCCTACGGTATTTTTTGTGCCGCATTTTGTGGGCTTAGATGCGGGATCTACAGCTTTAACACTGATGCATGGAACGGCGCTCATTGCCATCGTGACACCTCAATCGAACAAGGTTGTGGATCGTTGGATTCAAAATGGGCGTCAGCGTTTCGGCAAAGTGACCTTATTGCAGCGAGAAGATGGCATCAAACCAATTGTCAGTGCGATGCGCCAGCGTGCGTTTTTACATTTATCCCCAGATATGAGTTTTGGCTTGAGTGAGTCGGTCTTTGTACCGTTTTATGGCCAGCAGGCCGCTACTGTGCCATCCTTATCACGCCTCGCAAAATTGGGTCGCGCAAGGGTTGTGCCGCTGGTGACTCGACTGACCCCAACCGGCTATGAAGTCGTTTTGCACCCTGCTTGGGACAATTACCCCACCGACAATGTTGTGGCCGACACAGCATTGATGAACGCACGCTTGGAAACCCTGATCAACGAGATGCCGGCCCAATACTTCTGGGTGCACAAGCGATTCAAGACGCGCCCACTGGGTGCGCCTGAGTTGTATTAATTAGGGGTGCATCCACTGGTACAAGGTCGTGGCGACTTCGTCCACCCCTTGCTTCTTCAGCGCGGAAAACAAACGCACCTCACCGCCGCCAGCCTGTAACTTGGTGATTTGCAAAGCTTTGTTGGCTTCAGTTTTGTTCAATTTGTCGGCCTTGGTGAGTAAAACCAAAAACTTCAAACCTTCTTCGACGCGTGGTCGAATCACATCCAACAAAATTTCGTCGAGTTCGGTTAAGCCATGACGTGGGTCGCACATCAAGACCACCGCACGCAAGTTGGGGCGTGTGAGTAGGTAGTTGGCCATCACCTGTTGCCATCGGATCTTGTCTTGTTTGGGCACAGCGGCGTAGCCGTAACCGGGTAAGTCGGCCAGTACGGCATCGGTTTTGCCTTGGCGCCCCATGGCAAATAAGTTGATGTGTTGGGTGCGACCAGGCGTCTTAGAGGCAAATGCCAAGCGTTTTTGCTGCGTCAGAACATTGATGCAAGTGGACTTGCCAGCGTTGGAGCGACCCACAAAGGCAATTTCAGGCAAGTCGTAAGCGGGCAGGTGATGCAGTTGGGCCGCCGTGGTCAAAAACCGTGCAGTGTGCAACCAACCCATGGCGTATTTGGCTTGATCTTTGGGGTTCAGCAGCTCAAAAGCGGCCTTGGCTGCGGCGCGGTCGGCGTCGCGTTGAGCCTCAAACTCTGCGTTCAAGACCGCAATTTTTGGCACCTCGGGCGTGTCATTGGAGGCAGGGGTGTCGTGGGGGGCTGGCTGGTTCATGCGACATTGTAGAATCACGGCAGTTTTTCGCCGTCTTTGAGACTCTTTAACCAAAGCACACATATGAAGCTGATTGCCTCCTTGTTGATCGTCGCCGCTATGGCGGCACCCTCCCTTTCTCACGCGAATGAGCCTGTAGCTCCCGCCGTCAAGGCCGATTTGGCCAAAGGTGAGGCCACTTACACCGCAATTTGTGCCTCTTGCCACGGAGCAGATGGCAACTCTGGCGCGCCTGCTTACCCAAAGCTGGCGCAACAACATCCTGACTACTTGGTCAAGCAATTGCAAGAGTTCAAGTCTGGCAAGCGTGCCAACGCCATCATGAGCGGTATGGCAGCGGGTCTGTCAGATGCAGACATGAAAAACGTTTCAGCTTGGTTGGGCTCTAAAGAAGCCAAACCTAATTTCGCCAAAGAAAAAGACTTGGTTGTGTTGGGCGAGCGTATTTATCGCGGTGGCGTGGCAGACCGTCAAATCGCTGCATGCGCTGGTTGTCACAACCCAACAGGTGCAGGCATCCCCGCGCAATACCCACGCCTAGCAGGCCAGCACGCTGACTACACCGTGTCTCAGTTGAATGCTTTCCGTGAGCATGGCAACAAAGGTGCGGGTCAAAACATCGGACGCGGCAACAGCATCCAAATGAGCAGCGTGGCAGCCAAGCTCAACGACCGTGAAATCAAAGCGGTGGCAGATTACATCGCTGGTTTGCGCTAATCCAGCGCTTTCAATCCCGCAAAAAGCTGGCTCTTTGCCAGCTTTTTTGTTTTCTGGCCTAGGGTCTTTGGCAATCGCTCGCGAGTGAATATGGACTTTGTTTCAGAATAGAAAGAGTTTTTGCTGCAAAAGGAGTTCTCGTGCGCGTCAATCAATTTTCAAAAAATTCAGACACAGGATTTGTGCATGGTTTGAGCAGCGAGATCACGCCTCAGACTGTGTACGCCCAGCGCCGCGACTGGCTCAAGCAAATGGCAGCAGGTGCCGCAGGTCTGTCGATGGCGACTTGGGCTGCGCGTGAAGCCTTTGCCCAAAGCCCCAGCGAAGTCGTGTTGCGTCCAGGCAAGTTGACCCCTTTGACGGGTGCTGTCAGTCGCGTGAGCGGTGCGAACACCCTAGAAAAAATCACCCCTTACGCAGATGCCAGCAGCTACAACAATTTTTACGAATTCGGCACAGAGAAATCAGACCCTGCCAGATACGCCTACACCTTGCAAACCAAACCGTGGACGGTTGAGGTCGAAGGACTTGTCAAAAAGCCGGGTCGTTTTGATCTAGACGCTTTGCTCAGGCTCAGTCCTATGGAAGAACGCATTTATCGGTTACGTTGCGTCGAAGGCTGGTCAATGGTAATTCCTTGGGTGGGCTATTCACTGTCTGAACTCATCAAACGCGTGGAGCCTTTGGGTAGTGCCAAGTATCTAGAGTTCATCAGCCAAGCCGATCCCAAGACGATGCCTGGTGTACGTTCACGCGTGCTGGATTGGCCATATGTGGAAGGTCTGCGCCTAGATGAGGCCATACATCCTCTCACGTTGTTGACCTTTGGCATGTATGGTGAGGTATTGCCTAATCAAAACGGTGCACCTGTTCGCTTGGTCGTGCCGTGGAAATACGGTTTCAAAAGCGCCAAGAGTTTGGTGAAGATTCGTTTTGTGGAGAAACAGCCCATCAACTCATGGGGGCGTTCTGCACCACAAGAATATGGGTTTTATTCCAATGTGAATCCATCGGTGAGTCACCCCCGCTGGAGTCAGGCCACTGAGCGGCGCATCGGTGAAGATGGCTTGTTCACCAAAAAGCGCAAAACACTGATGTTCAACGGCTATGAGGCTCAGGTCGGGCAACTCTACGCTGGGATGGACCTGACCAAGTTGTATTGATGTGACGGCAGTGCTTCGCCAAGCTTTACAGCATCGCAGCGCCAAACCTTTCCTGTGGCTGTTGTGTGTGTTGCCTTTTGCGTGGTTGGTCTGGGGCGCTGCCAATGACGCGCTGGGGGCCAACCCCGCAGAGTATGTGATTCGCGCCTCTGGCGACTGGACGTTGCGCTTGCTGTGTGTGACCTTAGCCGTGACGCCTTTGCGTGTGATGCTGGCTATTCCCGAGTTCGCGAAGTTGCGACGTATGTTGGGCCTGTTCACATACTTTTATGTCGTGCTGCATTTACTTTGCTACAGCTGGCTAGACATGGGGTTTGAGTGGGGCGATATTGCCGCTGACATTACGAAACGCCCTTTCATTTGGGTGGGCTTTAGTGCCTTCGTGTTGCTCACCCCTTTGGCCTTGACGTCGTTCAACCGTGCAATTCGGTGGTTAGGTGCCAAGCGTTGGCAGTGGTTGCATCGTATGGTGTACGCGGTGGCAGTGTTGGCGGTATTGCACTTTTTTTGGATGCGGGCGGGGAAGAGCAATTTTGCGGAGGTGTTTGTTTACGCCGCTGTTTTGTTTGCCTTGTTGGCATGGCGGTTCTTTCGCTCATCTTTGTTGAGCTACTTTTTGCGGTTGTTTGGCTTCACTCGCTGATGTGGCTACGGGCGTACGGCCCCTTCCTCATGCTGGAGTACCAGAAATCGTCAGGGGCCGCACACCCGTAGCCACATCGGGGTGCTGGCTGATCGTCGTGGCGGAGCGAATGAGCTGATACAAATGAACACATGTACAGAAAGCCACAAAAGAAAAAGCGAGCCCAAGAGCCCGCTTTCAAAGTGACGAGAGAAAAAACTCAGCGAACCAACGACTCGCAAGCCATTTGGTCGGCCACCGTCTCACGACGACGAATGACATGTGCCTGTGTGCCGTCCACCAACACTTCAGCCGCACGTCCCCGCGTGTTGTAGTTGCTCGACATGGCCATGCAATACGCGCCTGTTGACAGCACCGCCAATAAATCGCCAGCTTGCACGGTGAGCTGACGGTCGCGCCCCAACCAGTCGCCGCTCTCGCACACGGGGCCAACCACGTCATATGTCACCGCCTCACCTGCGTGTGCCGTCACGGGCACGATTTGGTGAAACGCTTCGTACATCGCAGGGCGAGGCAAGTCGTTCATGGCGGCATCCACGATACAGAAGTTTTTTTGTTCGCCGGGTTTGAGGTAAAGCACTTCGGTCAAGCACACGCCTGCATTGCCCACAAGCGAGCGCCCAGGTTCAATCATCAGCTGGCGCTGGCCGTAGCCGCGTGCGTCAAGCTTGGTCAAGAGCTGTGCCCAAAGCACGTCCGCTGCAGGAGGCGTGTCGCCGTTGTAGTTGATGCCCAAGCCGCCACCAAAGTCGATGTGGTGAATGGCAATGCCAGCAGCTTCAATTGCGTCGACCAAATCAAGCACGCGGTCCATCGCATCCAGGTAGGGCGTGGACTCGGTGATTTGCGAGCCAATGTGGCAGTCAATACCCGTCACGTGCAAACCGGGCAAGCTGGCCGCACGTTGGTACGTGGCCAGGGCGCGTTCGTGCGCCACACCAAACTTGTTGCCTTTGAGGCCAGTGGAAATGTAGGGGTGTGTTTTCGCGTCGACGTTCGGGTTCACGCGAATGCTGATAGGCGCACGTTTGCCCATGCTGTGGGCCACTTCGCTGAGTACTTCCAATTCGGCTTCGCTCTCGACGTTGAAGCAGGCAATGCCGGCTTCCAAAGCCTTGCGCATCTCAGCGCGAGTTTTGCCCACGCCTGAGAAGATAACTTTCGATGCATCACCACCGGCTGCCAACACGCGGTCCAACTCGCCGCCCGACACGATGTCAAAGCCACAGCCTGCTTGGGCAAACACTTGCAACACAGCAAGTGAAGAGTTGGCCTTCATGGCGTAGCAAATGCGCGCATTGCGGCCAGCAAAGCCGCGTTGATAGGCAGCGAGTGCGCTGAGCATGGCAGCTTTGGAGTAAACAAACAAGGGCGTGCCGTGTGCGTGTGCGAGGTCGGCGAGCTTGACGCCTTCCAAATACAAATCGTTGTGTTGCGTGGCCACAAAAGGTGCACCGGCAAGCGTGGTGTGTGTCATCAAACAGCTCTTTTAAAAATTAACGACCCGTGGCCGCAGAGGCAGGGGCAGAAGCCGGTGTGGCTGCGGGGGTGGCCTTGTTGCCTGGTAATTGGCGGCGCACAATTTCGGGCAGTGTGGCGCGTTGTTGAAACTCTGGATCGTTGGGCATGTACAGCGCGCCCTTTTGACCACAGGCCACCAGCAAGGTGCTGGCGCACATCACAGAGGCCACACATACACGAAGGCTTGTGCCCGTGACTAGAATCTTTTGTTCAATACCCATGGCTCAAATTGTAATGACCGATCTCGAATTCCTAGACCGCGCAGAACTTCTGCTCAAAGCCATTGAATTGGCTTGCGACCGCATCAACGATGAAGGTGATGCGGACATCGACAACCAACGCGTGGGCGGCATGATCACGCTCACCTTTGAAAACAAGAGCCAGATCATCATCAACTTGCAAAAACCCCTGCACGAGGTGTGGTTGGCAGCTCGCTCGGGTGGCTATCACTTCAAGTTTGATGGCCAACACTGGTCAGACACCAAAGGTCAGGGCGAATTTTTCGAGCGTTTGAGCCAAGACGCCACGGCGCAAACAGGGAGAGCGTTGAATTTTCAGGCTTGATGGATTCAGCCACTCACAAAAAAGGGCGCTGATAGCGCCCTTTTTGTTAGTTCTTAAACAAATCGAGAATCTTTTTCTTTTCGTCGTTGGCTGGAAGTGGTTCGTTGTTGCCAGCGGGTTTGGCATCCATGCCTAGGTTACTTATGCCGCCGCCTTTGCTGAATTCAGCATAAACCCAATCACCGCTTTCATGGCTGAGGCCAGCAGGCGGCACGGGCTCAGTCACGGGCACATTTTGCAAGGCGTGTTGCATGTAGCTGATCCACACCGGCAAACTCAAGCCGCCGCCCGTTTCACGGTCACCCAGTTTGCGTGGCGTGTCGTAGCCAATCCAAGTGACAGCGGTCAGTGTGGGGTGGTAGCCCGCAAACCATGCATCCATCGAATCGTTGGTGGTGCCCGTTTTGCCGTAAATGTCGTGGCGTTTCAAAGTGGCTTGTGCGCGTGCGGCTGTGCCTGAGCGTGTGACTTCTTGCAGTAGACTGGTCATCACAAAGGCATTGCGCTCATCGATGGCGCGGGCCGATTCATCCAAGGGGGGCGGCGTGAATTCAGACAGCACCTTACCCATTTGGTCGGTCACTTTGGTGATGAGGTAAGGATTCACGCGATAGCCCCCGTTGGCAAACACCGAATAGCCTGTCGCTACTTGCATGGGGGTGACCGAGCCAGCGCCTAGCGCCATGGTCAGGTAGGGGGGGTGTTTTTCAGCGTCAAAGCCAAACTGGGCAATCCAGTCTTGTGCATTTTGTGCACCAACCGACTGCAGCACACGAATCGAAATCATGTTTTTTGATTTGGCCAAACCTTTGCGCAACGTCATCGGACCATCAAATGTACCGTCGTAGTTTTTGGGTTCCCACGGTTGGCCACCGGTCACGCTGGCATCAAAGAACAAAGGTGCATCGTTCACCACCGTCAGAGGGGTGAAGCCTTTTTCCAGTGCGGCTGAGTAAATGAATGGCTTGAAGCTCGAGCCGGGCTGACGCCAAGCTTGGGTCACGTGGTTGAACTTGTTCTTATTGAAGTCAAAGCCGCCCACCAGTGCGTGAATTGCACCGTCGCGTGGATCGATGGAGACAAAAGCACCTTCTACCTCTGGCAATTGGGTGATTTCCCAGCCGCCCTTGGTCGTCTTGGTGATACGCACCAAAGCACCGGGGCGCAGCTTGATGTTGGGAGGGGCTTTGTCTGACAAGCCTGATTGAACGGGTTGCAAGCCCTCGCCCGTCACTTCCAATACTTCGCTGTTTTGGCGCATCAAGCGCACTTTTTTAGGTGTGGCTTCCAAAACAACTGCAGCCAGCAAGTCCCCTTTGTCGCCTTGCTCAATCAAGGCATCGTCGATGGCATCTTCCAGTTCTGAGGGTTTGGTGGGTAAGTTGATAAAGCGTTCAGGGCCACGGTAATGTTGGCGGCGCTCGTAGTCCATGATGCCGCGACGCAATGCAAAGTAGGCTGCTTGTTGATCGCTGGCGCGAATGGTGGTGTACACGTTCAAGCCGCGTGTGTAAATCTCAGGACCATACTGCGCGAACATCAGTTGGCGTGCCATTTCGGCCACATAGTCGGCGTGGGTGTTGAAACTGCTAGCGGCGGTACGAATTTTCAGTTCTTCTTGTTTGGCAGCTACGGCTTGCTCGGTTGTGATGAAACCGTTTTCTTCCATGCGCTCAATGATGTAGAGCTGACGTGCCCGCGCCCGCTTGGGGTTGACAATGGGGTTATAGGCAGATGGCGCTTTGGGTAAGCCTGCCAACATGGCAGCTTCGGCGATGCTGATGTTCTTCAGGGGCTTGCCAAAATAGGCCTCAGAGGCGGCAGCAAAACCATAGGCACGATTGCCCAAGTAAATTTGGTTCAGATAGATTTCAAAAATCTGATCTTTGGTGAGCAAGTGCTCGAGCTTGGTGGTGAGCAAAATTTCATAAATCTTGCGCGTGAATGTTTTCTCAGATGAGAGGTACACATTACGTGCCACCTGCATGGTGATGGTCGATGCGCCTTGGCTTTTGGCGCGACCCAAGTTGGCCAAGCCCGCACGGGCCAAGCCGATGTAGTCCACACCGTTGTGTTGGTAAAAACGCGCATCTTCAATGGCCAGCACCGCGTCTTTCATCACCTTGGGAATGTCTTTGAACGGCGTGAGATTGCGTTTTTCTTCACCAAATTCGCCAATTTGTGTGCCCTCAACCGAGTACACGCGCATCGACAACTTGGGGCGGTAATCTGCTAAGTCAGAAACATCCGGTAACTGAGGGTAGGCCATGGCCAACGCAACGGCTACGACCAGTGCCACCACCACGGCAACGGCAGCACCAATGCCAAAGGTCCAGAGCAAAACATGACTCAGCAATGAGCGGGGCGCAGCAGGTGCGGCAGCGTGTTCTTTCGAACCTTCAGGGGTGTGGTTTGTCGCCATAAGTGGGAAGAATTATAAAAACACGCTTTCATCACAAAAGTCTCGAGTCAAACACCTCCGCAAGCGCTTGTCAACGCGTTGAAATGGGTCTTCCTCCCAGCCTCACAAGGATGTGTCATGCGTTGGATCTCATGGTTGCCAAGACCGCACCCGCGTCGCTTGAGCGTGCTGGGGTTGGACATCGGCCCCGAGGTCTGCAGTGTGGTGGTGCTCAGTGGTTCGTCTGGGGCACCCGACAGCGTGTGTTGTGCCGAGCGTTTGGCTTTGCCAGATGGCTGGGTAGCGCATGGTGAGGTGTTGCATTCAGAAGCCTTGGGCTTGTGGTTGAAGTCTTTTCTCGAAGCGGGCGACTATCAACCTAAAGTGGTCTATATGGGGTTGAGCGACGTGCTGGTGAGTCATCATCTTGTGACGCTGGGCGCAGGCCTGTCGCAGGCTGATGTGGCGTTTCAGTTGCAAGCGGAGGTGCAGTCTTTGTTGCCTGCGCATGCGCCTGAGATGTCCATCGATTTTGTGCCTGACCCATCGCCCGCACCTGTTGGGCAACAGCGTTACTGGGTGCGCGCCGCTTCTCGCACCATGGTGGAGGGTCTGCAACAGGTGGCACATGCGGCTGGACTGACTGCGAAAGCCGTCGAGCCAAGGGGAGAAGCCGTACAGCGTGTCGTGCAAAGCCCTGCTTTGACCCAATTGCCATCGGCCAGTGCGGCGCTGGCTTTGTCGTGTGATGCAGCCTTCGGTCTGGCCTTGCGTGCCTGGCATGACCAAGGCACTAATTTTTTGGCACACCACGGAGATATGCACAAGGCGTTGCAACGCGCGTGGCTGTTGGGGATGCTTGTTTGCATCATGGGCGGTGCGGTGTTGGCTGCTGGTTTTGCCATGGTGATTGCATCTGTCGCAGAAACCACACGCCAACACATGGGTGATGTGGTGGCCTCAGCCCGTGCTTACGACGCAGCTCACAAAGCACATACCCAAGCCAAAGCGATTCAAGAGCGTCAAGCGGAGCAAACGCGTTGGCTCAATGCGCGCAAAGACTTGCAATCGCAAAGCTTGCAATGGGGGCGTGTTCTTAGCCAATCTACCCAAGGGGTTTGGGTGGCCAATGTGCGGCAGCAAGGTGCGCGATGGGCGGTGCAGGGTGAAGCGCTGACATCCAGTCATGCGCAGCAATTGTTGAAACACCTCAAAGCCCTTGATATTTGGGCGCAGGCCCCTGAGTTGCTCCAGTTGCAACTCATGCCTGCGGTGCCCACCACTGGATTGCCTGTGTGGCAATTTCGTATGGAAGCTGAATTGAAAGGAGGCGTCTGATGATCTGGCGTCAACCGTGGCTGGGGGGCCGAAATTCTCAATATGTCTGGTTTGTTGGCGCTGGGTTTTTAGGCGTTTTGTTACTCAGCCCATGGTGGGTTCACAGCTGGAACACGTGGGCCGAGGTCGCGCAAGCGCAAGCCAAACTGCTGGCCCAGCAAGAAGCCACCCTTGTCTTGCGTGACGAAACGGCGCAGCTGTTGCATGCATCTGGCCCAAGCAGCACCTCATTTGCTGATGCCAATGTGTTTAGTCAACTTGCCAAACAAGACGGATTACAACTGTTGCAAATCGCTATGGATCAGCCGCAGCAAACGGCGAGTTTGGCTGCTTTGCAGATCCAACAAGTACCGGTTCATCTCAAAGTGCAAGGCTCTTGGGACGGCTGGCTCAACTGGTTCGCACATTGGGCCAGCGTTGCGCCAGGGGTAACGGTGGCGTCGCTAGAAATGAAGGCTGACCCGAACGGTGGCATTTCTGCGCAGATGACAGCCCTTGCGCCGCAACCCACGCAAGCCGATTTGGTGTACGCGTTGCCCAGTGTCATGCGCGATGATGCCGACCGCACAGACCCCTTCAGTGCGCAGGCCTGGGTACGTGTACAACGCAAGCATGCAGCTCAACATCCCAGTTACGGCCATTGGGTCGTCCCCGAGTTATCGCGTCCGCGCGAGTGGCTCGAGACTTTTCCGCGCGAGCGTTTGCAGTATGTGGGGCAAATTGGATCGGGTTCGGCGCTAGAAGCCTTGGTCAAAGTATTGCCCTCAACCACAGACAAAAAAGATACAGCCATGTTGAGTGTGCACCGTGTGCGTGTGGGCAGTCATTTGGGGCAAGACTTCGGCAAAGTGTTGGCAATTCAGGGCGATCAGCTGGTATTGCAAGAACTGGCAATCACCCCCGCAGGCGAATGGCAAACCCGTGAGGTGCGTTTGCCGCTACAACAAGTGACCCCATGAATGGCAAGTGGACGCTGGTTCAAGTAGCAATGCGCCGAGCTGCTGGGTGCTTGGTGTGGCTGTGCCTGATGATTTCCCCCGCTGACAGCCAAGAGCTCAAAGCTGTATACACAGGTGCGCCGATGTCGATGAATTTTCAAAACATCGAGGTGCGTACGGCCCTACAAATCGTGGCTGATTTCACAGGGCTCAACATCATCACGTCTGACAGTGTCACGGGCTCACTCACCCTCAAGCTGCACAAAGTGCCGTGGGACCAAGTGCTCGACATCATGGCGCAAGCCAAAGGCCTGAGCGTGCGTCGCCAAGGCAATGTCATTTGGGTGGCCCCGCGTGCGGAAGTGGCCGCACGCGAAAAGCTCGAGTTTGAGAGCAAGCTTGCAGCGCAAAACCTAGAGCCCATGCAAACTCGCGGTTTCGCGCTCAACTACGCCAAAGCGGTGGATGTGTTGACGCAAATTCAAGGTGGCACGGTGTTGCCTGTTTTACCCGTGATGGGCGGTTACGGTGGTGGGTATGGTTCAGGCTATGGAGGTTTAGGCAGCGTCGCACCGGGCAGCTTGTCGTCCATGGGTGGCGGCTCGCGCATCCTCAGCACGCGCGGCAGCGCCATGGCCGAGTCGCGCACCAATCAACTGTTTGTCACGGACATCGCCGAACGGCTCGACCAAGTGGCGCAGATGATCGCCAAGATCGACATCCCCTTGCGCCAAGTGATGATTGAAGCGCGCATCGTGCAAGCCAGTGACACCTTTGGTCAAACGCTGGGCGTGCGCTTGGGCGGCATGGGGCAGGGCAGTGCGCACACCGTGTGGGGCCCAACCAATGCCAACGCGATGGCCAATGCCAATCCCACAGCACAACAAGGCACCAGCTTCAATATTGCCGACAAAGCGCTTGATACCTCGGGCAACTTTGTCAACTTACCGGCTGCCAGCCTCAATGGTTTTGCATCGGCCAGCTTTGCGGTGTCTATCTTCAACCCAGCCAAAAACCGTTTTCTGAATCTTGAGTTGTCAGCCTTAGAGGCGGACGGCAAAGGTAAGGTGGTGTCTAGTCCGCGCGTGGTCACGGCAGACCAAGCCAAAGCGGTGATCGAGCAAGGCACAGAGTTGCCCTACCAAGTGGCCGCCGCCAGTGGCGCATCCACCCTCGCGTTTCGCAAGGCCAACCTCAAGCTGGAGGTCACGCCACAAATCACACCCGAGGGCGGTATCGTGTTGGATCTGGATATTTCCAAAGACAACGTGGGACAAATTACCCCCGCGGGTTTTGCCATTGACACCAAACACGTCAAGACCCAAGTGTTGGTGGAAAACGGTGGCACGGTGATGATTGGCGGCATTTACGAGACCAGCGAGCAAGAGGACGAGTACAAAGTGCCGTTCTTCGGCGACATCCCCGTGCTGGGCTATTTATTCAAAAACCGCCGACAAGCTCAAGCGAAGCAAGAGTTGTTGGTGTTCATAACGCCTAAAATGCTTGATCACAGTGCCGTTGCACGTTAAGAAAGCATCTGTTGTTGGTTTTGGCGGGTCTGCCGGGTTCCGGCAAAACAACCGTTGGGCGTCAACTCGCTCGGCGG
>JACCDV010428555.1_pt1 | contig 14201 bp, 13 predicted proteins | sample 7446131 | NCBI WGS metagenome assembly JACCDV01 (sample SAMN15323448, study PRJNA562643) | freshwater metagenome | isolation source: river surface water | place: USA:Blue River Watershed | collected 2017-08-17 | reverse complement strand
CTATGCCGCCATCTTGAATGCAGGCATCACCCCGAGGGTTTTGGAGTATGGATCTCTTGGTTGCTCGGGGGACCTAGCTCCTCTGGCCCACTGCGCCATGGTGTTGATGGGTGAGGGTCGGGCATTCGGTCCCGACGGAGTTGAACGACCAGTCGCTGAGCTGTTGTTAGAGGCTGGCATCACACCAGTTGAGCTTCGTGAAAAAGAGGGTCTGGCGCTAATCAATGGCACCGATGGCATGCTCGGGATGTTGATTCTTGCCCTAGCCGATCTTGATGTTCTGCTCGATCAAGCCGACATCATCGCAGCAATGAGTGTTGAAGGTCAGATGGGTACCGATCAGGTATTCCGTTCTGCTCTACATGAGGACCTTCGTCCTCACCCAGGACAGGCCACCTCTGCCCGCAACATGTTTGAAGCGCTGCGAGGCAGTGAAATTGTTGCCTCACACAGACATGGAGATGGTGTAGTTCAGGATGCCTATTCACTTCGTTGCGCGCCGCAGGTATCGGGCGCTGTGCGCGACACCATGGCCCACGCGCGCATGGTTGCCGAGCGCGAACTGGCATCTGTGATCGACAATCCGGTGGTGCTGTCTGACGGTGAGGTCACCTCGAACGGTAACTTCCATGGAGCACCAGTCGCCTATGTTCTCGACTTCCTGGCAATTGCAGCTACTGACCTGGGTTCAATCTCAGAGCGCAGAACTGATCGATTCTTGGATGTTTCAAGAAACCGAGGACTTCCGCACTTTTTAGCAAACGACGCCGGTGTCGACTCCGGCTTGATGATTGCCCAGTACACGCAGGCAGCATTGGTATCAGAGAACAAGAGATTGTCTGTGCCGGCAAGCGTTGACTCGATTCCTTCCTCTGCGATGCAGGAGGATCACGTTTCTATGGGTTGGCATGCCGCTCGCAAGCTGCGCAAGGTTGTCGATAACCTGAGAAGAATCATCGCGGTTGAGTTGATTGCTGCGGCAAGAGCAGTTGAGCTTCGTGCTCCACTTAAACCAGCTCCCGTAACCGGGGAGTTGATCTCGATACTTCGGGAGCGAGTGCTTGGGATGGGACCAGATAGAGACTTGGGTGAAGAGCTGGCTCAGGCGTATGAGCTGTTGCTCGCGAAGTAAAGGTTCTCCACAGGGTAGAAAAACGCCAGGTTATCCACAGATTTGGATATTTTGTATTTCACGTTGACTGGCTAGCATCGACGAATGGATTTAGAGATTTCACTTAGCGAAAAGCACCAAGTGTTGCTCAAAAAAATCGCTACGGATTTGGGGTGCTCCGAGCAACAGGCTTTGGTTATCGCGATTGAGAATTTCGACGCAAAGTCCTTTAGGCGGAATCAGCTGACGGAGATCTTCGACATCGTGAAAGTCCGCGACAAGGATCTCCTGGACCGTCTTTCTGACGCCTGAAAGCTACCTAGCCTTTTGCAAAACTCTCAATCGGAGGGCAGGTGCACGTGAGGTTACGGTCACCAAATGCTCCATCGATTCTTCTCACTGGTGGCCAGTACTTGCTCTTGCGTTGAGCGTCAGTCGGGAAGATTGCCTCTTCGCGAGAGTAGGGGTGGTTCCACTCAGACACCAGATGGTTCGCGGTGTGGGGAGCGTTTACTAGAGGGTTGTCCTCCCTTGGCCACTCGCCACTTTCAACCTTTGCTGCCTCAGCCCGGATTGCGAGCATGGCATCGATGAAGCGATCCAGCTCTTCCTTTGGCTCCGACTCGGTGGGCTCGATCATTAGAGTTCCCGCAACTGGGAAGCTCATGGTTGGCGCGTGGAAGCCGTAGTCAACCAATCTCTTTGCGATGTCATCGTTACCGATACCGGCATCGCGCTGCAGCGGACGAATGTCGATGATTGCCTCGTGAGCTACCAAGCCGTGCTTGCCTGTGTAGAGGAGCGGGAAAGCGTTGGAGAGCTTCTTGGCGACATAGTTCGCGCTCAGCACCGCGACTGCAGTTGCAACCCGGAGACCCTCTGAACCCATCATCTGGATGTAGGCCCAAGAGATCGGCAGGATGCTCGGAGAGCCAAACGGTGCAGCCGAAACAGGTCCATAGCCGGTGAGTTCTTGCTGAGCCATCGAGTGGCCAGGGAGGAACTTGGCTAAGTGAGTGCGAGCCACAACTGGACCAACACCTGGACCACCACCACCGTGAGGGATGCAGAAGGTTTTGTGCAGGTTTAGGTGCGAAACATCGCCACCGAACTCACCAAACTTGGCAAATCCGACAACCGCGTTGGTGTTTGCACCATCGATGTAGACCTGACCTCCGGCTGCGTGAACCAGGTCACAGATCTCAACAACCGCTTCCTCGTAAACACCGTGGGTGGATGGGTAGGTGATCATCAAAGCGGAGAGCTTGTCTCCGGTTTCAGCAATCTTTGCCTTGAGGTCCTCGACATCTACGTTCCCGTTTTCGTCGCATGCCACAACCACAACCTCCATGCCCGCGAGCACGGCGCTCGCGGCATTGGTGCCGTGGGCGGAGGATGGGATGAGACAGACGTTTCTGCCAAAGTCGCCGCGTGAGCGGTGGTAGCCGCGGATGGCTAGCAGTCCAGCAAGCTCACCCTGAGATCCGGCGTTTGGCTGAAGTGAAACTGCCTCGTAGCCGGTGATGTCAGATAGCCAACTGGTGAGCTCGTTGATCAGCTCGAGGTAACCCTGGGTGTCCTCGGCCGGAGCAAATGGGTGGAGGTTTGCAAACTCTGGCCAGGTCACCGCCTCCATCTCGGTAACCGAGTTGAGCTTCATGGTGCAGGAGCCCAGCGGAATCATTCCGCGGTCAAGTGCGTAGTCAAAGTCCGCGAGCTTCTTCAGGTAGCGAAGCATCGCGGTCTCTGAGTGGTAGCTATTGAAGACCGGGTGGTCTAGGTAGCTGGTAGTTCTGTGGTTTGTTAGTCGATCTGAAGCGTCCTCTGGCTTAGGTGCTCTTGCTCCAAATGCAGCTGCCAGGTCGGCAAGGTGCTGCCAGCTGGTGCTCTCGTCCACCGAGATTCCCAGGGTGCTGGCATCGACCTTGAACATTGTCAGGTTGTGCTTGCGGGCCTCCGAGAAATACTTCTGGGCATCGGTGTTTACCACTCGGATGGTGTCGAAGTAGTTTTCGTGCTGGAGGGTGAAACCACTTTCCTTTAGCACTTTGGCTAATGCTGTTGCCTTGGCGTGGATCTCGAGTGCGATTGCCTTGAGGTCCTTTGGTCCGTGATAGACGGCATACATTCCAGCCATCACAGCGAGCAATACCTGCGCGGTGCAGATGTTGCTGGTGGCCTTTTCGCGACGAATGTGTTGCTCTCTGGTCTGCAGAGTTAGGCGATATGCAGGTGCGCCTTCGGCATCCACCGAGACACCAACCAAACGACCCGGCATGGTGCGCTCAAGCTTGTCGCGAACCGCTAGGTATCCGGCGTGTGGACCACCAAAGCCCATGGGCACACCGAAGCGCTGGGTTGTTCCGCAGACTACGTCCGCTCCCATTTCACCCGGTGGCTTGAGCAGTGTCAGTGCCATCAAATCTGCGGTTGCAATTGCCAGGCCACCGAACTCGTGAATCTTGGCAAATAGGTTTGCCATATCGACGATGCGACCCGATCCACCCGGGTACTGAACCACTGCTCCAAAGCACTCTTCGTCCAGCTCTGAAATGTTGGCTGGGTCAAAGTAGCGAATCACAATTCCCAGTGGCTCGGCTCTGTGCTCGAGAAGCTGCTTGGTCTGTGGGTAGAGATCACTGTCCGCAAAGAAGATGTTCGATTCCGAATCGGCGCTGCGCTTTGCAACCATCATGGCCTCGACCACTGCGGTTGACTCATCCAGCATCGAGGCGTTTGCAGTCTTCATTCCCGTTAGGTCGGTGATCACGGTTTGGAAGTTGATCAGTGCCTCTAGTCGACCCTGGCTGATCTCTGGTTGGTATGGGGTATAGGCGGTGTACCAGCTTGGGTTTTCAAGCACGTTGCGCTTAATGACTCCTGGGGTTCTGGTACCGAAGTAGCCCTGCCCGATAAAGCTCTGGGTGATCCGGTTCTTGCCTGCAATCTCGTGCAGTCTGGCAAGTGCCTCATCCTCTGAGATCGGCTCTGGAAGTGTGGATCCATCCTTGTACTGAATGGCTTCGGGCAGTGCCTTCTCCATCAGATCAGTGAGGGATTTGGCTCCCACATAGTCCAGCATTTCTTGTTGCTGGGTAGGGTTTGGACCGACGTGACGATACTGAAACTGATGGTGCTTTTCTAGCACTTAGTTACTCCCCAATTAGTGCGTTGTATTCAGATGCGGATAGCAGTTCTGGTAGCGAGCTGTACTTGATCTTTACAAGCCAACCAGCTCCGTATGGATCTTCGTTGATGGTCTCTGGGGAGTTCGTTAGGTCAGAGTTGGTCTCAACAACCTCACCGTCCATTGGAGCGTAGAGCTCACCCACCGACTTGGTTGATTCAATCTCGCCACAGATCTTCATGTAGCTGGTGTTGGAACCAACCTTAGGTAGGTCAACATAAACAATCTCTCCCAGTGCGTCGGCTGCGTAGCGGGTGATACCCACAGTTGCAACATCACCATCGATCAGCACCCACTCGTGCTCCTTGGTGTACTTCAGGGTTTCTGGGTTTGACATTTACTTTCCCTCTCGCTTGTAAAACGGCATGGCTACAACCCCGTAGCTCACTCTCGTGCCGCGCACATCTGCTTCTAGTTTGGTACCAACCGCCAACTGCTCGGTGACATTCAAAGAGGCCATCGCCACCGGGTAACCAAGGGTTGGGCTCAGTGCACCGGAGGTGACCTTGCCAAGTGCTTGATCATCACCTGGGTAGAAGATTTCATAGTCCGCTCTGGCTGCACGCCTGCCCTCACCGACGATTGCGTGCAGTAGCTTTTTTGGAGTAGCTCCCGCGAGTGCCGTCTTACCAACGAAAGAATCTTTGTCCTGGGAAACCACTCGTCCCAACCCGGCCTCTTGCGGGATGGTTTCAAGGTCGAGCTCGTGACCATAGAGCGGCATCCCGGCTTCGAGCCTCAAGGTGTCACGGGCCGCAAGACCGCATGGTCTCACTCGGTCGCCACCAACTTTGAGAATCAGATCCCAGACCTTTTCGGCGTGCTCTTTCTGCATCGAGATCTCAAAGCCATCCTCACCGGTGTAGCCGGTGCGGGCTAGCAGCACCGGCACACCATCGAGGTTTGCTGGCGCAATCGAATAGTACTTCAAAGGTGCTGGGTCGATGTCTACCAGCTCGCTCAAAATCTCGAGAGCCCTTGGCCCCTGGAGGGCTAGCAGGGCGGAGTCGAGAGAGTGATCCTGGAGTTCGACATCGAAGTCTTTGGCAAGCGTCGAAAGCTGCGCGAAAACTGCCTCTCGGTTCGAGGCGTTAGCAATTACCAGATAGTCGTTGTCGTGAATTCGATAGACGATCAGGTCATCGATGATGCCACCCTGATCATTGCAAATCATGGTGTATTTAGCTCGACCGTTGGCTAGTGCGGAAACCTTTGAGACCACTGCATAGTCGAGGAAGTTAGCGGCGTCATCCAACACGCTGATCTGTGCCATGTGGCTGATGTCGAAAAGACCTGCGGAGTTTCTAACGGCGTGATGCTCGTCTAGGTCGGAACCGTATCTCACCGGCATGTTCCAACCACCAAAGTCGGTGAAAGCTGCACCTAGATTTTGGTGTTTTTGGAAAAGCGCCGTTGTCCTCACAAACAAACACTAACCAAGATTTTGGGACGCAATTCCAGCTTCGCTAAATCGTGATTAGTTTGTTTTTTAGTTCGGCATATTTTTGTGCCGTGAGGGTCACAACTTCCTGCGGAAGTGTGGGCGGTTCCCCCTGCTGATCCCAGTTTTGGGCAAGCCAGTTTCTAACAATCTGCTTGTCAAAACTTTGGTCCCTGACGCCCTGCTCCCAGAGCGCTTTATCCCAGTACCTGGATGAATCTGGGGTTAACACCTCATCGCCCAGGGTCATCAAATTGGTCCTTGGGTCATTGCCAAATTCGAATTTGGTGTCAGCCAAAATCAGGCCGGCTTTTTGTGCCAGACGCGATGCATTTATGAAAATGCCGATGCTTAGGTCTCGCAACTCCTCGGCAACCTTTGATCCAACCAATTCAATGGTCTGCTCGAAGGTGATGTTTTCATCGTGCTCACCCTGCTCGGCCTTGAATGCTGGAGTGAAGATCGGGTGGGGGAGCTTGTCACCAAAACCTAATCCTTCGGGGAGTTCGATCCCGCACACTGTTCCCGACTTCTGGTATTCCTTCCAGCCGGAGCCGGATAGGTATCCACGAACCACGCACTCAACCGGATACATCTCCAAACGCTTGGCAATCATCGCCCTGCCCGAAACCTCTTGAGGAACCTCAAGCTGCTCGCTTCGGTGGTTTGGAACATCGAGTCGGTCAAACCAGAAGTTGGTCATCGCAGTTAGGTTTTCACCCTTACCTGGAATCTCAGGACTCAGCACGTGGTCAAAAGCGCTTACTCGGTCTGAGGCAACGATTAGAACTAGGTGCTTGAAGTTGGGGTCTGTCGGTTCATAGAGTTCACGAACCTTGCCGGAGTAAATGTGACGAAATCCTTTGAGCTCCACTAGCTGACCTTCAACCCAATGTCGTGGCGATAGAAGCCACCCTCTAGCGAGATGCGAGAAATTCCTTCGTAAGCCAGGGTTCTGGCTTCTAGGAAGGTCTTGCCGCAGCCAACGACTGAGAGCACTCGACCGGTTGTGCTCGCCTTACACACCTCAACATCATCCATGGCCTCCGCGGACTCGATGCCGAAGACCTCACGAACTGGAGCGTTCGAGACCGGATATCCTTCCGATGCCAAAACCACCGTGACAGCGCAGTTGTTAGAGAACTCGGCACTCGGACCGTTCTCCAATTTTCCTGTGGCGCTGCGCATCAATAGATCTGCCAGGTTTGACTGCAGCCTGCGCAGCACAACCTGAGTCTCTGGGTCACCAAAGCGAGCGTTGAATTCGATTACCTTTACACCCCTTTGGGTGACAATTAGGCCGCAGTAAAGCAGTCCGATAAATGGAGTTCCGCGCCTTGCCATCTCATTGACGGTTGGCTGGGCCACGCGCTCAGTTACCTCTTCAATAAAGCCCTCGGGAAGCCAAGGGATCGGTGAGTAGGCACCCATGCCCCCGGTGTTGGGACCCTCGTCATTGTCGTAAGCACGTTTGTAGTCCTGGGCTGGAGAAAGCGGCATCACGCTCTTGCCGTCACTGAGGAAAAACAGCGAGACCTCTTGGCCATCGAGGAACTCCTCGACCAGAACACCGTCCTCGATGAACTTGGCTGCGTGATCCAAGGCGGCCTGCTTGTCTGAAGTGACGATCACACCCTTGCCAGCTGCAAGGCCATCGGCTTTTACAACGTATGGGGCACCAAATTGGTCCAGCGCGCTTTCAACCTGGGCAAGGTCCGAGCACTCTCTAGCCATGCCGGTCGGAACATCGGCCGCTGCCATGATCTCCTTGGCAAAGTTCTTGCTCCCCTCGAGCATTGCGGCCTCTTGACTGGGGCCAAACACCGCAATCCCCTGATCCCGAAGTGCATCGGCAACACCTGCAACTAGGGGTGCCTCTGGGCCAATCACCGCCAGGTCGATGCTGTGTTGCAGTGCGAGGGTGGCAACGGCAAGTTTGTCGGTGGCAATAATCTCTGGCTCGACGGCCACCTCTTTGGCGATCAGTTCATTGCCCGGCGCACAAATGATGTTGGTTGCAGGAGTGCCTGTGCGAATGAGAGCTTTCACAATTGCGTGCTCTCTCGCCCCACCACCAACAACCAAGATTTTCATCTTGGTGAGTTTACCGCTCGAGTTCTTTTAGAACTTGGATGGCTTGGATGTAGACGATGCCGCGCTCCCTGGGGCCTACAACTATGACCTGTGCGTCACAACGATCCAGCAGTCGAACCATTTTCATTACCTTGGCGCAGTGCCAAGGCTCGGGTACTTGGCTGGTTGTGGATAATTGGCAGATGGCGAAAAAGCAGATCCCCTCTGACGAGGGCATGGCGGCAATAGAAGCCGGCAATCTGCCTACCGCCACCAGGTATCTACTTCAAGAGATTGAAAAGCGATATCCCGGAGGCACCGTTGAGCTTCGGGTGCCTCCATATGGCGCGATCCAGTGCATTGCGGGTATGGATCATCGCCGTGGGACACCACCAAATGTTGTCGAGTTAGAGCCTCAGCTCTTTGTTGAGCTTTGCCTGGGTAAGTCCAATTGGCAGGAAGATGCTCAGCCAGGAAAGAGTGTCAGTGGTGCCATGGCGCAACAAGTGGCGTCGATTTTTCCGCTGACCTTGTGAGTTAATGGTCTTCATGGAAAAGCGCGAAGAAGTAGAAATCAGACGAGCTCCCAAGCTTTTGGCCTGGGCCCTAACTGGTGGGGTTTTCGGACTGCTCTGCGCAGTGATCCTCTACGTCTTCATCCCAGCTGAGAACCGGTCCTCCGAAGACGTGTTTGGTCTTCTGCTGGTCGCGCTTGGTTCACTGGGTCTGGGTTTGGGCGTTGCCTTTTCTCTCGCGGTGGATTTGCTCAGCTCGAGAAGAGTGAAGCGTGCTGAGGCAGTGCGTTCCAATAACCAGTCTGAGTAGCGTTCAATCCCCGATAAACTTAGGCCATTCTCGGTTGGCAGGGGTCTAAATGCGCGGTGACGGTCTTCTCAACCACGACATCCTGCCCAACGAAAAAGGTCCTCAAGATCAGTGTGGGGTTTTTGGAGTCTGGGCTCCTGGTGAAGAGGTAGCCAAGCTCGCCTACTTCGGCCTTTACGCCCTTCAGCACCGCGGTCAAGAATCGGCCGGTATCGCAACCTCCACTGGCGAAAAGATCATGGTCTATAAAGACATGGGTCTGGTCTCGCAAGTTTTTAACGAAGCTGCCCTTGAGTCACTAACCGGCCACATTGCTGTCGGTCACACCCGTTACTCAACCACCGGAGCCTCTCACTGGCGCAATGCGCAACCGACGCTGGGAAAGACTGCCTTCGGAACTATTGCCCTCGGCCACAACGGAAATCTCACCAACACCGCAGAGCTAATGCAGCTTCTCGAGGAACGCTATCCAAACCACGAGTCTGAGCTGCGCGGGGGAAACACAACCGACACAGCCGTACTAACCGCATTGCTGACCGGCAACCCGGATAGTTCGCTGGAGGCAACCGCCCTTGAGCTATTGCCAAAAGTCAAAGGTGCCTACTGCCTAGCCTTTATGGATGAGCACACTCTTTACGCAGCTCGCGATCCTCAGGGAGTTAGACCATTGGTATTGGGTCGACTCGAGCGCGGTTGGGTGGTGGCATCGGAATCGGCAGCCCTGGATATCGTCGGTGCTTCTTTCGTGCGAGAGATTGAGCCCGGCGAGCTAATCGCGATTGATGAAAACGGTCTTCGCTCCCAGCGCTTCGCGCCGGAAAAGCGAGCCGGTTGTGTTTTTGAGTATGTGTACTTGGCTCGTCCCGACACCTCAATCTCCGGACAGGTGGTTTACGAGTCTCGAGTGGAGATGGGTAGAACCCTTGCCCGTGAGTATCCGGTCGAGGCGGACCTGGTGATGCCAACCCCGGAGTCTGGAACCCCAGCCGCAATTGGATACTCGGAGGCGTCCGGCATTCCGTTTGGACATGGGTTAGTAAAAAACGCCTACGTTGGCAGAACCTTTATCCAGCCCTCGCAGACCATTAGACAGTTGGGCATCAGGCTCAAGCTAAACCCACTTCGAGAGGTGATTGCCGGCAAGCGTTTGGTTGTGGTCGATGACTCAATCGTGCGTGGCAACACCCAGCGAGCACTGGTGAAGATGTTGAAAGAGGCGGGTGCTGCAGAGGTTCACGTGCGTATCTCCTCGCCACCAATCACCTGGCCCTGCTTCTACGGAATCGATTTCGCCTCCCGCGCCGAGTTGATTGCCTCTGGTCTGGGCGTGGACGAGGTCAGGCAGTCAATCGGTGCAGACTCACTCGGCTACCTCTCGAAAGAGGGCATGCTCGCCGCAACAAAGCAGCCTGAATCCAAGATGTGCACAGCTTGCTTCACCGGTGAGTATCCAATCGAGCTTCCAGCTGCCGAGCGACTCGGAAAGAACTTGCTCGAGCGCGGGGTAGCAAGCATTCGCGAGGAAGGTCACGTGCACGCTAATGACTAACCCTTATGCAGCGGCCGGTGTGGATACCGAAGCTGGAGACAAAGCAGTTGAGCTGATGAAGGCTGCAGTTTCTGCAACCCACAACTCGCTCGTGCTAGGTGGAGTCGGTGGCTTTGCCGGCATGATCGACGCAGGGTTTCTCAAGAACTACGAGCACCCAATCCTCGCCACCTCTACCGATGGGGTTGGCACCAAGGTTGCGATTGCTCAAGCAATCGATAAACACGACACCATCGGTCAAGACCTAGTTGGCATGGTTGTCGACGACATCGTCGTCTCCGGCGCTCGCAGTTTGTTTATGACCGACTACATCGCAACCGGAAAACTCCACCCGCAGCGCATCGCTGACATCGTCCGAGGAATTGCGAATGCCTGCAAGGCAGTCGATGTCGCGCTGGTTGGTGGCGAGACCGCCGAGCACCCAGGTCTTCTGGCCGAGGATGAATACGACGTTGCTGGAGCGGCAGTCGGTGTGGTGGAGAAGTCCAAGATGCTTGGTGCTCACCGAGTTCAGGTGGGGGATGTTGTCCTCGGGCTGCGTGCATCAGGACTGCACTCCAATGGTTATTCGCTGGTTCGCAAGATTGTTGCTGATCGGGGCTTGAAATACACAGATTCGGTGCCTGAGTTTTCTCGGTCACTCGGCGAGGAACTGCTTGAGCCAACAGCCTTGTATACCGGTGTGCTGAACAAGATTTTGGAGAATCCAAGGTTCGAGGGTCAGGTTTCCACCCTGAGCCACATCACTGGTGGTGGCATCGCCGCAAACCTATCGAGAGTTTTGCCTCAGACGGTTTCGCTTGATGTTGATCGTTCAACCTGGTCACCTAACCCGGTTTTTTCTGTGCTTGCGGATTGGGCGGGATTGAAACTGACCGAGCTCGAGAGCACCTGGAACCTAGGTCTGGGCTTTGCCGCAGTGGTTCGCTCGGGTGCTGCAGCAGAGATCTCTGCAGAGCTTCAAAGACTTGGCGTCGCCACCTGGCAACTCGGAGTTATTGAGTCCACCCCTTGCGATGCAGAGCTCCCCGGTTATGTCTCTGAGGCAAAGGGTGTGCGCGGTGGCGCGGTTCGATTGGTTGGTAGCTATGCCCTCTAAGGCAACCGTGGTGGTTGGAGCTATCGGAGCGCTGGCAGCATCCATCGCATTTGTGCTTGGACTAATCACCGGTGCCAGCAACGCCTCGGTTTCTAACCCAAGGTCTGAGCCAGCCCCCTACTGCTTCGAAGATCAAGCAGCCGATCAGTTTTCCGAAAAGCATGTGCAGACCAAGATCGTGGCCTGTCAGGTTATGGGTATGACCAAGGCAGAAGCGATCAACTACATCGAATCTAAAGGCTTGACTCACCGGATTGCATCCGAGGATGGCGAGAGCTTTGCCTTGACCGAGGATTACACGGACTCGAGAATCAACCTAGACATTCTGGTGGGTCTGGTGGTTGGCGCTACCGCCTGGTAGTCAGCCCCTATACACCCTGCTTCGGTGCTCAATCCTGATGACCACGACTACTAATCTGCTATCGAAGATTTTGTAAAGAATGCGGTAGCTCCCCACGCGAACCCTGTAAGAATCGCTGCCCTTTAGTTTGATGGCCCTGGGAGGCCTTGGGTTGGAGCTCAAAATGTCGATAGCTAGCCGAACCCGTGTTTGAATCTGTTCCTCTAGCTTGGACAGTTCTTTGCTAGCTTGACTAGTAAGTTCAATCGTGTAGCGGTTTGAGTCCGAGCTCACGCTCTACCTCTTCGAGCGGGATAGAGGGGCCAAATGAGTCGGGATCAAGTTCATATCGCAACATCGTGTTTGCGTCCTCTAGGTCCTCGATGTAGTCCAGCAGCTTCTCGTATTGCATGGCGTCGAGGATAACTACCGCTGGTTTTCCGTGCTTGTGGATTTCCACAGCTTCGGTTTTAGCAATCTCGAGAACCTGGTTGAAGTTAGCTCTTGCTTCGGACGCGGAGAATTGGGCCATGTCTGAATTGTACGAAACTGTGTCAAGTTTTGTACAAAACTAAGCGGTTACCTCTAACCCGGTTGGGACCTTGGCGTCCTTTAGTAGCTCCCACTCTTGATCTGTGTACATCCTTGAGCGGGTTAGAAATCTTTTGTTTTCTGTTGTTTCGAGTGAGAAGCCTGAGCCTCGACCCGGAACAACATCGATGGTGAGGTGGGTGTGCTTCCAGTACTCAAACTGCTCGGCTGACATCCAAAATCTGATTGGCTTCTCGATTCCCTCGACTTCGATTTCCTCGAGCATTACATCGGATCCGCCGGTTCGAAACTCGCCCGCCGGATAGCACATCGGAGCCGATCCATCGCAGCAACCACCGGACTGGTGAAACATCAGCGGCCCGTTCCTGCGAGTTAGGGTTCGCAGTAGTTCCTTGGTTTCCTCGGTGAAGTCAACTCGAGTGGGTAATCCGTGCATCTTTGCCTCCTTAGAAAAGTATGAAACAGGGCCGAGTTCCCCCGGCCCTGTTTCGTTGCTTTTTAGAAGAATCCCAGCGCGTTTTCCGAGTAGGAAACGAGCAGGTTCTTGGTCTGCTGGTAGTGCTTGAGCATCATGGCGTGGGTCTCGCGACCAATACCGGATGACTTGTAGCCACCGAATGCAGCGTGAGCTGGGTATGCGTGGTAGCAGTTGGTCCACACGCGACCGGCCTGGATGGTGCGTCCGGCGCGGTACGCGGTGTTCATCTGACGGGTCCAAACTCCGGCACCAAGACCGTAGAGGGTGTCATTGGCAATCTGCATTGCCTCGTCGTGCCCATTGAACTTGGTCACTGCAAGCACTGGTCCGAAGATCTCCTCCTGGAACAGACGCATTGAGTTCTTGCCCTCAAACACTGTTGGCTGGCAGTAGTAGCCACCAGATAGGTCGCCACCTAGGTCAGCGCGCTCACCACCGACAAGGAGCTTCGCACCCTCCTGCTTGCCGATGTCGATGTAGCTGAGGATCTTCTCCATCTGGTCGTTTGAGGCCTGGGCACCAATCATGGTGTCGGTGTCGAGCGGGTTGCCCTGCTTGATCGCCTTCACGCGCTCTAGAGCGTCACCCATGAACTTGTCATAGATCGGCTCCTCGATAAGTGCACGAGAAGGACAGGTGCAAACCTCACCCTGGTTCAAAGCGAACATCGTGAAGCCCTCTAGACACTTGTTGTAGAAAGCGTCGTTCTCGTCCGCAATGTCCTTGTAGAAGATGTTTGGGCTCTTGCCACCAAGTTCCAAAGTGACAGGAATGATGTTGTCTGCTGCGTACTGCATGATCAGACGACCGGTAGTGGTCTCACCGGTGAACGCAATCTTTGAGATGCGACGTGAAGATGCCAATGGCTTTCCAGCCTCAACACCAAATCCATTCACGATGTTCACTACACCTGCAGGTAGTAGGTCAGCAATGAGCTCCATTACATACAGGATCGAAACCGGGGTCTGCTCGGCTGGCTTTAGCACCACGCAGTTACCTGCAGCTAGTGCGGGAGCGAGCTTCCAAGTTGCCATCAGGATTGGGAAGTTCCAAGGGATGATCTGACCGACTACACCCAGTGGCTCGTGGAACTGGTAGCTCACGGTGTCGTGGTCCAGCTCACCCATGGTGCCCTCTTGGGCACGGATCACGCCAGCGAAGTAGCGGAAGTGGTCGATAGCAAGCGGGATGTCGGCAGCCAGGGTCTCGCGAACTGGCTTTCCGTTCTCCCAGGTCTCTGCAACCGCAATCTTTTCAAGGTTTGCCTCCATGCGGTCGGCAATCTTGTTCAGAATGTTGGCGCGCTCGGTTACCGAGGTCTTACCCCAGGCATCCTTCGCTTTGTGAGCTGCATCGAGAGCCTTATCGATGTCAGCGGCGTTACCGCGGGCAACCTCACAGAAAGGCTTTCCGGTAACAGGGGTGATGTTTTCGAAATACTCGCCAGAGGATGGGGCGACGTATTGTCCACCGATCCAGTGATCGTATCTGGAGCGGTATTCCATTACCGCGCCGGCGGAACCAGGTTGTGCATAAACAGTCATCT
>JACCDV010672690.1_pt1 | contig 14209 bp, 13 predicted proteins | sample 7446131 | NCBI WGS metagenome assembly JACCDV01 (sample SAMN15323448, study PRJNA562643) | freshwater metagenome | isolation source: river surface water | place: USA:Blue River Watershed | collected 2017-08-17 | reverse complement strand
AGTTATTTAAAGACGTTGAGTTTTTATATCTAGCGATTGAAATAAATCTAGGACAAGGCAAGGATGAGTTCCTCAACCAGATCATTGACGGCACGCGTCGTTAAGGCTGTCAGCGCGTTTTTTATGTTCCTGCCTATGGGCGTAAGCCTTTGGGTAGCGCGCATGGCAGGCTATATTGGCTATTGGCTTCTGCCTAAGAAGCGTGCCGTGGCCTATGCGAATTTGCGTACCATCTTTGCCGGGGAGAAAACCCCGCAAGAATTACATCGCATTATCCGTCAGGTATTTGTTAATTTTGCCCAGAATTTTATGGAAATGTTATGCATGCCCAAGATTATGCGTTTGGGGGTTGACCGTTTGGTTGATGTGAAGGGGATGGAAAATGTCCAGGATGGATTTCAGCAGGGCAAGGGATTGATTTTCTTAGCCTTGCATTCAGGTAATTGGGAATTAGCTTCGGTGGTGGGCAGTTTAGGCGGATACCCGTATAATATTGTGGCTAATATTCTCTCCAAAGATCCTGCCTTGGATGCCGTGCTTAATGAATATAGGGGAGTGGGTGGGGCTAAGGTGATAGCTCCAGGGGTGGCTACCCGCGAGATTATTAAGGCATTAAAGAATAACGAGGCAATTACCTTGGTGTTGGATCAGGGCGGTAAGGATGGGGTGGCGGTCAACTTTTTTGGAAAGACAGCATCGATGTCAACTGGCGCGGTGCGTTTGGCTATCAAGTATGGCTGTGCCATTTGTTTGGCTTGGATTAGGCGTGGTGAGGATGGGCGGCATACCTTGGAATTCTTTACTGATTTGCATATGACCTCAACGGGAGATTTAGAAAAAGATGTGCGTGATAATGTGCAGCGTTCCGTTGACTATGTGGAAAAATTTATTAAGGAGCATCCGCAGGAGTACCTGTGGTTTTATAAGGTTTATAAATACACCACTACACCGCAGATTGTTGTGTTAAATGACGGGCGGGTTGGGCATCTGCGTCAAGCCCAGGCCGTGAGCCGTTCCTTGATGCAAGTTTTAAAAGATAATGATAAACAGGCGCGGGAAAAGATTGTTGATATTGTTTTTCGTGATGAAGGGGCTGCTAAGTTATTTTCATTGTACGCATTTTTAGCCCAATACCTGCCCTTTTTACAAGGGGAAGCATGTTTAAAACATTTCCTAAATGCACAGTCTTATGCGGATGTTCTATCTGTTAAAGCTGATTATTTGGTGTCTGCTGGTTCAAGGGCTGCCGGAGTCAGTTTTATTTTAAAGAAAAACCATATGGCCAAGGCGGTGCAGGTGTTGACCCCTGGCATTCTAAATGCAGGGCTTTTTGATTTAAATGTTCTTCCTGAACACGATAAGATTCCAGCTGGCGCTAAGAAATTATTAAGAACAAAGGTGGCGTTGTCTTTAATTAGCCCTGCATATTTAAAGGCTAACAGTGACGGGCTGTTACGGCGTTATTCCCATTTAAAGGGCAATGTGCGTACTAAATTTGCGTTATTCATAGGCGGCAACACCAAGGGGATTGTTTTTGATGAAGCCAAGATTCGTTTATTAATTAATCACTTAAAAGAAGCGGCTGTGTATTATAATGCAGAAATATTAGTGACTACTTCCAGGCGTACGCCGCCGTCGATTGAGCAGATTATTTCAAAAGAATTAAAGAGTTTTGAACGTTGTCCATTGTGTATTATTGCCAATCAAGGCAATGTTCCAGAGGCGGTGGGCGGCATATTGGGATTAGCGGATTTAGTTATTGTTTCAGGGGAATCTGTGTCCATGGTTTCTGAGGCGGTGGCGTCAGGCAAAAAAACGATTGTCTTTGACCCGCGCGGTTCCTATGCAGGTACAGCGCGTGATAAGTATGAGCAGTTTGTCTTGAACCTAAGCCAACAAGGTTATGTAATGGCAACCTCTGTTAAAGATTTACCAGGCAAGATTAGTCAGCTGATGAGCCATAAGATTTATTTAAAGGCTGTGGACGATACCGTCCGCTTATCAAAGGCGTTAGAGGAAATTATTTAATGAATATCCTGCAAATTCTTCCAGAGCTTAATGTCGGTGGAGTAGAGACGGGAACTGTTGATTTTGCCAAATATCTAAATGCCCAGGGCCATAAATCGATCGTGGTTTCAAATGGCGGAGCCTTGGTGGCTGATTTGGAGGCTGGTGGTTCCAAGCACTATACCTTGCCGGTGCATAAAAAGAATTTATTTACCGCGATCCATTGCATCAAGAAGTTGGTTGAAATTATCCGTGCGGAGAAAATTGATATTGTGCACGCGCGCTCGCGCATTCCTGCCTGGATTGGTTTTTTTGCGTCCCGTCAGACAGAGGCGCATTTTATTACCACCTGCCATGGGTATTATTCACAGCATTTCTTTAGCCGGGTGATGGGTTGGGGGAAGATGGTGATTGCAATTTCTGAGGTGATTGGTCGTCACATGGTGCAAGATTTTAATGTGCCAGCGGAGAATATCCGGGTGATTGCGCGCAGCGTCGATGTGTCAAGGTTTAGCCTGCCCAGGCCGCCTAAGAGTGACCCGGAGAGTTTAACTATTACCATGGTTGGCCGCATCACGCCGCTAAAAGGGCATCCGTATTTCTTAAAAGCCATGGCCTTGGTGGTGCGTCAACTGCCTAAGGTGAAGATACAGATTATTGGTGATGCTCCCCTCAAGAAGCAGGCGTACAAGGAAGAATTGTTATTATTAACAAAGCGTTTAGGTTTATCTGAGCATGTTGAATTTATGGGTAATCGCCGGGATATTCCGGAACTTTTGTCTAAATCGGATTGTTTGGTTTTATCGACGATCACCCAGGAAGCTTTTGGCCGTGTCATTATTGAAGCGCAAGCCGCAGGCGTGCCTGTCGTGGCTACCCGGGTTGGGGGGGTCAGTGAAATCATCGATCATGAAAAAACTGGTTTGTTGGTTCTTCCTAAGGATGAGCAGGCCATGGCCCAGGCGGTGGTGCGTTTATTAACGCATAGGGATTTTGCACAGAGTTTGGTTGTTCAAGCGCGCAAGAAAATAGATGAGCGTTATACGTTAAGGCATATGGCAGAAGCAACGCTTGATGTTTACCGTGAATTAATGCGTTCAATGTCAATCTTGGTTGTTAAGTTAACGGCTGTGGGGGATGTGGTCTTGATTACAGCAGCGCTTAAAGCCTTGCGTGCTAAATTTCCACAAGCACATATTTATTGCTTAACTGCTCCTGAAGCAAGTCCTGTGCTGCAGCGTTGCCCTTATTTAACAGGAATTATTATTTTTGATCCTAAGGATAAAAAGTTTGCAGCTATTTGCCGCATGGGCCGTGAATTGCGGCGGTACCGTTTTGATAAGGTTATTGATCTGCAGAATAACCGTATTAGTCATTGGTTGTCCTTCCTGGCTGCGGCTAAGGATAGCTATGGGTATCATAACGGCAAGTTTTCTTTTTTATTGTCAAAGAAGATTAAGAATGATATTCAGGATATTCCTCCGGTAGAGCATCAGTTTAGAGTTCTTGGGATGTTGGGTATTGACTATCATCCGGATTTGGGCTTGGAGTTGTGGCCTTCCCTTAAGGATGAGGAGTATGTGCAGGGATTATTAGAGAGTGAATGGCTAGACAGCAAGCAGCCTTTTATTGGTCTTAATATGTCGGCATCAATTCATTGGCCGACAAAGAACTGGCCTGTAGAACATATGGCACGGTTTTGTGATATTTTAGGAGCGAAGAATATTAGGGTTGTTTTAACGGGCCAGGATAAGGACAAGCCGTTGGTGCGTCAGTTGATCGCTAAGGCTAAGGCTAAACCAGCATCATTTGTTGGTAAGACCAATATCATGCAGTTAGCAGCCTTGATTAAGCGTTGTAAGGTATATGTAGGGCCTGATTCGGCTCCGTTGCATGTGGCTGCTTCCCAAGCGGTGCCGGTGATTGCTTTGTTTGGGCCAACGGATCCAAAGCGGCATATGCCGCCTGTTGCGCAAGGCGTTATTGTTAATAAGTCCTTAAAATGCTCTCCGTGTTACGCAGGGGTGTGTAAAATAAATACGCATGCGTGTATGAAGGATATTACTCCAGAAGAAGTTGCAAAGCAGGTATTTAAGTTTTTAAAATAGATTAATGGTTTAGAAAATCGATGAATATCTTATTGTTAACGACACATATGAATACGGGGGGAATTACCAGTTATTTATTGACCTTGTCCGGTGGGTTAGTGCAGGCGGGGCATCGGGTTTGGGTGGTGTCTGCTGGCGGTGATTGTGTTCCTGCCTTGGAACGTTTAAAGGTGGGTCATTATCAATTGGATATTAAGGTTAAAAGTGAGATGCATCCTAAATTATGGTTAGCCCTGCCGCACGTGTTGGGTTTGATTAAGCGTGAACAGATTAATATTATCCATGCGCAAACAAGGGTGACTCAGGTGATGGGGGCGGTTTTAGCCGGGTTTGCCCAGATTCCAATGCTGACAACCTGCCATGGTTTTTTTAGGCCGCGTTTTTTTCGTCGGGTATGGCCTTGTTGGGGGAAGAGGGTGATTGCGGTTAGCCGTCCGGTTGAAGGGCATTTGCGTCATGATTTTCATTTGTCGCCTGAAAGGGTTTCCTTGATTACCAATGGTATTAATGCGGGCGATTTTCATTTAACAACGCCTCACGATAGGCAAGTAAAACGCCAGCAATGGCGGATAACGGCAAATCCCCTTATTGGTATTATTGCCCGCCTTTCCGATGTAAAGGGTATTGATATTTTATTAAAGGCGATGCCGATTGTTTTGCAATCATTTCCTAATGCGCAATTAATGGTGGTTGGTGAAGGTCCGGATAAGGTTCGTTTGCAAGCTATTGCCGAGGAATTGTCCTTGGGCGTTCATGTGCGTTTTGATCCTATTGTGAATCAAACATCGGATGTTTTGGGATTATTTGATGTGTTTGTAATGCCGTCTTTACAGGAGGGGTTGGGTTTATCCGTAATGGAGGCGCAGGCAGCCGGAATTCCGGTGATTGTTTCTAAGGTGGGTGGTTTGCCTGATTTAGTGCAGGAAGGTCAGACGGGTTTTTTGGTTACTGCTGGAGATGTTAATGCGTTAGCGCAGGCCATTATAATTTTGCTTAAAAATCCCGCACAAGCACAGGCTATGGTTTTACGTGCGCGTAAACAAATAGAAGAACGGTTTTCATCTAGGGAAATGATAACGCGGACAATTAAATTATATGAACAATATACTTGTTGTTAATATCAATTGGTTAGGGGATGCTATTTTCTCGATTCCTGTGTTTAAGGCCTTGAAAAAAGCTTACCCGCAGGCCAAGATTACCTGCCTATGTGCCCCTCGGGTTAAAGAAGTGTTGGCTTATTGTGCTGAGGTTGATCAATTTATTGTTTATGATGAACGTAAAAAGCACCGATGGCCTTGGCAGAAATTAAAAATTATTAGTCAAATGCGCGCTGGGCGTTTTGATGCGGCTTTTATCCTGCATCGCTCGATGACGCGTGCCTTGCTGGTTTTCTTGGCAGGCATACCTATCCGTGTAGGGTATTCTAAAACCAGGTGGCTTTTAACACATCCGACCAAGTTGCCCGTTAAAGAACTGCATCGGGCGCAGGTGTATTTAAAAGTGGTTGAGGATTTTGGCATTAAGGCGGATGGTTTAAGCGGTGAGTTGACATTGAAATTGTCAGATATGAAATCATTGGATATGAAATTAGCGCATGCGGGTATTGCAGAGGCGCAAGATTTTGTAGTTTTGAATCCTGGTGGTAATTGGGATTTAAAGCGTTGGCCAGTTGAGCGCTGGGCGCAATTAGCCGCACAAATCGTCCAAGGGTATAATCAACGGGTTGTTATTTCCGGTGGAGTGCAAGATAAAAAATTAGGGGAAGCTATTTTGCATCAAGCGGGTATTGATGGCATTGTCTTGGCGGGGCAAACTAGTTTAGGCGAGTCCTTGAGTTTGTTTAAACGGGCTCGAGTGGTGATTTCCGCTGATAGTGGGCCATTGCATTTAGCTCAAGGGGTGGGGGCTAATATTGTCGCTATTTTTGGTCCTACCCGTCCTGAAATCACTGGGCCGCGTGGTGGAGCTCAAGTTCTTTTTAATGAAATAGGGTGTAATAAGGCGCCTTGCTACTTGTTAAATTGTAAGAATAATATATGTATGCAATCGGTGACGGTTAATGATGTGGCCCAAGCTCTCAAAAAATTCCTCAGTTAAGAATATCTTGGTTATTAGCCTCACCAATATTGGTGATGTGTTAATGAATTGCCCAGTGCTAGATATTTTACGGCGCGATTTCCCACAAGCTAAGCTCGCGGTAGTGGTGGGGCCTAAAGCCCAGTCAATTTTTAAAGGAAATCGTCATATTGAGGCAATTGTTTTTGATAAGCATGCAGGGTGGTTTTCTCAACTGCAATGGATTCTAACGTTACGTGCCCGGCATTTTGATGTTGTGATTGATTTGCGTAATACGGCAATCCCATTTTTTATTAATGCCCGATATGCAACATGGCCTATTGTTGCGGTTAATAAGAAGAGTCATTTGGTTGAGCAGCATTTAGCGCGCTTGCATTCGCTTTATCCTTTTGATTCTCCTGTTTCGCCTAAGCTGTCCATTGATGTGTTGCCGGCGGATGTTGAATACGTAAAGGGTTTGCTTCTAGGTTATATTAAACCAGGTGAACCTTTTGCGGTGATTGCGCCGCTTGCGGCTGATTCGGCTAAAACATGGAACCCAGAAGGTTTTACTGGAGTGTGTTTGAGGTTAATGGATGAATATGGATTTAAAGTGGTGTTGGTTGGTGGGCAGCAAGATAAGGATGTTTTGGTTCGCATTAATGCAGGGCTTTCTAATAGGGCGCTTGATTTGGCGGGTAAGACGGATTTAGTTCAGGTGGCTCAACTGTTGAAAAGCGCATCATTGGCTATTGTGCATGATAGTGGGATTATGCATATAGCCAGTTATTTAAATATTCCGACGATTGCTCTTTTTGGGCCGACTAATCCAGCTGAGTCAAGGCCGTGGGGCGGGCGTTATCAGGTTGTTCGGCGTAATAAAATTTGTCCGCGATGCCTTGACCGTAGGGCTAATCTTGCGCATAATTGTATGTCAGCCATTAGTGTTGATGATGTAATTAATGCTTATAAAAACCTTTAAGTGATTCCTGTGCTATTTAAGAATATCCTGATTATAAGAACAGATCGTATGGGGGATGTTGTTTTAACAACTCCCGTATTTAAAGCGTTGCGTAAGGCGTATCCGTCAGCGCGCATAGCTGTTTTAGTTTCTCCGGCTACGGTTGATTTGGTTGAAGGCAATCCCTATATTGATGAGGTATTTGTTGATGAGAGGTCAGGGCGCCATAAGGATTTATTTGGATTCTTGCAATTAGCCAGAGATATCCGGTTGCGTCAGTTTGATGCGGTTTTTATTTTTCATACGAAACGGCGTTACAACCTGGCGTGTTTTGCAGCCGGGATTCCTTGCCGGGTTGGTTATAAGAATAATAAATTTGGTTTTTTATTAACCCATCCGGTTGTTGATACCCGTCATTCTGGGAAAAAGCATGAAGCGCAGTATTGCTTGGATCTCCTTGCTTCGATGGGAATTGAGTCGGCGGGATTAGATTTGTTTGTTCCTGCTCAACGGGAGTCAGAGGGGTGGGTTAATCAATTATTAATTGAGCATCAGTTTAAGCCCTATGATGTGATTGCGATCCATCCAAGCGCATCAGATGCGACTAAATGTTGGCCGACTGGTCATTTTGCCCGATTGATTGATAGCCTGGCCGGCCGATATGCATTAAAGATTGTTTTAATCGGCGGTAAGGATGCTGTTGTCTTGGCTAAGGGGATATTAAGTCAATCGGCCCAAGCTTCTATGGTGCTTGATTTAACAGGGCAAACAACAGTAGGCCAGACGGTGAGTTTGTTGCGCCGCAGCCGTTTATTAATATCAAATGATTCTGGTCCTGTCCATGTGGCTGCAGCCGCGGGGATTAATGTTATTTCGCTTTTCTTAAGAAATCAGCCGGGTATTAATCCTGAGCGTTGGAAACCCTTGGGGCCTAAGGCCTATGTCTTGGCTAATAAGACCGGTGATGAAATATGTTTAAATAAAAATGCTCAGATTTTATCAGGTAGATTGGATTCAATAACCGTTGATGAGGTATTAAATCAGGTGGAAGTAATTTTTAGTAAGGATGCTCAATCGATTTTTAATTGGTAGGTGATAAACAAGGGGGATGATATGCAACAATTAATTCTGGTTGTAGGTTTTGTGTTAATAGCGGTGGGATTAGGGCATGCGCAGGAGTCTTTGCCGGCTGCAGATTCGCTTGAAGCGGTGGTTGTGCCAGAAACGGTTGAGGCTGAGCAAGCTGTTGTTGTTCCGGAGAGTGTTCCTGTTCCCGTTGTTGTTCCTGAGGTGGTTGAGCCGGTTAAGGAAATTAAAGAGATTAAGAAGGTTGAGGAAAAAGTGAAAGAAGTTGCTCCTAAGAAGGTTATTGTTAAGAAAACAGTGCCAGCAGGTGCAAAATCAGTTTCCGGTAAGGTTGGTTTCTTTAATGCCCGTGGGACGATGGTTTTTATTGATGTGACCGGAGTTGGAAGGGTAAAATTCCTTATTTCTGATCAAACCAATATTTATGTAAACCAATCCCCAGCGGGTATTACAGGTATTAAGATTGGGGATGAGGTTGATGTTGATTATCAAGACAATGCTGGTCAAAATACGGCAATTAACATCTCTGTTGGTCAATAATAAGTCAAGTAAGGCCTGATTAGCTTTAATTTGACGCTATCCCAAGGCTGTGTTACAATACCGCCTCTTTGAAGCTAATTTATTTAAATTATTAGGGTTATGACAAACTATTCTTCTATTATTGCCCGTTTTAAGGGTAAGCGCCTGCTTGTGATTGGCGACCTGGTTCTTGATCAATATATCAAGGGTTCGGTTAGCCGTATTTCACCTGAAGCGCCAGTGCCGATTGTGCTCCAGCAAGAATCTTTTTTTACGCCGGGCGGAGCAGCCAATGTGGCTAATAATTTGGCGAGCTTAGGGGTTGATGTGACCCTGGTTGGCAAGATCGGTGATGATATAGAAGGAAGTATTCTTAAGGCTGAGCTTGTTAAGCGGCGCATCCGCACCAACGGGATTTTTGTTGATGCGGGGATGGACACCATTCTTAAGACCCGTATCATCGCTCAGCATCAGCAAATTGTTCGGCTTGACCGTGAAAGCCCCTATGTAGGTGGGGTTGATGCTGTTAAGATTAAGAAAATCCTCCCATTTTTAGTGCGGCATATTAAAGATTTTCAGGCGATTATTATTTCTGATTATGGCAAAGGCATTGTTGAGGCTGGTTTATTAGCTAAGGTTCATGAGGCGGCAAAGGCGGTTGGAGTGCCGGTGATTGTAGATCCTAAGCTAGATGATTTGCGTGCGTATGGTCAAGTAACCTGTATTACCCCAAATAAAAAGGAAGCTGAAGCGGCGTTAAAGGCAATACCTATTGAGACCCGCAAAGCTTTTGGAATTTGCTCGACACGTTTAGATGCAAAGGATGAGATTGAGGCTAATGGCAGGGGTTTATTAAATTACCTGGGTATTGATTCATTATTGATTACCTTAGGTGAGCATGGCATGTACCTTTTTGAAGGTGATAAAAAGCCTTTTCCGATTGCGACACGGGCTCAAGAGGTCTTTGATGTTTCTGGTGCTGGAGATACGGTTATTTCTGTTTTTGCGTTGTGTTTAGCTGTTCGTGCGGATAAGCGCCAGGCGGCTGATATAGCTAATTTTGCAGCGGGGGTTGTGGTTGGTAAGATGGGGGCTGTTGCGATTGAATTAGATGAATTAAAAAAGGCTATTAAGCTTAAATGAGTACAATAGGTGTTATTCCAGCGCGGCATGCGTCAACACGTTTTCCAGCTAAGGTGCTGGCAAGGATTGCCGGCAAGCCGATGATTCAGCATGTGTGGGAGCGTGTTAGTCAATGCAAGCAGTTGGATTTGATATTGATTGCGTGTGATCACCCGGATGTTTTTAACGCAGCAACAGGTTTTGGTGCAAAGGCGGTGATGACAGATCCAAATCATCCGTCAGGTTCTGATCGCATTGCTGAAGCTATTGGTTTATTGGATCAAGTTGATTTGGTGGTTAATATTCAAGGTGATGAGCCATTTATTGATTCTCAGACGATTGATGATTTGGCCTTGTCTTTGAAAAATGATCAAACCTGTGCGATGGCTACAGTGATTAAAGAAATCAGCAATGAAGTTGAATTCTTAAATCCTAATGTGGTTAAATGTGTGGTTGATGATAAGGGTTTTGCGTTGTATTTTTCCCGCGCCCCTATCCCATTTAATCGAAATGCGCAGCAGCCTGTGGGCAGCAAGCGGTATAAGCACCTAGGGTTATACGCTTACCGTAAAGATTTTCTAATGCAGTATAAGGATTGGCCTAAGGGTTTGTTAGAGGCAACAGAACAGTTAGAGCAGTTACGCGTTCTTGAGCGTGGCTATAAGATTAAGACAATAGTGACCCAATATGAATCTATTGCGGTAGACGTTCCTGAAGACTTAAAAAAAGCAGAAGAATTTTTATCGGGGCAGGCGAAATAAGGTATTTAAAGATATGGCAAAAATAATCAAGATAAATGATAAGGTTGTTGTTGGTGGGCAGAAGCCTTTTGTGTTGATTGCAGGGCCCTGTGTAATTGAGTCAAAGAAAGAAACGTTGAAAATAGCTGAAACCCTAAAAAGAATGACGGCTAGGTTAAAAATTCCCTTTGTCTTTAAGGCTAGTTATGACAAAGCTAACCGCACCTCAATTAATTCTTTCCGCGGCCCAGGCATCGAGGAGGGTTTAAAAGTTCTAGCTGAAATTAAAGCTAAATTAGGTGTTCCGGTGGTTAGTGATGTGCATGATAAGTATGAAGCGCAATTAGCGGCTGAAGTCTTGGACATTATTCAAATCCCGGCATTCTTGTGCCGGCAAACAGATCTCATTGTGGCAGCAGCTAAGACAGGTAAGGTTGTTAATGTTAAGAAGGGGCAGTTTTTGGCGCCCTGGGATGCTAAGGCTATTATTAAGAAAATGGAAGAGGCTGGGAATCGCAAGTTATTATTGACGGAGCGGGGTGTTTCCTTTGGTTATAATACCTTGGTGTCGGATTTTCGTGCCTTATCTATTATGCGTGAGTTGGGTTATCCGGTTGTGTTTGATGCGACCCATAGTGTGCAAAAGCCTGGTGGCTTGGGCCATGCGTCGGGCGGCGAAAGTAAGTATGTGCCGCTTTTAGCTCGTTGCGCCGTGGCTGCGGGTGTCGATGCTATCTTTATTGAAACGCATCCTAATCCTGATAAGGCTTTATCAGATGGGCCCAACATGATTCCATTGTCAAAATTAGAAGCGCTGTTAAAAGATTTAATCGTCATTGATAGGGTTGCAAAAAATAAATAGGTAGGATATATGTTACAACGTGCGAAAGAAGTCTTAACCATTGAAGCTGATGCTATTCGTCAATTGATCCGTCAATTAGATGGAAATTTTGAAGCGGCTGTTAACCTGATTGCCAAATGTTCTGGCCGGGTGGTGGTCTGCGGCATGGGTAAGACCGGTATTATAGGGCGCAAGATTGCATCTACCTTATCATCAACGGGGAGCCCAAGTTTATTTTTGCATAGTGCAGAAGCGGTGCACGGTGATTTGGGTCAGGTGACCAAGAACGATGTCTTGATTGTTATTTCGCAAAGCGGTGAGACCGAGGAGACGGTGCGTTTACTGCCCTTGATTAAGAAGATTGGGGCCAAGGTTATTGCCATGACGGGGAATATCAAATCTGCGTTAGCCAAGCATAGTGATATTACACTTAATACCTACGTGGTCAAGGAGGCTTGTCCTTTAGGGGTGGCGCCGATGGCTTCGACAACGGTGACCTTAGCCTTAGGCGATGCCTTAGCTGCATGTTTGATTGACCGTAAGAAATTTAAAAAAGAAGATTTTGCCTTTTATCACCCCGGCGGTTCGTTGGGTCGGCGTTTATTGTTAAAGGTGGAAGATATTATGCGCACGGGCCCAGCGTACGCCAAGGTTAAATCAAACGTAAAGGTTAAGGATGTCTTATTAGCTATTACTAAGGCGAGATGTGGTTGTGCGTGTGTGGTGGATGCGCAGAATAAATTGTTGGGTATATTTACTGACGGGGATTTGCGTAGGCACTTAGATATTGATGCTAAAATTTTGACCCAGGCTGTAGGGGAAGTGATGACAAAAAATCCGACCGCTATTAGCCAGGATAGATTAGCGGCAGAAGCTTTTGATATTTTAAAGACTAAGAAAATTGATGAGCTTCCAGTGCTTGATAAAGCCAAGAAGGTTGTTGGTTTAGTTGACGTGCAGGATTTATTGAAGGCAGGTTTGGTCTAATGAAGGATGCGTTGAAGAAAATCAAGGTTTTGGTAATGGACGTGGATGGCGTGTTAACGGATGGCCGCATCATTGTGGATGCTCATGGTGTTGAGAGCAAATTTTTTGATGTGCAGGACGGTTTTGGGATTGTCTTTGCTAAGAAATGCGGTTTGAAGACTGCAATTATTTCTGCCCGTCAATCTGGGGTAGTGGCGCACCGGGCCGAGGACTTAAAGATAGATAAGGTGTATGTGGGGGTTTATCCTAAGATAACTGCGTTTGAACAAATGATTAAAGAGTTTGATGTATCGGCGGATGAAGTTTGTTTTATTGGTGATGACGTGGCTGATTTAGTGGTGATGAAGCGCAGTGGTTTTGCCGTTGCTGTAGCTAATGCGGTGGTGGAAGTGAAGCAAATCGCTCATTACGTGACTAAGAAAAAAGGCGGGCGCGGGGCAGTGCGGGAAGCAGTTGAATTAATTTTAAAAGCGCAGGGCCAATGGGAGCCAAAGCTTTATGAACATTAAGATTGTTTGTGTCATCATGGCGTTTTGTTTAATTTCTTCAACTGTGTGGGCGGCTGAAGAAAATGCGTCTGCGACGGGTGTTACCCAGCAGTTAGAGGGTTTTAATTTGAACGGTTATACCAATGATGGTAAAAAGTCCTGGGAGGTTAATGGGGCTAAGGCTGATATTGGTGATGAAAAGATTAATGTGGATCAGGTTGATGCTAATTTTTATGGGAAGCAAAATGGCAATCTGAAAGCAGATAAGGGGATTATTGATAAAGTTAATGGTGCGGTTAATTTGCAAGACAATGTGGTCGTGACCTCTGAGCGCGGCACAACCATGAAAACAGATAGCCTTGATTGGGACCGTAATAAAGATTTAGTAACCACTAAGGATAAGGTTAAGATTGAAGATGTTCAAGGTGTTATTACGGGGACAGGATTAAAGGCCCAGCCTAATTTGAAAAAGGCGCAATTAAATGAGGATGTAAAGGCGGTGATCAATACATCGTCTTCTTCGCCTAAGGGGTCAACGGCAGCATCAGCCAAACAAACAGTAACGATCACTTCAGATGGCCCGATGCAGATGGATCAGGTGAAGATGTATGCGGTTTTTAATAAGAATGTGGTAGCTGTTGAGGCGGCAACGGGGCGTGAGTTAAATGCAGATAAAATGGAAGTGTGGTTTGATGAAAAGAACAAGCGGATTAAGAAATTAATTTGTTCTGGAAATGTCAAGGTTGTTCAAGGGGAGAGTGCCTCTTATGCCGAAGAAATGGTTTATGAGGGCGATAGCCAGGTGTTGACAATGCTGGGCCGTCCTAAAATAGTTTTCGATACGGGTGATACGGCAGGTTCTGGGATGTTCCAGCAATTGGGAAAATAAAATGCGTTTATTGGAAGCTAAGAATTTAGTTAAGATTTACAATGGCCGGCGTGTTGTTGATGGTTTAAGTATTACGGTTGGCCGTTCAGAAATTGTTGGTTTATTAGGGCCTAATGGGGCGGGAAAGACAACATCTTTTTATATGGTGGTGGGTATTGTTAATCCAGATCAAGGCCAGGTGATTTTTGACCAAGAAGATATTACTAAAAAACCAATTCATGAGCGATGCCGTTTGGGGATGGGGTATTTGGCGCAGGAATCTTCAATTTTCCGTAAATTAACGGTAGAAGAAAATATTTTAGCTATCCTGGAGACCTTGCCGATTAGTCCTGCGGAGCGTAAACGGCGGTTGGAGTCTTTATTAGAGGAATTAAATATTTCACATTTAGCCCGGTCAAAAGCGTTT
>JACCDV010640496.1_pt1 | contig 14211 bp, 30 predicted proteins | sample 7446131 | NCBI WGS metagenome assembly JACCDV01 (sample SAMN15323448, study PRJNA562643) | freshwater metagenome | isolation source: river surface water | place: USA:Blue River Watershed | collected 2017-08-17 | reverse complement strand
GGCGAGTGGGCTAAGGCCCAAGGCCTAGTAGGTGGTACAGGCGGGGGCGGCGGCGGTGGTGGTGGCGGCGGCGGCAATAAGGGCGGAAAGACTGCAGCGCAAAAAGCAGCAGAGGAAAGACAGAAGCGCTTTGACGCCGTACAAAAAGTTATTAAAAAAGCTCAAAAGGCAATCGCAAAAGCCGAAGCAGATTACGAAAAAACTCGTTATCAGATTCAAAAAGACTACGCAGAGCGCGAGCAGGAGCTACGCAAGGACGCAGCGGACAGACAGCGCGACATTATTAAGCAGTCTATGTCTCGCCTTACAGACGCTTTCCGTAGCGCGACTGCAGCAGTATTTAATGTCGAGACGACTCGCCAGCTAGAGACTCAGGTAAAGAAGCTAAGCTCGTCTCTCACCGTTACGACAACCAAGGAGACAGAGAAGCTCGCGGCAGGCTCCGTGCAAAACATTGTCGAACAGCTACGGAAGAAACTAAGCGACGCCCGTAACCTAATCCAAAACGCCTCTCTATTGGCGTCTAAAGGCTTCTCTCAGACCTTTATAGAACAGGTCATTAACACAGGTGCGGAAACAGGCAACGAGCTCGCTACGGCGATTCTAGAGGCTAGCCCTGAAACTCAGTCTGAGCTAAGACAGCTATTCACGGACTTAGAGTCTGTATCTGAGTCTGGTATGAACGCCCTAGCTCAGAAAATTTACGAGCAACAGGGCCTAGCTACTACTGAGCTAAAAGAGCTTTATACCCAGGTTCAGAAGGACCTAGACGACGCTTTAATAGAAGAACAGCAGAGGCTTGCCACGGCCCTAATGGAAGCTGCGGAAGAGTTCCAAAATTCCATAAAGGAGATTAAAGAAGAATTCCTCTCTGACCTAGAAGAATTCGACGGCAAATTTGCAGGCTTAGGCAACACAATTAAGCAGGTAACAGAAAAGCTAAACGACCTTCTCAGTACTTCAACTAATGACGTCCAGCAAGCCGTTACCGCTCCAGGCTCGGGCTCGGTACTCGCTAACGCTCAGGTAACTAATGACGTTGTATTTTCTTCGCTTGCCCCGATTAAGCAGGTGCAAGGCCTCGTAATTGACTCTGTCGACGATATTGCCAAGACAGCTGCCTACGTTGCGGAACGTATCAACGCTGCCGAAAAGTACATTAAGTCCAGCAGCTCTAACGCAGTGCAGGAGGCTAGCGCTAGGGCGTCCATCAAGGAATGGACAAGACAGCTTAACGAACTTTCTGCAAAATCAAACGCAGGCACTGCGCTTGGTACGACCATTAACATTAACGTTAAGACCGACACTACGCAGAGCCAAGCCATGGTGGGTAAGACCATCGGTAACATTGTGACTAAGTACGTCACCACGGGCGGACAGGTTCTAGTAAGCGGGCAGAACTAATGGCAATACCAGTACCGAAAGTCGAAATCGGTTTTGACATTGTCGGAACTAACGCCCCGTTTCTTACACTCGACAGCCCTACTAAAGGTCGCCTAGACGACCCTAACTATCCGCTGTCTGGTTCTATCTTTTACGACGTAACCGACAAGGTTAAGGGAATCACTACAAGGCGTGGTAAGAACAGGCAGCTAGACGAGTTCGACCCAGGACTAGCGAACATTGTCCTAGATAACAACGACCGTACCTTTGACCCTGAGTATCCGCTAAGCCCGTACGCTGGACAGATTATCCCTAAGCGTGCAATTCAAATTAGCTCAGGTGGTCGCAGAATCTTCACTGGAGTTATCGACGACTGGAACTTGCAGTATGACCCTAGCGGTTACAGCGAGGCTTCTGCTGCTGCGTCCGACGCCTTTACCCTGTTTAACACTCAGACGCTACCAGGTGGCACCGCAACCGCTCAGAAGTCAGGTGCACGCGTAAACGCAATCCTTGACCTACCAGACGTCGACTGGCCTACAGAGGCGCGAGAAATCGAAGGAGGTCTAACAGACCTAGGTGCAGACGTTTACCCCGAAGACGGCAACGTACTAGAGTACCTACGCACTGTTGCTAAGTCAGAGCCAGGAAACCTTTTCATTTCTGCAGACGGAAAGGTAGTGTTCTCGGACCGCTCACCTAACAGCGACGGCGGAGACATTGTCTTTAGCGACGACGGTACAGGTATTCCTTATCAGGGCCTACAGGTTGTATATGGCTCAGAGCTTCTCTATAACGAAATCGTTTTGGGCTCTCAGTTTGCAGGTACGTTTATTTCTCAGGACACCGCGTCTATTGCAGACTACGGTGTACTAAACCTAACGCAGACAGACCTACTCACTGCAGACGCTACGTACCTATCTAAGCTCTCTACTTACTACGCCATTAAGTACGGCCAGCCAGAGTATCGTTTCGAGTCTCTAGAGATAGTCTTGGACGAGCTACCTGTAGCGCAACAGAATCAGATTCTGGGACTTGAAATCTCAGACTATGTAACAATCAAATTTACGCCTAATGGTATCCCTCCTGCTATTAACAAAATTGCAGAAGTAATACGTATTGACCACGACATAAGCCCCGCGGCACACGTAGTATCTATTGGGTTTGCAACAGTTGACAAGGGCTTCTGGACGCTTTCAGACGGTATCTTTGGTAGACTGTCTGCAGGCAACGTATTGGGATTCTGAGGTAACTAATGGGACTTGGTAGAAAAGTCTGGAGCGCTCTAGACGTACTTGCCGCAGCCGACGTAAACGGCTACCTAATGGACCAAACCATTATGGTATTCAACTCCGCCGCTGCTCGCGCGGCTTCTATCGGCACCCCTGTACCAGGCATGGCGACATTCCGTACAGACGGAACAGTAGCCGAAATGTACAACGGCAGCACTTGGGTTAGCGCAAACTCACTAGGCGGCTCTGTACCAGGCTCGCTAGTGTCTGGGACCGTAGCTGGCTCAATCGTTACCACAAATGTAGTAAACGCCTTTACGAGCTCTACAGCTACCGCTTATACCTATCAGGCAAGCGACCACGGTAACACCATTAGGTTTACTTCTGCCTCTAACGTAGTTACTACTGTAGGCACTGCAACAGGTCTTATCGCTGGACAGAGAATCGACGTAGTACGCGACGGTGCAGGTACTGTAACTATCGCTGCAGGTAGCGGCGTAACTTTCGCAGGTGCAGGCACCGCAGGTACGGCTTACACTATCCCACAATATGACGCAGCTTCTATTCTTTGCGTTGGCTCTAACGACTACCGAATTATCGGTAACATTACCGCGGCTTAGGAGATTAAATGTCAGGTTGGAAAGCTTGGGAAATCGGCGAGGTCGTAGAGGCTACCGACTTTCAGACTTACGTGCAAGACCAGGTAGTACAGGTCTACGCAGACTCTACCGCTAGGACTACCGCTCTAGGCACTGCAGTAGCAGAAGGTATGGTCTCGTACCTATCAGACACAAACTCTCTAGAGTACTACTCGGGTAGTGCTTGGGTTGCAGTATCTAACCCAGGAGACATTACGTCCGTAACCGCAGGCACCGCACTAACAGGCGGCGGCAGCTCAGGAGACCTAACCCTAAATGTAAACATGGCAGCCCTTACTATTGGGACTGCTCAGGTAACGGGCCTATCAGACGCTCTAGCTGCTAAGCAGGACACGATTACAGGCGGCGCTACAACTATTACCAGCTCTAACCTAACCGCGTCTAGGGCCCTAGCTTCGGACGGTTCGGGTAAGGTTGCCGTCTCTGCGGTAACTGCTACAGAGCTAGGCTACGTGTCAGGCGTTACTTCTGCTATTCAGACGCAGCTAAACGCTAGGGCCCCGTTTACCCAGCCAGTCGTTTCTCAGTCTGCTAACTACACTGCAGTAGCAGGAGACGCAAACGACCTTATCTACATGACCAACGCTTCAGCAGCTACCGTTACGGTCCCAGACCTTTACAGCGTAGGCGACAGGCTAGACATAATTAGAGACGCCGCGGGCACCGTCGTTATTGCCGCGGGAACGGGCGTCACTTCTTGGGCAGGAGCGGGGACAGCGGGCACGTCCGTAACCTTCAAGATTGACCAACAGTACAACGCGGCTACGGTCTACAAGGTTGCAGCTAACACCTATCGAGTTATTGGAAGGATTACCGCCTAATGCCAATTCCTCTCGGTATTCTTGCGGCAGCAGGGGTTAGACCTTCTGCGGCTGCAACCTATCAGCTATTAGAAACAACAGTCCTAACGGGCTCACAGGCAAGCGTAGAGTTCACAAACCTAGTAAGCAAGTATTCTTCCAGCTATGAACACTTCCAGATTAGGGCAGTTGCTCGAAGCACCGCAGCAGAGGTTCTAACTGGTTTGCGAGTCCGCTTGGGGACAACTTCGATTGACTCAGGCAATAACTACGCTTCACACCAGCTTTACGGATACAACGGCTCGGTTCTTTCACAAAACTCAACTAGCGTAAGCTGGATATTTGGTTCAGCGGTTGCAGGTGGTAACGCAGGTTCTAGCATTTTCGGTGCAGCGGTAGTAGACATACTCGACCCCTTTAGCACAAACAAAAATAAGACTGGAAAAACTTTAGGTGGCGTTGCGGCTGGGACTGGCACAAATGCTTATGTTGCGCTTGAATCTGGAGCTTGGTTTAACACGGCAGCAGTTCAGCAAATAGCGGTTCTACCTGCAAGCGGTAGCTGGGCTACTGGGACTAGGGTTTCTTTATACGGACTAAAGGCGGCAGCATGAGTTATATCGCTTTAGCAAACACAACGCTTACTAACACCGCAAGTAGCGTGACCTTTTCGAACATTCCTGCGAGCGTAAACGGAACGGCACTAAGGGACTTGGTTATGGTTCTGCAAGGCGCTGCTTCGGGCTCTACAGGTAGTCAATCTGGCGTCGGCATTAGATTCAATGGGGATTCGGGAAGTAATTATTCTTATGTTGCTATGGCTGGTGGTGGAAGTAATTCCACATTCTCAGGCTCACAAACAAACAACATGTTTCTAACTACATGGGCTTATGCCTTTGTTTCGCCTACGAGGAACAATCTGGTAACTCAAATTATGGATTACAGCTCGACAGACAAACACAAGACAGGGCTTAACCGAGCTACTTTGCCAGATGGAGCAGCACTTACACACGCTGGAAGGTGGGCAAATACCGCAGCTATAACTTCGCTTTCAGTCGTTGTGTTTACTGGGCAACCCCTGGCAATCGGAACGACGATTTCTCTATACGGGATTGCAGGTTAGTCATGACAGCATGGACAGTTATTCAGCACACGGAGCTAGGCAGCGCACAAGCGCAAATCGACTTTAATTCGATTCCTACAACTTACACCGATTTATTGCTTGTTGTCTCTGCTCGCTCGACTAGACCTTCTATTGTGTCGGACAACATAGCGCTTCGATTCAACGGCTCGACTTCTGGTTACACTTGGATAAGACTTTATGGAACTGGTAGCTCTGTTGGAAGTGACTCAGCAACTACCGATAGACTACTTGTAGAGGCGCAAACAGCTTCAAGCGCTACATCAAATACATTTGGAAGTGGCTCTATTTACATTCCGAATTATAGGTCATCAGCCCCAAAGGTCGTTAGCTCAGACGGAGTAGCGGAGAACAACGCAGCAGGTTCTTATTTAAGTATTGCTTCGGGCATTTGGTCAGGAACAGACCCCATAACTTCAATTAGGATTTTTCCGTGGGAATCTAATAACTTTGTGCAGTATTCGAGTGCCACGCTATACGGCATACTCAAAGGAAGCGCTGGCGGCGTAACTGTCAGCTAAGAGAAGGAAAGAAAATGTCGGAAGTTATTACAAAGCTAGTTATTGACTGCGAAACAGGCGAGCAGACAGTAGTTCCGCTTACCGCCGAGGAGTTGGCAGAGCGTGAAGCTATGGCTGCTCAGGCAGAGCAGGACCGTCTAGCACGCGAAGCAGCAGAGCAGGCTAAGGCAGAGGCTAAGGCTTCGGCCCAGGCTAAGCTCGCAGCTCTTGGACTTACAGAGGACGAAATCTCCGCTGTACTTGGCCTGTAAAATATTTACATGCAGGACGAGAATATCCCTACTTGGGCTATTGAGCTAATCAAGCAAGTAGAACGCCTAAACGAAAAAATCCCTTCTCACGTAGACTGGGCTACTCGAAATATTCTCGACCACGAGGACCGCATTAGAGACCTAGAGAAGGCACGCTGGAGCAGTGCTTGGATTACGGCTATTGCGTCTGCTGCTTTGACTGCAGCCGTCGTAGTCTCTGTTACTTCGTTGCTCTAAACTAGAGGCATGAAGCTTCCTTTTCCGCACACAAAGATTACGGGCCGCTTCGGTACGCTCTCTGAGTTCCGTAAGGCCCGCGGTATGCAGCCGCACTCTGGCCTAGACTTCGGGCTACCAGAGGGAACCCCTATCCCCGCACTTGCTAAGGGCACCGTTACCCTACAGCAGTTCTCTAAGGTCCTAGGCAACGTTACCGAATACCGCGTAATGGCTTTTGACCCTAAAGGCGACAAGAAGAAAAAAGAGATTTTCTATATTGCCTACTCTCACCTACGCGCCGAGGGCCTACCTGTAGGTACCAAGATTGACGAGGGCGACACTATTGCTTTTGTAGGCAACACGGGCAGCGCTTCTTCTGGAGCACACTTGCACCTAACCGTCTCAAAGCAGCACAAGGGCGTATTCGGTCCTACTAGCGTAAAGATTGACCCCGTCGAGTTTATTAAGGCTAACTAATGAAAGAAGTAATTAAGCAGATTGTCGTAAGGTCTATCGGTCTTACCCTAGCGACCTTCTTCGGGGGTACCGCCATAGGAGCAGTTGCAGGCGATTGGGTTATGGGTTCGATTATCGGCGTAGCTTCGGCTTTCGCTGTAGTCCTAACTACTATCGGTGTTGCCGTGGCTTGGAAGGGCACCCTGGAGCTCTCGGACATTCAAAACGCTTACCGCGCTGCAGTTGCTAAGAGCGACAGCGAGGCCGTAGAAGACGCCATGAAGGTTACTAAAGACGGTGACTTCGACTGGGAAGATGTCGACTTTGACGGAGACGACGAGCTCTACGAGGCAGACGCTAAGGACGAAACCTTAGATAAGGACTAGCCTTACTTAAGGTTAGCTACTTATTCTTAAGTAATGACGGCCTACCTTTACCGAGACCGCGTATTCTTTGACGCTCTTTAGGCGCTAGCCCTCCCCAAATGCCGTAAGGCTCATAAGCAGCGATAGCGTACTCCGCGCACTCTTGCACAACAGGGCAGGTCTTACAGAGCTTCTTAGCTACGGACACTTCACTAGACGCGCCTTTTGCCATGTTTGGGAACCAGGCTTCGGGGTCTGTTACTTGGCAAGGTGGAATCTCAGGGGCCTCTTCTATTGCTTTGGCCAGTCTCATATACAGTTGCTCTACTTTCATAAAGCAGAGGTTATCTAACGCTTATTGAAAATGTCAAAACGGCTATCGCTCAGACGGCAGCGAGCCGCCCCAAATGCCGTGTCTCTGGTTTGTCTCTAGCGCATAGGTAAAGCACTGCTCGATTATTGGGCACTGGTTACAGCCCGCTAGCGCTAAGGTCTGGGCTACTACTCTTTGCTCTGGCTCTTGGATATCTTCGGGGAACCAGTATTCGGGCTTCCATTCGCAAGGCACTGTCCCCGCTTGGCGAACTGCTTTGAGTAGGCCCATATACCGACTTGATAAATGTCCGAGCCAGTCCATAGACTCAGGCTATAGGAAAAGGAGCACAAATGAAACAGCACGCACCGAAAGAATTTAACGGGGCAAAACTCGTAGGCGTCTTTGAGGGCGACTCGGACGAGTGGCACGAAGCCAGGGCTTACTCTTTGGGCGGTAGCGAATTGGGTACCATTCTCGGACTTAATCCGTGGGAGTCAGGGTACGCGCTATGGGCAAAGAAGACAGGCAAGATAGAACAGCCAAAGCTAGACAACTGGGCTATTAGGTTTGGCAAGGCTTTCGAAGAGCCGATACTAAAGCTCTGGGAGCAAGAGCACCCCGAATACGAGGTCTACACGACTGGCACCTATCAGCACCCCGAATACGACTACCTACACGCAAACCCAGACGCTCTGGCCAAGCACAAGCAAACGGGCGAGTGGATTATCGTCGAGGTAAAAACGGCCCGTACAAGCTTCGAAACACTACCCGTACACTACGAAGCTCAGGTACGCCACTATATGGCCGTTATGGGGCTTTCTAGGGCTGTTGTAGTGGCAGTAGCGGGCATGACTTGGCTGGTGATCACAGTAGCCCGCGACGACTTTATAGAGGCTGCTAACTTGCAGGCTTGCGCTCGCTTTATGCAATACGTAAGCAACGACCTAAAGCCAGATTATGACGGCAGCGAGTCAACGTACGAGGTCGTGCGAGAGCAGCACCCGCTAATAGACGAGGACCTAGAAGTAGAGATAGACGGTCTACACAACCTAGCTCTAGCTCAGGCTAAGTACGACGAAGCCCTAGCCGAACTCAATAAGCAGAAGTGCGAAGTTATGGACCTAATGGGCAGCGCTAAACACGCGTACGTAACAGTCGACGGACAGAAAATAAGGCTAGTATCTAGACAAGCTAGAAAAGGCGGCGTACCTTATCTAGTGATTAGAAAGGCGAAATAATGCAGCTATTCCTAGGCGACAGGATTACATTAGCTAAAGACGAAACATTCGTAGAGGGGCAAACTCGCGGAATCATTCTTGACGAACACGGCAAGGTAGAACGCGTCTATATTCAGGGCATAGAGGGAAGCTTCTTTATGCGTGACGGCTGGAAGTTTATAGAAGAGGAAGAGGAAGTCGAGGTCGAAAATGACTGAGCTTCTTGTAGTCTTGCTCGCTATCTCAGGAGCGCTACAGTGGGTTGTTATTGCCGCTGTTAGGTCGCGTCTAAACAAACGCACTAAAGACCTACTGAGCATTAACGCGGCCACCCTAAAGGCTGTAACCGCTGTGATTAACGCGAGCGGGGAGCAGGCAAAGATTAACAGCGTGCAGCACGAGCTAAACCAGTTAATCGGACATAACCTAGAGGTACTAGGTGTACACACAAGGCTAATAAAGCCAAGCGTAGGCTTTGAGGCGGAGCAGTTTCTAAGTTGGTACAACAGAAAGAAGGGCGAAAATGGCGAGGTTTAATCTCGACGAGTACGAGACCGTAGAGGAGCGCATTAAGCGTTTCTACAGCATGGCAAGCGACGGCCGCATAGTAACAGAGTGCGTTATCCCAGGTACGGACGGCAAGTGGTTATTCAAGGCTTACGTCTACCTAACAGCAGGCGACCAGGCTAACGGTCTACCAAAGGCTACGGGCTACGCTTCGGAGTCAGACGGCGGGCCACAGGCAGACTGGAAAGCCGAGCTAGGAGAGACGTCCGCAATCGGACGCGCACTTGCCAATATGGACCTATCGGGCAATAAAAGGGCCAGCCGTGAGGAAATGCAGAAGGTAGCTGCTGCAGAGGTTGACTATGTTGCAGAGCTAGAAAAGGCAAAGACTAAAGCGGAAGTGCTGGACCTGTATAACAGAGCTAAGCGCACTCAGGCACCTAAGAGCGTCCTAGACCTAATCACTGAAAAGGGCAAGACTCTAAAGTGAACCCGTTAGAGATTCAGCAGGAGCTAGCGGCCCTAATTGCAGAGAATCAGCGTGGGGCAACCGCGCTATTTGAAGCAGAGCGGGCCCTAGCCGAAGCCGAATACGAGCTAGACACGCAAGAGCAGAAAGCATTTCTAAAGGCACAAGGCACCGTAGCAGACCGCAACGCACTAGCAAAGCTAGAGAGTGCAGAGGCCAGGCTACAGCGAGACCTAAGACGCGCCGAATTTAACCGTATCAAGGTAAAGATTAAGGCTATAGAGACGGGCATAATGGCTCTAGCAACTCAGGCCAAGCTAGTACAGTCGGAAGTCAGGGCCTAAACTTGCGACATGAGAAACAGCGACATAAACAAACTCCGTAACCGAGACGCATGGTGTTGGCACTGCGGCCAAGAATCAGACCTAGTACCGCACCACAGGGCTAACAGAGGCTTCGGAGGCTCAAAGGTCTTAGACAGTCTGCAAAACGTTATCTTGGTTTGCGCTCAATACAACGGCGCTATGGAATCAGACGCCGCAGTAGCAGAGTGGGCTAGAGACCTAGGGCACAAGTTGTCTAAGTTCGCTTCTCCTGCTGCTCCCGTTTTTGACGTTTTCGCTAAGAAGTGGTACAACTTAGACGAGAAAGGGAATAAACATGAAACAGAGCCACCTAGCTATCTCATATGACGACCTGCTAAAGCGACTCGAAGCAGAGCGTTTAGACATAAGCTACAGAACTACGAACCCTAGCCCTATGGTAAAGGTCGTAGAGAAGGTAGTTAAGAAGGTCCCAGAGGCCGCTAAAAGCCTTTATTTCCACGCTGGCAGGTATGCAGCAGGGGATAGAGATAAAACAGCCGTCAAAGCTTGGCAGAAGTACCAGGCAGAAGAGGGTATAGAATAGAAAGCGGATAGGCCGCGTAAACGACCTACCCGCAGAACCGATAAACCGACTATCGGCTTTCCTATTTTACGGGATTAGCCGAGGAATAGGAAATTATGTCTATTCAGACAATGACTGCAGTTTGGCAGCACTCACGGAGCGAAGGCAGAGCACGCCTAGTCCTCTTAGCAATCGCAGACCACCAAGGCGAAATCGGCGCTTGGCCGTCTATTGCCACGCTTGCCAAAATGGTTAACGCCAGCGAGCGCTCGGTACAGCGAGACATTCAAGAGCTACAGGCCCTAGGCGAATTGCGCGTAGAAGTACAGGCCGCACCTACTTACGGACAGTACAAGTCAAACCTTTACTGGGTGACTTTGCCAGGGGTGACAGAATCGGCTAATGACTCTCATTTATCTTCGTCAGGGGTGACAGAATCGCAATCAGGGGTGACAGATTCAGCGTCAGGGGTGACAGCAGGTGGCGTACTAACCCTTATAGAACCCTTAAGAGAAACTAATAAGTTAAATACGCAAATTGCGGATATGTTTTCTGAGTTCTGGAAAGAGTATCCTTTACGCAAAGACAAGGGCCATGCCCTAAGAGCTTTCAAGAGTGCTCTAAAGCGAGCTAAGTTTGAAGAGATACTCGCGGGGGCTATTGCTTACCGCAACGACCCTACCCGCAAACCAGAGTTTACTAAGTACCCTGCTACGTGGCTAAACGCGGACGCTTGGGAAAACGCCGCGGTCCTACCCGAAGTCAAAGCGGCTAACGAAGAGCGAAGAAGGCGCGAACACGAAGCCACTAAACGCTACCTAGAAGAGCAGAAGGCCCTAGAAGCGAACATGCGTGGCCCTGCTCTCTGCAAACACGGCCTAAATCTTGCTAGGTGCGTACCGTGTCTAAAGGAGCTAAGCTAAATTGCGTGGCGGAAAAACTTTGTCAGAGGTGCGGTATACAGTGGGAGGTAGAACCTACCCGCAAAGTAAACGACCTATGCGTAAGCTGCAGAGCGAGGAAAACACAAAAGGTTCGGGACTGTCTCCCGTGGCATGGAAGGTACGCTAACGACATGCTTACCCCCGTACACGAAGACGGCAGCCCCGTAATGCCAGGAAAGAGAATCTGCGGAAACTCAGACTGCGTAAACACTAACCACCTAGAAAGGGCATAAATTGGCAACTATCACTATCGAGAACTGCAAGGTAGAGAAGATTATTACTGGCTATGGCTTTAGAGGCTCAGAGACCAAGGTAATCAAGGGCGAGGAAAAGAAGTCTTGGTACACCGTCTGGACTAAAGAGGCTGTAACCGAAGGTGACACTGTAACTGTCGAGGGCGAGCTAACCGTAAAGCTCGAAGACTTCACGGGCCGCGACAATCAGCCACGCAAGATTGCAGCAGTGCACGTAAATAACGCGCTAGTAATGAGCGAAGCTCCGTTCTAATGATTCTTCTAGACGTTCTCGGCGACCCCGCCCCACAGGGCTCTAAGCGAGTCTTTAACGGCAGGGTAGTCGAGGCGTCTGGCGAGAAGCTAAAGAAGTGGCGTAAGGCCATAGCTGCAGCGTGCGAAGCACACGCGCAAGAAAACATAATCCTAGGACCAGTGAAGCTAAAGGTCGTGTTCTTTCTGCCACGGCCACAGACAGTCAAAATCACAAAGCGGCCACTACCTATAGTCCCGCCAGACCTAGATAAGCTCGTGCGCGCTGTAGGCGACGGCGTAGGGCAGTCTGGCCTTATATGGGGAGACGACTCCCAGATAGTCGTAATCGAAGCTAGCAAGTGCTACGCAGACGACCGCGAACCAGGCGCGTTAATACAGATATCAGCCCTGTAATCTCTGTTACAAATTTGTTATAAATAAATACTTGACATTTACTTTTCTATGTTTGTATACTGTTACTACAAGGTCAGAGAAAGGGAAAAGAAATGACCAAGACACTAGAGAGCATGACAATCGAAGAGCTACAGGCAGCCTGGGAGGTTGCTTACACCTACTACCAGACTTCAACTCGCAACGACTGGGCAGCAACTGGCGAGACCCTAAACGCAATCGCTAACGCTATGGCAAAGAAGGTAGGTGCATAATGCTAGAGACACTACAGAGCTTCGCTTGGGCCCTAGAGCCCCTCGTAATCGCCGCATGGTGCGTAGCAGGTTACTACCTAGCTACCAGGGGCTAACGTGTACGAGCTAAAAGAGCTAAGCACCGACGACCTGCTAAAGGTTATTTCACACGTCAACTCACACGCAGCCAAGGCCAGGGCCCTAAAGGAGTCCGAGGACCTAGACAGCGCACTATTTCTAATCGAACTACTAAACAAAGAGCTAAAGGAGCGAGCATGACCATTAACTGGCAGACCCCGCCACGTAAGGGCAAGTACAAAATCATTCAGGAGCAGCTAAAGGCTAATAAGGGCGAGTGGGCCAAGCTAGGCACAATCTCTATTAGCAGCGTGTACGCGCACTTTAACGGCCCAGACTACGAGCGTCGTTTCGTAGGTAGCAAGAGCAAAGAAATCTACGTACGTTATGTAGGCAACTAATGAACGCCCAGGACATTCAGCAGCAGCTCGTCTACCTAAACGACCTAACGCTACAGAAAGGGTTTGACATGGGCTGGGAAGCTGTTATCGAGCAGCTAGAGCTAGAAGCAGACAACCTACACAACCAGGGCAAGGACCTACCCGCCCAGGCTGTACGCAACGTAATCAAGAAGATTCAGCACAACCACTAAGGAGCAGACATGAAACTACTAGACAGAATGTACTTCGCAATTAGCGACCACTACAAAGGCCTAAAGTACGGCCAGTGCAAGACACACGAGCAGGGCTATAACAACGGCTGGGACGACGGCTTCGAGAACGGCGTAATCAGCTCACGCAAGGCCGTAATTAACAAACTAGAGAACATGAACCTAAACGCCAGCGACCAGTCTTTCCAGCTTGGCTATCTTCACGCTCTCGCAATCGCAAAGGGTGAAATCTAATGGCTGTAAAAATCGTCGTCTGGGAACTACCTAACTGCGTACAGTGTAACCAGACTAAGCGCGAGTTTGACAAGCGCGGCATTATCTACACCACCCGCAAGCTCACCCCAAAGGCCGCCGATAAGTTCTTGGCTATGGGCTTTACTTCGGCCCCAATTATCGAGACCGACGCTAAGCGCTGGAGTGGGTTCCGACTAGACAAAATCAAGAGCCTAGAGAACTATCTAAAGGTAGAGCGTATGCGTGGTATCAGCGTGCCACTAGAGCCTATGAAGCAAGTAGCAGACGAGGTAGAAGATGAGTAAAGAACGCCAGCCAGCATTTCACCAACTCAATAGCGCTGCGGAACAGGGCAGGCAGCTTGAACAGGACCGCATTATCAGACTCCTAAAAAACCTAGACTGCCAGGCTAACGGCAAAGAGCATGACTGCAATCCGCTAGATGAATACACAATTACAGACCTAATCGAACTAATCAAAGGAGAGCAGAAGTGAGTGACCTTATTCTGCATTGGTGCGAGAACTGCGGCAAAGAGGAAACGCTAACTAGCGAACAGGGCTATCAGGCAGGCTGGGACTTTCCACCACGCTTCGGCGCTTTCGGTGTCGTTAGCCAGAGAACTTGCGGAAATTGCCAGATAGACACTTCTGCTTGGTGGCAGATGGCAGTCCTCAAAAAGAGCTACGAGGAACTCTCAGACAAGCACAAGGCAACAGTTCTTCGGATTCTAGGGGAGCAGAAGTGAGTAAAGACACAATAACTCTCAAGATTCAGAGCCTTGAGAAGCT